>Ga0065721_10050153_pt1 | contig 22744 bp, 12 predicted proteins | sample Mesricmetagenome_FD_59108 | JGI IMG/M metagenome (GOLD analysis project Ga0065721, IMG submission 59108) | Mesophilic microbial community from rice straw/compost enrichment Sample: eDNA_1 v2 (version 2) | ecosystem: Engineered > Solid waste > Grass > Composting > Bioreactor | place: USA: Davis...
GCTGGTCGCGCCGACAGCTTGTGGCGATCGTGCGCGCCCTCAATCGTGGATTCGCGATGCCCGCGATCGTGCTGTTCCGCCACGGCGGGAACGCGACCCTGACGGTAATCGACCGCCGCGCCGATCGGCGCGACGCCTCGCGCGACGTGGTCGGTGGGCGGATCAGCCTGATCAAGGACATCGACCTCGCCCGGCCACACCGCGCCCATGTCGAAATCCTGGCCGACCTGTCACTCGCGGCGCTCGCCCGGCGCAAGCCCCCGTCGGATTTCCGCGCGCTCTATGACCTGTGGCTGGAGACGCTGTCGGCCGCCGAACTCAACAAGCGCTTCTATGAGGAGCTGGCCGACTGGTTCGCCTGGGCCAGCACCAGCGCGCCGCTCGCCTTCCCCAAGGGACAGGGCAACGGCGAGGGCGCCAAGGAAATCGCGCTGATCCGCCTGCTTACGCGACTGATGTTCGTTTGGTTCATCAAGGAAAAGGGTCTTGTCCCCGAGGCGCTGTTCGACAAACCTTCGCTGGCGGAGCTGTTGAAGGAGCCGCCCGCCGCCACGCCCGGCGGCCACAGCTATTACCTCGCCGTCCTCCAGAACCTGTTCTTCGCCACCCTCAACACTGAAATGCCCGAACGGCGCTGGCGGCAGGACGATGGCGGGCAATCGAAGGACTATCTCGGCCACCACGTCTATCGCTACGCCGCCCTGTTCGCCGAGCCGGATAGGGCGCTGGAAGCCTTCGCCAGCGTGCCTTTCCTCAACGGCGGCCTGTTCGAATGCCTAGATACCGAGATCGCCAGCGACGATCCTCGCGCGAGCCACGCCGAGCGGGAGCGCGGGCGGTTGATCCTGCGCATCGACGGCTTTTCCGATCAGCCGGACAAGCAGCCGCGCCTGCCCAACGCCCTGTTCTTCGGTGGAGGGAAGGGTGTCGATCTCTCCGGCTGGTTCGAAAAGGCCAAGACGCCGCGCGACGTGCCCGGCCTGATCGACCTGTTCGAGCGCTACAAATTCACTGTCGAGGAAAACACGCCTCTGGAGGAAGAGGCCGCGCTCGATCCCGAACTGCTTGGCAAGGTGTTCGAGAACCTGCTGGCCTCCTACAACGAGGACACCAAGACCACCGCCCGTAACAAGTCCGGTAGCTTCTACACCCCACGCGAGGTGGTCGATTTCATGGTGGACGAAGCTCTGGTTGCTTGGCTGCTGCCGAAACTGCCGAGCGAACTAGGATTGGAGTCCGACAGCGAAGACGAAACCCGCCTCCGTGCCCTGCTCAGCTTCGCCAGCCGCTCGCACAATTTCAGCCAGGCTCAGGTGAATGCACTGATCGCCGCCATCGAAAGCTGCAAGGCCATCGATCCAGCCGTGGGATCGGGCGCCTTCCCGCTCGGCCTACTGCAGAAGCTGGTCCACCTGCTCGACGTGCTGGATCCTGGCGGGGAGAAGTGGAAGGCGCGCAACCGGCTCTACTACGAGCGCCGGCTCTCCGAGGCCGAGGCCATTCCCGCCGCCAATGAGCGCGCCGCCGAGATCGAGAAGGCCGAGGAGGCGCTGGCCGAATTCGACGCCAAGTTCGAAAGTGGCCACTACCCTGACTACACGCGCAAGCTGTTCCTGATCGACCGATGCCTACACGGCGTGGATATTCAGCCGATCGCCGTGCAGATCGCCAAGCTGCGCTGCTTTATCAGTCTGGCGGTCGAGCAGAAGGAAAATCCCGACCGCCCCAATCGCGGCATCACGCCGCTGCCGAATCTCGAAGCCAAGTTTGTCGCCGCCAACACCCTGACCCCGCTGCACCGCCGCGGCCAGCAACTGGGGCTGGTGAGCGAGGACTTGCTGGCGAACCAACGCGCATTGCGCGAGGCCAATCGCGCTTTTTTTGCCGCACCCAATGGTGCGGCCAAACGTGCGGTGCAGAAGAGAATCACCGGGCTGCGCAAGGAAATCGCCGCGGAAGCGATCCGCGACCACGCCTTCGCCGATAGTGACGCGAAGCTGCTTGCTGCGTGGGACCCGTTTGATCCCAATACCTTCGCGCCATTTTTCGATGGCGAATGGATGTTCGGGCTCGACGCCTCCGCTGACGAAGGCTGGTTCGACATCGCCTTCGCCAATCCGCCCTATATCCGGCAGGAAAAGATCGAGAGCTTCCGCGTTAACGACAAGCCGGTGATAGCCAAGTCTCAGCTCAAGGCGGACTACAGGACCTTTGCCGGTACGGCCGACATCTATGTCTATTTCTATGAGCGTGCACTGCGGCTCCTGAAGCCGGCGGGCGCGCTCGCCTTCATTACCTCGAACAAATGGTATCGCATAAACTATGGTAAGGGTCTGCGTGATTGGCTGAGCACCCACGCGCGCATCCTTAGAATCATCGATTTCGGCGATGCGCCAGTATTCGAGGCGATCGCCTACCCCACCATTCTCGTCGGCACGCGCAAACCGGCACCCAGAAAGCCCGGGCCAAACGAAACTGTCCGCGCGCTCAATTGGGTGCCGGTTGACGGCGAAGACCCCAAGGAATCGGTCAAGCGCTTCCCCGAGCGGTTCGCGGCTGAAGCGTTTGAAATGCCTCAGGCTGAATTGGCAGACAGCACTGATTGGCAGTTTATCCCACGCTCGTCCGGGGAAATCTTGGCTCGCCTTCGGTCAACTCCATTGACCGTCCAAAATTTCACGGTCGACACAGTATATCGGGGTATTACAACTGGTTACAACGATGCGTTCGAGATCGACGAGACGGAGCGGCTGGCCCTTATCAGAGAAGACAAATCTTCAAATGAACTCATTAAGCCGCTGCTGAAAGGGAAGGACCTATCACGTTGGACCACGCCAGCAGCGACTAGGTGGATAATATTCGCCCGAAGGGGCACCCGACTTGCGGACTACCCCGCAATCGAACGCCATCTCTCCCACTTTCGGGACAGATTGAAACCGAAGCCAAAAGGCTGGACGGGGACTTGGTCGGGACGCAAACCCGGAAGCTACGAGTGGTTTGAAATTCAGGACAATGTCGCCTATTGGCCAATTTTCGAGAAAAAGAAAATCATCTCAAATAAGGTTACAGATAGGCCAAATTTTTCAATTGATACCAGCAAGTCATATCTTGCAAACACGGCCTACTGTTTCGAGGCAAGAGAGGCTGAGTTCATTACGGGAGTTTTGAACTCAAGCACCCTCCACTACGTGGCGAAACGGGTTTTCGCCGATAAGGAAGGGGGATTCTATGAGGTGCAGCCGGCTGCACTCCTCGATCTTCCGATTCCGAGCTGCAGAAACGAAGATAAGGAGCTCTTAGTGGCTGTTGTGAGTGCCTTGGTCGCTGGGGCCGACCGCCCCCGCCTCGAGGCCCTGATCAACGCTTTTGTCTACGAGTTGTTCTTTGCCGACGAACTGCACGCGCGCAATCTGCACCCCTTCGCCGCCGCGCGCGAAGCGGGGCTGGTGAACCTTGTGGCCCTCGAAGGCTCCGCGCTCGCCCGCGCAGCCGCCGACTGGTCCCGCTGCCTCGCCGACCCCGCCCACCCCCTTTACGCCACCCTCTTCGACCTCCAGTCGATCGATGTAGTCAGGATCATCGAGGGGCGAACGTGAGATGCTGAAGGGGGGCGGGGCACAGGTTGCGACGGAAGCGGCAACTGAAGCGCCGTCCCCGCCGCCGCTCAGGATTGAAAGCCTGTCGCTGCGCGCCTATCGAGCGTTCAGCGCCGAGCAGGAAATCCCGGTCAATGGCCGGAACTTGATCGTCTACGGCGAGAACGGCGCAGGCAAATCATCGATCTACAAGGCGCTGCGCGATCTGTTTGCGCGGCGGCCGGGTCGCAGCGCGCTCAAGGACAACGCCCATGTCCATCCGCTTGATCCAACGCTGACGCCCCGCATTACCATCACCTTTAACGACGAGAAGCCGCCGCTGGAATGGACCGAGACGCGGCATCCCGGCCTGCCGACGGCGGACCCGCGTGTGGCGCTGGCGGCGCTACGCAGCTCTTTCCTCGACTATCACGCGCTTCTGGAAACCAACGCCTTTCACGGCAAGCGCCGCCCGAACCTGTTCGACCTCGCCATCGAAACCCTGCTCGCCGATTTCGCTGACGCAACATCGGGTGCGACGCTAAGTGAGCGCTGGGCCTCCGTCGAGCGAGCCAAGCCGGTCAAGCACTATCAACACATTGCATATCTGCCGCCAGTCCAGGCAGCTTGTGACGCCTTCAACACCGGCTTTCAGGCAGCGCTCGACGCTCTTCTGCCTCATGTCAATACGCTCTTGACCGACCTCGGACACCCGGAAATGGAGATGGAACCTTTTGAGCGGGGGACCGTCGCCTACAATAATGCGTTCTTCAAGGAGAAGCGGGGGTTTGCCGGACGCGAGCTATTTCTTCGCCTAAAGTATCGCGGCTACTATCCCGAACAACCGCAGCACTTCTTGAATGAGGCGCGTCTCTCCGCTCTCGCATTGGCCTTCTATCTGGCCGGCCGCCTCGCTTGTGTGCCTTCGGCGCCTTCGCTGGCGCTCAAGCTGCTGGTGCTGGACGATGTGCTTGTCGGCCTTGACTACGCCAATCGCCGTCCGCTGTTAGCCGTTCTGGAGAAGCACTTCTTTGACTGGCAAATCGTGTTGCTTACCCACGACCGCCATTGGTTTGAAGTCATACGCGCTGCTATCCCGACCGATCGCTGGACCTGCCATGAGATGTACGAAATGGTCGCCACGACGGGCGAGGCCACACCCTATCTGCGTCCCGTACCGTCCGATATCGTGAAAGCCACGCTGAAGCAGGCCCGCGATTTCATCTCCCAGAAGCATCTGCCGGCCGCCGCAAATTACGCACGCTCCGCATGCGAATTGCTGCTACGCAAGCAATGCGAGGACAGAAAGGTTGCTTTTCCATACAAGCCTGATCCCAAGAAGATCATGTTCGAGCAACTCAAGAAGGGGCTCGAAGACAAACTCGCCGGAGATCAGCCCAAGCTTGATGCGCTAGCGGCGATCACCCCGCACCAGGCCCGCATCCTCAATCCGCTGTCGCATGACCCCACGACCTCGCTCAATGAAGCCGAGGTGGTCGCGGCTATCGACGCTGTTGAGGCCCTGATGACGGCGCTGCGAGAGCCGTGATCGACTTGGCGCAGAGTCATGGTGCCGCTTTTCCGCAAACGTGAGCGGTCCCCGCTAAAGGAACCTTGTTTCACTGGACGCTGTCCAGCGCCTCCCGGCTTTGGGAGCATCGTGATGCCCTGCATCGGCTGGCGATCACCGGCGACATACCACACACATGTCGGCCGCCGATTTCACCCTAGAATATTTGCGCCGGAATGACGATTGCCGTCAGGACTTTCAGACCGCCGCGCTGACCGGATGGCTTGTCGGCCGGCTCGGTGAAGCGAATTACAGCCAATTCGCCGCTCTGGCATCTCAGTCGAACCCCACGAGCTCCTCTTCGTAGTCATCGTTGCGGATGGTTGGCGAAGCCTTCGTCGACGGTGATCTCGGACCGGATGGTAACTCGACTGGTCGGAAACCAAGAACAGGATGGCGTTGGCAGCTCAGGACGCCCCATACGACCCATTGGTGCTAAGCCTTCCAAATAGGCCCCAATCGCCGGGTCGGCGGTGTGGGACCTTGTTGAAAGGGTGTCGGTGGGACCGGCGTAACCATATTGACGCGAATGCGTTGCTTCAACAATTCCTGGTCGGGTCCTGCTCAGCTTACTCGTACTGGTTTCCAGGTCTTGAGATCGGCGCGGGTTTTTTGCCTGCCGCCATGGCCCTGAGAAACAGGGCGAGTTCCCCGGGTCCGTCGATGAGGAAGTCGCTATCGGGATAGGCGAGCAGATAACCGGCCTTGGCTCGCATGTCGGCGAGCGAGCGGACGGGGTGCGCGAGGAGATCGCGCCGCCGGCGTGCCTCGCGGCGCTGCCAGCGGTCGAGCCGGGGCAGCATGGCGGCGGAAAAGCGCGGATCGATCGGATCGCCTAGCGGCGCGTACCGCTCATAGGCAAGGAAAGCCCGGCGGTGCCGCATGATCCGGCGGTGAAGGGCAGGATCCGCTCCGGCGGCGCTGCGGTCACGGGTGGCCATGGCGCGGCTCCAGCGTCTCGGCAAGGGGAATCTCCGGCCCCGAACCCGGGGACTGGCGCCCGGGATCGGGCGGCGCCGAACCGAGAATGGTCATGGCCTCGCCGCCCGTGAGCACCCTGGCTTCGAGCAGCCGCTCGACCAGTTCGGACAGGCGCTCACGCTCGGCCTCGACCAGGGCAAGAGCGCGGGCGAGAGCCTCCTTGAGCTCGGTATTGACCGCTGCGAGCAGCGCCGGGGCGTGGGTGGTCCTGATCGGCATGGCCACGAGGGTCTTGCCCAGACCCTGCCGCTCGTGGGCATCGAGCAGGATCTGCGTGGCTTCGGCCAGATCCGCCTCGGCACCGGCATTGGCGCCCCGGCCGAGGATGATATCGGCCGCTCGGCCCCCCAGGGTGACGGCGACGGTATCGAGCATGTCCCGCCAGGTCGGCACGATGGTGGGGAGCTCGACGAAGACCCGACCGCCGGTATTGCCTTCGGGAAGAATGGAAATGGTCTCCACCTTCCGTCCCAGACGCAGCGCCACCAGCGCATGACCGCATTCGTGGATGGCGATGGTGCGGATGTCCCTCGGCGTGCGCGTGTCTTTGGGCACGATGGCTTCCAGAAGGTCGGCGAAGGTCAGCGAACGCCCGTTGGCGCGGGCGCTGGCGCGCGCTTCCTTGACCCAGCCTTCCACCATGGCCGGGGTGGCGCCGCGGCCGGGCCGGGCGAGCTTGCCCAGATCCGCCTCGGCCAGATCGGCGCCGAGATAGTAGCGCATCAGGGCGATCAGTTCGTCATCGCTCTGCGGCGGCAGGACCGATATACGCTGCTGCAGGCGACCGGGCCTGACCAGGGCGGCGTCGAGGCGATGATAATAATTGGTGGCGCCGAGTAGCATGATCTTCCGGCCCGAGCGCCGCAGCCGGTCGATCTCGGTGAGGAGCAGGGTCACGACCGTCGTCCACCATTCCCTGGCGCGCGTATCCATGGTGCTGCGGTCGGGCAGGGCATCGATCTCGTCCATGAAGCCGATCGCCGGCTCACTCTCCAGCATCGCGTCGATGAAGCGCTTGAGGTTCCTCGATACATCGCCGAGGGCGCCATCGCCGGAGGTGAACCAGGACCCAACCGAGCTCGGCACGAAGGTCCAGCCGGCGGTGCGGGCCAGGCTTTCTGCAATAAGGGTCTTGCCGCAGCCGGGCGGTCCTTCGAGCACCCCGAAGCTCAGCTGCCCGGGCGGCAGGGTTCCCGCCCTGACCGCGGCGAGATCGGCCAGCATTTTCTCCGTCCAGTCCCGGACTGGGGCGGTCAACGGCAGGGTGTGGAGGAGCGGAACCGTCGGGGTGGACTGCGCCGACGCCGTCAGCTGACGCGCGAGGGCGCGCTGCAGATTATCGACGCAGAGCCGGGCGGAAAGGCCCTGGCGGATCCCGGCCAGGATCACCGGCAGATCGAGCATGGCCATCTCCGCGGTGAGGCCGCGCGCAGTCCCACCGGTGACCTTGCGGATGACCTTGGACAACAATGCGGGCGTGAGGGGCGGAATGACGATGGTCTCGTCGGCGCTGGCGAGCACCGCCTCATCGAGCAGCGTATCGGGATCATGACAGACATAGATGATGCTCTTGCCGAGCCGGAGCAGTTCCAGGCGATCAGCGCCTACCCGGTGATAGGCGCCGCCGAGCTTGACAAGCTCCGTCACCGTGAGAACCGCGTCGCCCTTGTGGCGCAGCAGCGCAGGCTTCATCAGCTCGCTCCAGGCGGCGTTCCGGGTCTTGACGATGATGACGCGCTGAGCCTGCCTCAGGGCGGCGCGGCTCTTGCGGGTGAGGCCTGCATCGAGGGCCGTCTCGGCAAGGGCTGCGGCGCTCGAGGGCCGACGCGGCGCCTTGAGGGCGGCCAGTTCGTGTTCGGGATTGGGCAGGTCGTCGTCGATATCGTCGGTGGGATGGTCGAGCATGGCGTAAAACTCCTGGCGCCGGAGCGGTGCTGGGGCGACCGATCCGCGCGGACGAATGAAAGAAAAAGTTGGAATGAGCTGAGTTGGCGTGCCGGTCAGAAGGCCGGAGCCAGCCCCGCCTGCGGATCGTGGCCGCCCGGGTCAAGGGGTTGCCAGCCGCTCCTGCCCTTACCCTTGCTGCCGACCACGAACTGGGCGGCGGCCGAGGCAGAGGCAAAAACCATATCGCGGGTCAGCACATAGCTCCTGCCATCATGTGCCGGCTCGAGGATGCCGCTATGGCGCCAGGCGGCCCGCAAATAGCTCGCCGAGGCCGTTGCGCTGCTGACGCTGTCGCGCCGGACGTCGGAGCCGCGCAAGAGCAGCCAGTCATCATCGGCGCGGCGGCAGGCGAGCGCCATATGGCCCTGGCCGAAGGTGAGCTCCATCACCTGACCCTCGGGCATCTCATGGATGGGGCGAAGCGGCGCCATCCGACCCGCCTCGGCACGCGGACCGGAAAGGACCAGGCGGGGGCAGATATTGACGAAGAGGTGCCCCTCGCGCCAAAGGGCATGACAGGCCATGCCTGCAAAGAGGTTCAACTCTTCGTAGCGTTCGGGCGAGATTGCCGCACCATCGGGCGTCCCGTTGATCAGCCTCACCTCCCGTGCCGCCGCGACGCGGCCGTGGATGATGCGCTCGAGTACCAGCGCATCGGTCTCGCTGAGACCGTTATTGGCATCGGTGATGGTGATGATGGTGTCGATGTCCGTAATGGGCTGGGCACCGTTCGCCACCCGGCGGCCGACCTCGGAGCCCATGCCGACATAGGCTTCCGTTCCCGAGAGCAGGACATAGACGCCGGGACGCTGCAATAGGCTCAGGCGCCCCAGGCTCCGCCGTTCGGAGCCGGGGCTGACGAGGACACTGGGCTGCAGCGGGCTCATGGACACGGCAAGGACAGTGTCGGGCAGGGGCCCCGAAGCGGGCAGAACTCCGCCAGGGGCGGAGGGCGCCGGACCGCCATCGGGATCGGTCGGCAGCGTCCGGGTCAGCATGGTGTGCTGGTCCAGAACATGATGGCGGAGATCGGCGGTGATGATCCCGGCCGTGATCAGGGCCTGGATGGCTCCGGCCGGATCGACATGGCCGTCGAGGGCCGCCATGACGTCGCCGACGCTGGCCGAGCCGCTCTCGTCGATGGCGCCAAGGATCGTCACCTGATCGGTGGCGCTGACGAGATCATGCTGCACCAGTCCCGCTGCGATGGCGACCGGGCTGGTCATGGTCGAATGAATATGAGGCTTGTTCGGCGCCGTGGCGCCGCTAGAAAGAGAACAGGTCATGTATGCCTCTGGTGGTACAGGGGTTATGTGGCTCAGGCTGACGGGAGTGTTGGAAGCACTTCCGTCGGCCGCCCTTGCAGAGGCGGCCTGCCGGCCAGCCAAGCCGGAATCGGCCTGGCATTACCCAAGATGCGGATCCGTTTGCGGGACACAAGGATCCCGCCCCACTTGCTCGATCGCGTGGTTAACGGCGGGTAAGATTGTGGCCAACCCTCCCGGACCCGCGGCCTCCTCCGAACTCAGCGGCCTATTGTAAGAGCCCAGCAGACATCGGCATCTGCTCGCCGGCGCCGTTGCGGTCATGGCGGTGTAGGGGGCTTGGCCGTGAATGATGCGAGCCTCGCCGCTTCTTGGGCTGTGTCGCTGTCCCGGATCGAGGCTGCCGCCGTCAGCTTCTCGAGGAAGTGGCGATACGGCACAGTCACGCATCGCCGACGCACACCGCCGTCAACGCCGCCCAATGAGGTCTACAAAAGGGTGGGTAGCGGACTGGCTGGCTTTGATTGGTGGGATTACGAAAGCAGGCCTTCAAGCACACTATGCGAGAGGCGTCGGCCAGAGAGTTAGCACGCAAAATGCTGGAGAACGGCGGAGCCGTCTCGACGGCCGCAGGCCGTTTCCAGTCATACTTGACGATCGATCCCCTTCTAGGATTGCCCAGAACAATCGATAGCCGATGGCGAAGCATCCCGAGCCGAGGGCTGAGAGAGCGAAAGCGAGGCCGCCGCGCTTTACGGAACAGGTCGGGTATGATACCCGTTCTTAGGTTCGGGCATTGTGCCCATACGGGAATGTCCGTGCGGCTGATCAAATCGCGTCATGTGCCTGCTCTGACCGGACTCACGGCCGACCAACTGCGCGAGTGGACCGTTCGGCGCGCCCTGATTCAGGCGGACGAGCCGGCCAAGAAGCGCGGCCAGGAGGCACAGTTCTCTTGGCAAACACTGCTGGTGCTTCGTCTTGCCGTTGTGTTGCGCATGCAATTCCATGTCGAGCTTCAAGCCCATCGCGATCTTCTCGCCTCAGCCCGAAAACTGCTGGACGGCGCCTCATTTCCGGGGCTTTGGGGAGCAACGCTTGCGATTTACGACCTGAGCCAGTGCGAGTTGCTCACGGCGCGGATACCGCTGCCCTCGGCGGAGGAAGATGTCATCCTTCTCCGTCTCAACCGTCACCTGGAGGTGCTTTCGCAGGGATTCGAATTGCCGGCGCCAGTTGCTCAACTGTCGTTGTTTCCGGCCATGCCTCTCAAGAGCGTGGCCGAAGGCGGACGCCCATGAATGCGCTTCAGACAATCGAGGCCGAACTGCGGCAAATTGGCTACGCCTCGGATGCCATTATCCGGAACTATACTTTTGCGGATGTCCTTTCACCGTCCGGAGAGCCTCGTCGCGTGGAACTTGCGGCGTTCACGCAAGTGCCGGAGTCGTACAGATCCGCCGCCTTCGGTGTCGTCATGGAGGACGACGAGGGATCGCTCGTGGACCGTCGGGCGCTAGGGGCACCGATACTGTTTTCGATTGGACAGCAGGATATCGGGGTCTGGCGAGTAAGCTCTCAGGGCGCACCCCGATTGATCGAGCGTGTCGGTCTGAATGGCCTTGTCGATCTGTTTCAGCGCAATGCGGAACGCTGGCGACCGCAATCCGTGCACCGAGCGAAATCACTGGCTCAGGCGCAGACCGCGTATCAGCTCGACTTCGTGGACCTTGGTCTACTTCCGGCGATCGAGCATGAAGTCGAGGAAAAACTCGATCGCTTGCTGCGCCAGGTTGTCGAAGAGCTCATGGCCGGCATGGCGAGCGAGACGGAAGAGGCGGTGTTCCGCACGACGTTTCGACTGCTCGCGGCCAAGATCCTACTCGACCGTGACCACCCAGCGACCCAAACGTGGCGCGATTCCGCAGTCGATGAGGTTCTGAAGGGCATCGAGAGCTACTATGGGCTTGGTCGGTTTGGGTCCGATGCCTCCGGGGGAGTGCCGTTTTCCTCTGCCGAAACGGCGTGGCGAACGCTCCTAGGAGCAATCAACTTCCGGAACATCTCGTCCGATAGCTTGGCGTTCGTCTATGAGAATACGCTCGTCACCAAAGACACCCGGAAGCGTTTCGGGACGCACAGTACGCCGCGACAGGTTGCCGAATACATCGTGAACCGTTTAGACCTCGGCAGGTTCGACGTTAACAAGCTCACCATTTTTGAGCCCTTCACGGGGGCCGGCGTCTTCCTCGTCGCCGCGCTTCGGCACGTGCGCGATCTCCTGCCGAATGGACTTTCGGGTGAGGAGCGTCATTCGTTCCTCATTCCACGCATCCGGGGCGCCGAGATCGATGCGTTCGCCTGTGAGGTGGCGACGCTGTCGTTGATTCTGGCGGATTACCCGAACGCCAATGGCTGGAAAATCGCCAACCAGGATCTGTTCCACTCGGCAACGTTAGCGCAGCAGATTGGGTCGGCGAAGGTGGTGTTGTGCAATCCGCCTTGGGAGGATTTCGACGCCGAAGAGCGCGCCGAGTATCCGGATATGGCCGCCAAGTCCTTTTCCAAGCCGATGGCCGTGTTACGTACTGTTCTGGAAGCCGAGCCTGAGGGAATTGGCTTCGTGATTCCCCAGGGCTTTCTGCGGCAGCAGCAATATGGGCAGCTCAGACAGGCGATCGCGGAGCGCTACCAGCACGTTGAACTGACATCCCTTCCCGACAGAATTTTCCAGCGTGCCGGCTTTGAAGCGGCGATTCTCATCGCCACAGAGCGGCGGATCGACGCCGGGGAGCCGCATGTACAACTGGTTTCGACCATGGTTTCGGATCGTGATCGCGCAGCTTTTCTGGCGACAGGGAAAGTGACGGCCGAGCGGAGAAGAACCAAGCTCGTTCATTCCGGCGATTTGTGGATCGGCGAACTCGACGAGCTTTGGGACGTCGTGGATCGCTTTCCACGTCTCGGCGCAGTGGCCGAGATTTATCGCGGGCTGCAGTGGAGAAATCAGGCGGGCGGGCTGTCAGGGTCGCCGCGCGAGGGGTTTGCGCCGGGTGTGTTCAAACCTGCTGATTCCTTGAGACAATTCTCGCTTCGCAATACGGTCTATCTCAACATGAGCCCCGAAGCAGCGATGTTCCCCGGTCCGCTAGAGCGGCCTTGGGGGCAACCCAAGGTCATCACGAATGTTGCAAGGCTTTCACGCGGGCGGTGGCGTATGGCGGCCGCGTCCGACAGGTCCGGCCTTGTTGCCTCTCAGGGCTTTTTTGGAATCTGGCCGACGACCGGCTCGCTGCCTATCGAAGCCTTAGAGGCCATCCTCAACGGACCCCTGACGAATGCATTTCTGACGGAGCGTGCCTCGAACCAGCATTTCACCAACGAGCTAATGAAACTTCTCCCGATGCCCAAGCAGCCGCTGGGCCGAGTGGTAGAAGCCGTCAAGCGCTATCGTGAGGCTTGTGAGGCCGCGAGCGGTAAGGTGCTTGGGCCGCTGGGGTACGATGAAGTTCTGAACAGGCTTCTTGTCGAGGTCGATGCCGAGGTGCTGAGGGCTTACGATCTTCCCCCTCGACTAGAGCGGCGCCTGCTCGAATATTTTCGAGGCCATGAGCACGAGCGCCGGGTGGATCACGTATTCCAAGGCTGGTTGCCGGAGGATTTCACGGCATATGTGCCGTTGCACGAATATCTTGGGCCGTTGATGGATCGCAACCGGGGAGCATGGGCGCTTGAAGCTTTTACACCAGCGCCCGACAAGGAGGTGGAACTGTTGCGGCAGTATGTCCACTGATGGATACCTACCTCCTCGACACCAATCTGGTGTCCGTACTTTACGATGCCGGGCGGCCGAACCATCAGACAGTTCGCAGTGCTCTCGCGGCCTTTAGTCCAGCTGCTCCGCAACTGGTTTCGGCGATCACCATCGGCGAATTACGCTTCGGCCTTGCTCTTTCACGCGCTGCCGGGCGACCCTTGGCGCATATCGAAGCGTGTATTGAGCGGACGGAGGAACATCCGCTGGCGGAGGTCGGCCGCCACACAGCCGAAGCGTTCGGATATGTGAAGTCAAGTGTGGCGCTCCAAAGAGTGGATATCCACCGGCGTATACCGCGTTGGGTGGAAGCTTGGTCCGATCGGGTCAGCGGGCAGCTTCTGCAAATCGATGAAAACGATCTCTGGATTGCCGCTCAAGCCGTCGAGCGCAACCTCGTCGTCGTAACATCAGACCCTGACTTCATGCGTGTCATTGCACCAGCCGTGCCAGAGCTGCGCGTGCAGCTTGTGTAGCAGTTGCATTGGTAGTATCCGCCAAGTCCCCCCACAGACAAGCCGGAGTCCGTAGTCACGTCAGAGACCAGTCCTCGATCTGCCAAACGCTCGCAGGAACTCGTCGGTATTGTTGATGAGCGTAAAGCCAAGCGTCCTTGGCTGCGGATGCGCCGATGCTCAATGCGGGGCTCGATCTCGGTTTGCCATCAGACGCCTCCTTTGGCCTGCTCTACACTGACCAGCCTGCATCCGATGCATAGGACAATGAGCGAGTCTGAGCTTATGGACCCAGTGGGACGCGGCTGCTTTCGAGATGCGTTCCCAGACCTGGACAACCGATATGGGGGCGGGGAGCTGCCGATCCGAGAAGCCGCAACTTCTTGGACGTTCGAGCTACTCTCGTAAATTGCCGGAAGCGGACATATCTATGGAGCGCCCAGGGTAAGCCGGCCCAGCCCTCCACTTGTAACCGCGCGCCTTACTCGCCTATAGCGCGTCTCAGGGCGACGAGTGCAGACGCAAGGGCGATAAAAAACTCCAACCAAGCCATTCCAGTCTCCTTCTCATGGGATAACTGAAGCATGCAACGAGAGCCACGCAGGCACTGCAACCCGTCGACGCCCAAGCTAAACCCTTTAGTCGACGGTCCTTGTGATAAAGGATGCAACGACCCGAACGTGGGATGAAATGGGGTGGAACACGGTTGTGGGCAGAGCGCGCTGCGATAAGTAGGTTCGAATGAGAAGGGAGAGACCCAATGCCAGCTGCGGGAACTGTAATCCATGCTTTAGGGCCAAAACTTCAGGTCATATGGACTTGTCTTCACAGGGCCGGCGTACTGGACAAACCAAATCTGCGCGGTCTCGCTGAGGCAGCCAATATCAACCTTCAGACGCTTAAGTCGTCACGATCGAAGGGTTCGCTAACGGATGAGATCGCGTTGAAGCTGTCAAAATTCGCGGGGTTCGACCACCGCGATGCCCGCTGGCATGACAGTAACGTTGCGGTGTCGCTTCGCTCGTTGCCCGACCGCTCCTATCCTGGAAGAGACACGGTGGCGGCGTTTCGATCTCTCATGCATCGAGTGCTCGAACTCGGCGGCACGAACGTGCAACTCAGTACGGTCGGTTTGCAGCACCTAGATACCCGGCTCGCAAAATTCCAACTCGACGCCTCCGGGCAGCATTTTGACGAAGGGGAAGCTGCCGAACTGCTTATGACAGTGAACTTGGAGAGTAGTGAAGAGGGTGGGGTGCGATTTGGTTTTCGGCGCGTTCGCGTTGAGATGACTTTTCCAGGCGCTCAACGGGTTGCCGTAGAGAACCGACTGGGCCACAAAGCGCCATATGCGGTAAGAGACGCGGCTCTTACAGCGCTTGGAGGCAGCCTTAATCCCGAATGGCACTTGACGTCGAACGACGCTTTCCTAGGCGGAGAATACGCCACAAGGGAAGTGGGACTGGGTTCGCTCACGCACCTCAATGTTGGTGACCAGATAGTGGCAAGGCTATCCGCCAAGATCAGGGACGGGGATCTGCATATCGTTTCCGAGGATGACAATCTGTCCGCCGACCAGGAGGCTGTGATCCGGGCCTTGTTCGAGCAGTCGATTGCGGGGGTGAAGGACCGCGGCGGGTGGCTTACACTGGCGCTTCAGAACCTGGAAGTTCAACGTGGCGACGACTAGGACCCCAAAACTGGCCGAAAAAATTGTGGCAGTAAGACGCGCGCGCAATGCCTCGTTCGTGCAGTTGGTCGAGATCTCCGGTTTGGATCCCACCAAGGCTTTTCGGTTCGCCAATCTTTCCGGTGTCGATTTACGAGGCCAGGATTTGCGGGGCTTCGATTTTACTGGTGCCGATCTCCGCGCGGCTCTTCTCGATCCCACCAGCCTTGGTGGAGCGGTGATCACCGACGCTCTGCTTGATCCAGTGTTCCACCAAGCAGAACAACTAGACCCTCCGTTGGGTGATTTGGAACAGCTGTCCGAGGGGGCGCTGGCAAGAATGCTGCGAAGCATGTCTTTCGAGGAGGCTACCCAGTTATTCAGGAGGATCGACAGGATCGATCGCACGAGCGCAACCTTGTTGACCGAATTGATCAAGCTGGCTTCGGACGACGACGCGGCGCTCCACGCTCTTCGTACCTTCTTTCGACTGGATTGGGCTGGTCAGAGGACATACCGCATAGTCCAGCGCCTGGTCGCCGTGGGGACGCGGCCGATAGATTTGAAAGACGCCTTAGATTTGGTCGGCTACGTCCCGGCTAACGCGTCTCAGTTGGGAACCTTGCTAAAAGCGGCTGGCGACTTCGAGACTGCCAATTTCATCTACAAGCGCTTCGAGCGCTTGTGCTCCGCCGAGCACCTAGCGCTGCTCGGTCGCCATATAGGGTCGCCGATAGACTATGCCTATCTGCGTGACCTTGCTGGGAGGTTTGGCGAAGGTCGGGAACAGGAATTGATCGCCCTCCGCGCTTTGCCCTCGGCACAAATGGTCCGATCCGCACTGAACCATAGCGTCGGCACGGACGTCGCTGCGCTGCCCGCCGTGCAGGTGATTTTGGCGGAGAAGGCTAGGAAAGCCGAAGACGTGCTGGAGCTGCTTTCTGGAGCGGACATCGACCGTCCGCTCAGGCGGATCGTTGACGCAGCAATGGCAACTCTAAAGCCAAGAGAGGCATACGGCTTGATGAAGATCCTGGCCAGCGAACACACGCCTTTGCGCATTGGCGGCGACATCTGGACGGGTCTTCTTCTGGACCTTTACCTCAAGCGGTCTGACGAACACTGGCGTTGGACGATGTTCAACGACCACTTGCAATGGAACCTGAGCCTGGAGGACCTGCGAGGTCAAACCGCCCAGAAGAAGCTCAAGTTTCGGGATCTGGCCGAGCTTGCCGCAATGTTCACTTCAGCGCTTGATTTCGACCTGGAGCAGGAATTGTCGCACTTGGTGAAGACGAGGTGGGACGCCGCCGTGTTGGAAAGCGCAATATACGCAGCGCGCCACACATCTAGTTTAGGCGCTTCTTCGGCTATCGAGGCGTTCCGGAGCAATCTTCGAGACTACCGCAAGCTGGGGGATTCGCCTACGAATAGCGGATTGACGGTCGCGTAGCCCTCGGCCGCTTGAAAGCACGCGCGCGGTGCTAATTCGACCTCCTCTAACAAGGGCGGCGGTGCGCCCCATTTTGGCTGTCCGATGAAAATTCTTGGATTCCCAACAAGCGGACGACATGTGATCGTACTCACGGCAGGTCGGAGTGGCTACGCGTTTGAGCTGAAACGAAGATTTGGCCGCGCTTGCCGAACCAAGAGCCTAGCGCCTTAGAGGGCGGTATGGGCCATTTCTTTTCTTTCCGAGACCTCCGCAACATAGCGGATTGTCAGGGAATCGGAGGCTAGTCGGCTTGGTCATCGTCCAGAGTCGTCATGGCGGATGGTGCGGCAAATTCCCACCGCAAGCCATGTCCGGCATCGGCTAGGCTTTGCGCAAAGCGGTCCTGCGACATGCTGAGATCGCAACGGTGCAGGACAACCCAAAACACCGTTTCTACTATGGTCTGAAGTGCGTTTACATCGGACCAGAGAACGTCGCGCCGGCCCAAGTGGACAACCAACGACCTGAGCGAATACAGTGCCTTCACCCGATTGAAGATCGTTATCCTGCTTGGGATGTCTTGGGTGTAGATCACCGACACGTACCGGCTGATGGTCTGCGTGATCGGGTCACTCTTGTCGTTGGATGTCAGTAGAGCTTCGAGAGCTGTGAAGAACGAAAGCAATCTCTCTGAGCGGTCAGCCACCTGCCGGCCGCGTGTCATCCAGCCAAGCCCCAAGGCAACACGCTGGGCCAGCGAACGGTCGCTAGCGTCGAACAACGCAGTCGCGCGAGCCTGCACCTCTGCGGAGTTGAGCTTCTCCGCTGCAGGGGGCTCGATATCATACCAGCCATCTGTCTTGCCGCCGCCGGTGAAGATTGTGTCGCCCTCGATCGTGGCATGCAGAGAAAGCGAGTTCTGCGGCTGAGTTGGATGTGCTTCGATTTCACCGGCTTTCGGAAAGTGGTGCGACCACGGACTGAAACTTAAGCGCATCAAGCTGACCGCGACATCTATCAGCCACTTCGCTTCCTCGGTGACATTCTCTTTCGTCGCCGGCGTATCGACGACCCACACGCTGCTAGGCATGCCCAAAGCGGTACCGTTGTCTTCGAATACCTGTTCGGGTGTTGGCGCCACATAGAGTCGAACAGCGGGATGCTTGGATAACGCCGTGTTGGCCGCAGCGAGTTCGGTGCGCATCGACTTAACTCTGCCTAGCGTCACAATCTCGGCGGCGTTGTGTCGGACCAAATAGTTCGGTTCGATGTGGACATATTCCCGTCCGGCCTCGGCAAGCACGGCATCGACCAGCCCTTTCGCGGCCTTTTCAAGGGCCTCTGAAGGATCCCCGTCTAGATTGACGGTCTCGCTGACATAGACTTGCCCAGCCTTCTGGCAGAGAGTGCTGATGGTCTTTTCATGAGCACTTTTCGCCTTGAGCATTCTGCAGGCCAAGATGGTGAAATCTCTTAGTGCGTGCACATATGCTTCAGAGAATCGTACGACGAGACCCCCGAAAAGGCTCATGCCATACTCGCCGAAGCCCAAGGGATTGGGGTCGTCTTGCAGAACGATCCCCGCAGAAAACCTCTCGATCACCGTTGTTGCCAGCCCGAGTAACTCCCTCTTCTGGGACGGATCGAATGTGCGCTTCGGCTTGCTCATGATTCCTTTGCGATGCTTTCCGAAGGAGTCGGTCGTTGACGTGGTGTGCGTCCGATTTGAGCTTGGTCCAGCCCATGGAAACGTCTCTTTGCTGGCCTCGACACTATGCTCCAGTCAAGTAAAGGCACGACGGAAGTCAGGAATCCGCGCGAAATACCGCAAGCTAGCATGGGACTTGAGGTACCGGTAACGCCGTCCGCTGGATATAGACCACTAGTCACTTGCCGGATCTCGGCACCGCCGTGGTAAGACATTCCCAACATGCGCAGCGAGCACTTATGTCCGTTACCAGGAAGAACCATTATGTCCCGCAATGGCATCAGGAGAGGTTCTTCTCTACGGGCAAGAAGACACATTATTTGCTCGACCTGAAGCCACCGACCTACCGGGGTAAGGGTGGTAAGATTTCTACCGGTCGATACCTTTTCGATTCACCCACGTCACGGGCATTTGTGGAGCAGGACCTCTACTCGACGTTCTTTGGGACCGAGGTCAACGATGAAATCGAAAGGAAGCTCTTCGGTGACATCGACAGGCGTGGCGCCGACGCGATCCGCGCGTTCTGCGATGGTGACGAGCGAGATTGGCATGAGCACTTCGAAGACCTCTTCGAATTCCTGGACATCCAGAAACTGCGGACACCCAAGGGGCTTGCCTGGCTGCGTCGCCAATATCCGGAGATAGGTCGACTCGGCGGTATGTTACCGGGCGTTGCCCAAAACCAGTTGATGCTGGAGATGCAGGGCATCCGCATGATCAATCTGACGACCTGGACGAGTGGCGTTCGGGAAATCGTCTCGGCGGAGCGGGCCGGTGTCAAGTTCATCCTTAGCGACCATCCCGTCACGGTCTACAACCACGCCATCCCGCCCTCAGACGCGCGCAACCGATATCCCGAGGACCCTTCGATCGCACTAAAGGGCTCCCAGACGCTGTTCCCGTTGGGGCCGGACCACCTCTTGGTCCTGACCAACCTCGAATACGCTAAGGACCCCGGCGAGCGCCCTGACACGAAGAGGACCTTCGCGCGGAATTACCAGTCGACGATGGTGTCTACCATCGAGTTCATCAAGACGCGGTACCTGGACGACGATCAGGTCGCCGAGGTGAATTTCGTGATCAAAGCCCGTGCCGACCGCTATGTCGCCGGATCCCGCCGTGAGGATCTTTTTCCCGAAAAGGTGGTATCGAAGTCTTGGTCAGACCTGCGTTCGACCTTCTTGCCGCCAGCGGACGAACTCTACCGTTTCGGCGGCGAAATGTTCGCCAAGTTCGAGAACGGCGATGTCCACTATCAGGACGAATTCGGTCGCACCGAAAAACCGCGGGAATTCCTCCTCAAGTCCATATCGAAAGACCCGCCCCGACCACGCGACTATTGTCCGTGCGGATCCGGCCAGTCATTCGGCAACTGCTGCCGGGACAAGCCGGCACACCTGCGCACGTCGTGGACCGAGAAGAGCATCCGCGAACGCAACATGATGTTCATGGACGCCCTGACCCGGCTCTACGAGTTGCGGAGCAAGGATTGGGACACGGTCCGCCGCGAGATGACCGACGACAAGATCGCGCGGATGTATGGCTTGTACGAGGCTCTGTGGCCGCTCGAGACCGACCTGCTATCACTCTTACCCAAGCCGGACGGCAGGATGCGCTCGGTCTATACCGGATCGCTGCACCCCAAGCTGATCATGGAGTTCGCGATGGGGGCTCCGCTGTATTTCGGTGAGGTCATCGTCCAGAACCCGTTCCTGATCTCGCGAACCCTGCAGAAGGACAAGCGTCCCACGGAGCACCCTCGCCAATACCGTGGCGAAGCCCTCAAGACCCTGATGACCTTCTTCCAGCTCATGCCGCTCGTCGAGGCAGGGCTGATCACCCTCATTCCGGATCCGTGCGATTTCGATTTTCACCTCCGCGACCAAATGATGGCTATGGCCCGGGCCCGCTCTCGGACAATCAAATTCGGTCCGTCCGGCGACCCGAGGCTCGACGCGGTCATGCACGAAGACATGCGCCGCATGATGCTGAACATGCCGAAAGTCGCCCTGGCCGAGCGCATGTTGGCGATGCCCGACGATGGCGAGCCGATCGGGGTCAATACCTTGGTCAATCTCATCGAACAGATGAAGGTCGACGATATGCTGGCCATCCTGCAGGACGACCCGCTCACGAACGGCGGCCAGTTTGAGCTAATGAAGCTGGCGCCGAACTTCGAAATGGCGATGTACCTGGCCCAGGCGACCGGCGCTCAGATACTCACCGACAGTCCCTTCCGCTGGAGAGAACTTCAGGCGGCGCTCGCCAGGAGGCATCTCGGGACCGCCCCTGCCCTGATTCAGTTGCAGCGCGAGATTGCGTCCAGTCCGGTCTATCTCCCGGTTGGCCACCAGGCGATATTCCGAGTGTTCGACGATCCGTCGTTCCGCGGGACAGAGCCGATCTTTCGCTCCGCCTTCTCGTATGCGGCCAACCGTACCGCAGAGAACTTGAAACCGAACTTCGAGGCGCAACTCGCGGCACGCTTCCGGCAACAGCGTGACTCGATGAATTCCTTGATCGACCGCTCCAAAATGCCCGCCGTTGCAGCGCGGGTTACGACTGCGTTTCGGTTCGGAGGCTTTCAGGACAACACCATCAACCGACTGCTGCTGATGTCGAGCTCCGAGCACCACTTGCACTCCGTACCTATGGCGACGTTTGTTGAGCGTTGGGATCCTGTACCGCGAGCGGACAACACGAAACCTCGGGTACACTAACCAGTTGGTGTCGCGACCTGGCTCTCCATGGAGTGGTTGCCGGCGGTCGAACTTTACGTTCCCCGGCTAATGGCTTCCAAGAGTGCCACAATTACCGACACAATTCTAGTTCGCCACTGGGGCGCTACCATCACCTTGACCCATGAGCACGAGGTCTATGGTTGCTCTAGACTACTCTTCACCTGAACCTGCTAGTCCATTCACGGCTCGTGTCGGCCCTTCCTACTCCGAGAGGGCGGCACCTGTGCTCTGTCGTGACGGAGCTAGGTGGGGCTCAAGCTGACGTCTTGCACACTCTTCCTCGGCCGCGCCAGCTTAAGCGGTCTAACGGCCAGCCAATCAGCCTGCGACGGAACTCAAGCGGTCGCCAAACCATGGAGTAATAGACAAAAGAACCGTGGAATAATGGGATGACAGGCGCAGAATCGTGGAGTAATGTACGAAAACATAGGGAGTCCTGCTGATGGCATCAGTCCACACAGTTGCAGCCTACCGCGCTGAGGCGCTGAAAAAGATCAGACGCGCAAAGGCTCGATTTCCTGAACTTTATGCGCTCGATGCCCTGTTTCGGTACGTCTCGGAGTACCCTGGCACGCTCGCTTCGAACTCCGTCCGGCTGTGGCGGCAGCAGATGCGAATAGCGGTGATCGAAGCATCGAGGGACGATCCTCGGGGGTTTTCTGAGAACGCGATACACGGGTTCATCCATGCAATGGACGAGGCGGTCGATGCCCTGAGAGGGCGACCGACACCCCCACGGACGTCGACGAAAAAGAGAAAAGATCCGCCGAAGTCTGAGGTGGTTGCCGTGTTCGCTCACCTCAAAAAACGAGCATTGGAGCTGCACCGGCCTCGCATGGCAGCAACGGCGATTTATTGTGTGCTTATGCCACGGATCGGCGGCCGTCCCGTGGAACTGGTCGGCGCGAGCGTCAGGGGCGGTATCCTTGTCCTCCCGAATGCGAAGAGGGCAGCCGGCCAAGCGACAGAGCGCCCGATCATGGTCCATCAGTGGGACTTGCATCATCGGGTTGCGCTCGCCGCCCTGATCGATTTTGTCAACGTTGAGGTCGGTGACGCGGGATACGAGGCCTGGCTCAGCACGTTCGCCGAGATCCTGGCCCGCGCATGCCAAGCCGCCGGAGTGCCACGCCTTGCACCCTCCAGTTTCAGGCACACGGCGCTTTCCACCTGGTCCGCCGCAGGCCTCAGCGCCGAAGAGATAGCACTGCTGGCCGGGCATTTTTGCCGCCGGAGCGCTTCACACTACATAAGAACGGCGTCCGCCTGGGGCCCAGAAGATGCGACGGTAGCGCCCGCGGCTCCTGTGGCCCCGGCCCTAGAGGTTGTCGAGGTCAGCTCAGACACCAACCTGGACCTCGAGTCGATGCCGCAGCCAGCTTCGCCGCCATTGAGGCGCGACACCTCCCAGAAGCTATGGAGCGAGCACCGACAGCGTGTCGACGAGCAAGAAAGATCCCTCGATCTGGTCGTGGAGCGCACCTTGACCGACCGCCTTCAGTTAACCAGGGAACACCTGGCTCCGCACCGGCCTGCGAAGTCCGGACAGAAACCTTAGACCGGTGCGTCAGCGGCCCGTGGCTC
>Ga0065721_10004932_pt1 | contig 22741 bp, 19 predicted proteins | sample Mesricmetagenome_FD_59108 | JGI IMG/M metagenome (GOLD analysis project Ga0065721, IMG submission 59108) | Mesophilic microbial community from rice straw/compost enrichment Sample: eDNA_1 v2 (version 2) | ecosystem: Engineered > Solid waste > Grass > Composting > Bioreactor | place: USA: Davis...
CCTTGTCGCCGTCGTAATCGGTGTCGGTCGTGCCGACGTACGTTTTGCCGTCGCGGGGTATGGCGAATACCATCCGGCCGTCCGGCGTATCGAAGTAGATCGCCTGTTGCAGCGGAAACCTCCCGCCGTCGAAGACGAGATGGACGCCCTTCGTCAGCCTCAGCGTCTTGCCCTGCTTGGAATGATCGAGCTCCCGAAGCGTATCCACCCAAGGCCCGGTCGCGTTGACGACCCTGCGGGCGCGGATCCGATAGGTCCGTCCGCCGAGCGCGTCCCTCGCGACGACTCCGACGAGCTTGCCGTCCTCGTAGAGAAGCTCCTCCGCCTTAACGTAGTTGGCGACGTTCGCCCCCGCCTCATGAGCCTTCTTCAGCACCTCGATCGTCAGCCGCGCATCGTCCGTCCGATACTCCACGTAATAGCCGCCGCCCTTAAGCCCGTTCCGCCGAAGCAGCGGCTCCTTGCCGAGCGCTTCCTCCGCGGACAGCATCCGGCGCCGTTCCTCTCGCTTAACCCCGGCCAAGAAGTCGTATACGCGCAGTCCGATCGAAGTCGTGAACGCCCCGAACGTTCCTCCCTGATAGAACGGCAGCAGCATCCATTCCGGCGTCGTGACGTGCGGACCGTTCTCGTAGACGACCGCGCGCTCCTTGCCGACCTCCGCGACCATCTTCACCTCGAACTGCTTCAAATACCGCAGTCCTCCGTGCACCAGCTTCGTCGAACGGCTGGACGTTCCCGCCGCGAAATCCTGCATCTCGATCAGCGCCGTCGCCATCCCCCGCTTCCGCGCGTCGAGCGCGATTCCCGCCCCCGTAATTCCGCCTCCGATAATCAGCACGTCGAACTCGTTCTTTTCCAACTCCTCCAGACGACTATCCCGATTCCAACCGGCCTTCCGCTCCATCTCCATCCCTCTTTCTCTGTTAATGTGCAAAAAGAACCACAAAGCCTCCCGTCTGCGCTGTCGCAGAGGGATCGTTCGTGGTTCTCCGGGTCTCCTACCGTGTATGAACTTGTCGATATCGATTATAGCACTTTCGCGTATCGGACGTAACCGCCAAGCGGCCCATCCTTTACGGCTTAAATATCATCGCGGCCTGAACCGCCTTCTTCCAACCCGCGTACAAGCGGTCTCTCTCGTTCGCCGGCATTCCCGGACGGAACGTCTTCTCCCGTCTCCAGCCGCCCGAGATCTCCCGCTTATCCGTCCAATATCCGACGGCAAGCCCGGCCAGATAGGCCGCCCCGAGCGCCGTCGTCTCGTTCACGACCGGCCGTTCCACGTCCGCCGCGAGCAGATCGCTCTGGAACTGCATCAGAAAGTCGTTCCGCACCGCGCCGCCGTCCACCCGCAGGCTCTTCAGCGCAAGGCCCGAGTCGACGGCCATGACGTCGAGCACGTCCTTGCTCTGGTAAGCCAGCGATTCCAGCGCGGCCCGGATGAAGTGCTCCTTCGAGGTTCCTCGCGTCAGGCCGAAGACCGCTCCCCGCATGTCGCTATCCCAATAGGGAGTTCCCATTCCGACGAAGGCAGGCACGACGTATACGCCATCCGTCGAAGGCACCCGGTTCGCGTAAAGCTCGCTGTCCGACGTCGTCTTCAGCATCCGGAGGCCGTCCCTCAGCCACTGCAAGGCCGAGCCCGCCACGAAGACGCTGCCCTCCAGAGCGTACTCTACCCGGCCGCCGATTCCCCACGCGATGGTCGTCAGCAGCCCGTGCCCCGACTGCACGGCCTCGCCGCCCGTGTTCATCAGCATGAAGCAGCCCGTTCCGTACGTGTTCTTCGCCATTCCTTTCTCGAAGCACGCTTGCCCGAACAGCGCCGCCTGCTGGTCTCCCGCGATTCCCGCGATCGGCACCTGCTTGCCGAAGAAATGGTGCGATACGGTGTGCCCGTAGACCTCCGACGAGGAGCGCACCTCCGGAAGCATCGAGCGCGGAACGCCGAGAACGGCGAGAAGCTCCTCGTCCCAATCCAATTCGTGAATGTTGTACAGCAGCGTTCTCGAGGCGTTCGAGTAGTCGGTCGCGTGAACCTTGCCTCCGGTCAGCTTCCAGACGAGCCAGGTATCGATCGTTCCGAACAGCAGGTCCCCGTTCTCCGCCTTCTGCCTTGCCCCCTCCACGCGATCGAGCAGCCACTTGATCTTCGTCCCCGAGAAATATGGGTCGATCAGCAGGCCCGTCTTCCGGCGGAACTTGTCTTCGTGTCCCTGCCTCTTCAGCTCCTCGCAGATGTCGTGCGTCTGCCGCGATTGCCAAACGACCGCGCGGTGGATCGGGTGCCCCGTATGGCGATCCCACACGACCGCCGTCTCCCGTTGGTTCGTGATGCCGATCGCCTCGATCTGTTCGGGCGCTATCTCCGCCTTGGATAGCGAAGCGGCGATCACCCCCAGCACGGATACCCAGATCTCGCTGGCGTCATGCTCTACCCAGCCCGGCTTCGGGTAATGCTGCCGGATCTCCTGCTGCGCCGTGCTGACGATATGCCCCTGCCGGTCGAAAATAATGGCTCTCGAGCTCGTCGTCCCTTGATCGATGGCCAGAATGTACGTTTGCGGTGGTTGCGATGGTTGCGACATTCAGCTTCTCCCCTCCTGCCCGTCAGGCTCAAAGTGCTTCCACAGCTCATGGTTGGATGTCGTGACGGCCGACGCCCCCGCGCGTATCGCCTGATCGACGTCGTTCACCGTCCGGACCAGCCCTCCCGCGAAGATCGGGATGCCGGTTCGTTCGTTCACTTCCGTGATAATATGCGGGATAATGCCCGGAAGAACCTCGATAAAGTCCGGCCTCGTTCTCTCGAACATGGCGTAGCTCTTCTCCAAGGCGTTCGTGTCGAGCAGGAACAAGCGCTGAATCGCGAGCAGCCCGTTCTGCTTCGTCTTGGCGATGACGCCGGCGCGGGTAGACACGATGCCCGAAGGCTTCACGATCTGGCACAGGTACTCCGCCGCGTATTCGTCGTTCTTCAGCCCCTCGATCAGATCCGCGTGCAGGATCGGCTTCTTGCCATGCTGCTTCGCCAGGTCGACGATCGGCCGGAGCTGGTTGATGTGGGTATCGAGAATGACGATGTATTCGTACTTCAGCTTCATCAGCTTCTCTAGATCCTTCGCCTTGCGGACGGCGGGCAGGATGGATTGGTTATGAAAAGTCATATCGGCCTCCCGATGACAAAAAAAGGAGAATGACGAACCGGCCCCGGCGGGACCCGATTCGCGTGTTCTCCTTTTCTCCGTCACATGTATGAACTTGACAATATTATAAGACATGGGAAAAGGGGTGTCTAGATGCGGTGAATCCACGGGGCCGCTATCGCGCTCGTCCTTACACCAGGTTCCAGAACATCGCCGTATTCGCGACCGTAATCATCGTGAACAGAAGGGCGTTGAGGAAGGACGCCAGCCACACGTTGTTCGTCTTCTCGAATAGCTTGCGGGCATAGACCGCCGCGACGGCCAGGGAAGGAACGAGCGAGAAGAGAAGAATGCCGTTGAGCGCTTGCCCCGGATAGAGAGCGACTCCCGTCATGAAATCCTTGCCGTACTGGACGATCAGCCACAGCACGAGCCCTCCTACGTTCAGAAGGATGGACAGCAGATAACCGCCCCTTCGCCCCCTTGTATTGGCGTTCAGCCCTACCGCCGTGACGAAATAATAGAACAGGAAGAAAGGAAGATACCTTAAAGCGGTAGCGACATGCTCCGGCTGGAACGTCCGTACCGCGAGAACCCAAAGGCGGAAGTCGGTGCCGAATACCGCCTGAAGCGCGAAGAGAACCAGATATCCGATGACGACCGCGGCGACCGCCGCGCAGAGGCTGGACACGATAGCCGAGGCGTTCAGGCTGATGCCGTAATGCCGGAACGTCGTTCCCGCCCCCTTGTTCGAGAAATAATGGAAAGACAGCATCAAGAAGACCATGATCAAAGCCGATACGATCGCCCAATACGCGATCTGGTTGGTCGTCGGCTCATTGAATATCGAGCCCAGCGGAAGGATGTCGGCGGCGTTCTCGAACACGAGCCACATGACGAGGGAAACCGCCGCCAGCAGCGCGCTTCCCAAGCCGATGCTCCTTCTGCCCGTTGCGAATCCCGCGATCGCCCCCGCGACGCCCAGTCCCAGAAGAACGAGGGAGATGACGCTCAAGGTATCCAATCCGCCGGCTTGTTTATCCATCAACGCGGGGAACAGAACCGCCGGAAGGAGAGCGCTGAAGACGATCCCCGCCCAGAAAGCGAATTTCTTCGGCCCCGTCGCCGGGAGAGGCGCGGCAGGCACCGGATCCGTTACGGCCTTACGCAAGAACGGAGCCTTGATCAGCAGGCCGATCAGCGGAACGAACATCAGGAAGAATCCGACCAGCGCGACGGCGTTGCCGGCTTCCTTGAGCCACCAGATCTGGTTGCCCGAGCCGAGGTTCGCCTTGGCTTGATTCGGCGATACGGCGCCTTCGAACGCATGGGCATAGAAGTCGATCAGATCGGCGGTCGCCGACGGGGAGAAATGGTTCCATGGATGCGTCTGGTTCGGCGTATAGATGATTCGTTCCCCTGGCTGCGAGGGCCGAACGGTCTTCNCTTCCANGACGANGTCGCCCGATTGNACCTCGTAGAACGTGCCGGCCTCCGCGGCCCGATCGCCGGACACGCCGAGGAACGCCTTGCCCGAAGCGGTCTGCGCGAAATCCTTGCGCGTCACGGTCCCCTGAACTTCTTGTTCCTTAGCGGTCTTCTCCGCATCCGACTTGTTGAAGAAGAATTCGTCGTACTTGCCCGCAATGACCCCGACGGTCCGGCTGCCGAACGCGGCCTGAAGCTGATCCTGGGGAGCGATCATGCCCGCGTAAGAGAAGTCCGCCCCGACGGCGATCCCCGCGCGGATCATGCGGTAGCCGGTCTGCAGGGCGTTCATCTCGTCCATGTACATGGAGACCAGAGAGGAGAAACCGCCCATGGAGTGGCCGCTTACCGCGACGTACGCGTTGCCGTTCTCGTCCTTTTTCGTGTACGGCTGCCCGTAAACGTATTTAGCCGCATCGAACTGGGAATATACCCAGAAGGTGCCGAACATGTTCTCGACCGGAATATCGGCCGTCCATCGGGAATCGCCGTGATCGTACTGATCCAGCGCCAACACGATGTAGCCGCGCCTCGACATTTCGATCGCGGGAGCGTCCTGCATCTCCTTCGAATTCAAATACCCGTGCGTCGTGATGACGACCGGCCGGGGATCGTCCGACCCCGCGCCGTCGGGCATGTACAGAAGACCGGTCAGCTCTCCGTGGTCTCCCTTGAACGAGATCTCCTTCACGTCGACGGAATAGAAGGACGTGTTGAACATTCCGGCGAAGAAGCTGCCGACGATCATGAGCGCCAGGGAAACGGCCAGCAGTCCTTGCGGTTTCTTCCAGAACGCCTTTGCGTTTGACATAGAATAACCCCTTCTCTTGAGATTAAGCGGATTCGGTCCGGCCGGCGACGCCATCCTCCCGCCGCGGACAAAAAAAACACCACAACTCATCGGCCGCGCCATCGCGCTGCCATGTGTTGTGGTGTCTCCTGTTCTCCAACCCGCTATTAATTTAAATGCATTATAACATGTAAGCGTTATCCTGAATAGCCCCTTCCGGACCTGTCGCCGATCGTTACCAAGGAAGCTCGCTGTCCATGTAGAAGAACCCGCCCGTCGGGCCGTCCTCCGGGATCGTCGCCAGCCTTACCGCCGTCAGCGCGCCCTCTTCCGGAGACAGCTCCGCCTTCTCTCCCCCCATGCGCGTTCGGACCAGCCCCGGATGCACGGAGTTGACCTTCAGGTTGGTCCCTCTCGTCTTCTGCGCCCAATACGCGGTCAGCATGTTCAGGGCCGCCTTGGAGGCCGAATAAGCCGGAGTGGCGATTCGCTGCGCAAGCTCGTTGTTCAGCAGGAATTGAATGGAGCCGAGCGCGCTGCTCTGGTTCACGACGCGGCCCGCCTCGCTCTTGAGCAGAAGCGGCAGAAGCGCCTCCGTCAGGAAGAACGGAGCGATCGCGTTGACCTCGAACGTATCCCGGAAGGCATCCCCCTCGTAGTCCCCGTTTTCCACCCAGATTCCCGCATTATTGACCAGAATGTCCAAGCGTCCGAACTCCTTCTCGATGAACTCGGCCACCCTTGCGATATGCCCGGCGTTCGTCACCTCCAGCTCCGCTCCGATCGCCTGAAGGCCGTCCTTCCGCAGCTCGGCCGCCGCCTCGTCCGCCGAAGCTTGCGTGCGTGCCGCGACAAGAACCTCGATCCCCTGCCGACCTAGCTGTCTGGCGACTTCCAATCCGATTCCTTTGCTTGCTCCTGTTACCAATGCGATTTTGTTCGTCATTTTTATTCTCCTCCTCTAATGGGCTTACTTGTTGATAGTGACCAGACCGGACGTTTGGACGTGGCGCACGTTCTCCAGGTGCCGAACGGTCGCGTCCGGCAGCTTCCTCAGCGCTTCGGTCCAAGCCCGGTTTACCCGGGACTGCCGCAAATCGGGGTGCGCGACGATAATCAAGGTTTTCATGGGAACAACTGCTTCGGGTTCTATTGAGAATGATCGTTCTAATTTCTCCAAAAAAAGAGGAGAACCTCTTTTATCTCTTTAAAATAATCATCGACATTTCGGCAATCCGATGGAGCTTCTCTTTGGGCGCGGAAGTCCGGGCCATGACCCTTAAGCCCACCAAGGCGTTATGAAGATAATCGGCCAGCTCCTTGGCGTCGAAAGCCTCCGCGAACTCGCCGTCCCGCTGCCCCCGCTCCACGATCTCGGCAAGCAGCCGCTCGGATTTCTCGAAGCCGAACGAGATTTTGGAATCGACTTCTTCGTCCCGAACCGCCAATTCGGCGGCCGAATTCACGAGCATGCAGCCGGCCGGCGCATCCTCTTCGCCTTCGATAACGAAGCGGAAAATAAACCGGAGCGCTTCTTCGGCCGTGGCGGCTTGCTTGATGCCCGCTTCCCACCGGGAGGCGATCCGCTCCCCGAAGCGATCCATCGCCTTGAGAAATAAAGTATGCTTGTCGGTAAAGGTATCGTACAGGCTTCTGCGGTGAATCCCCATATGCTCGACCAAGTCGTTCAACGAGGTCTTCTCGTAGCCCTGCTCCCAGAACAATCTCATGGCCTTCTCGAGGACGGCGCTTTCTTCGAATTCTTTGCTTCTAGCCATTGTTATTCCCTCCCGAAGTCATCTTATCAAATCGGGAACGATCGGTAAAGAATAGGCGTGCCCAACCGTTGCCTTCAACCGATCGCTTGCAGCCTTGGCGAAGAGGAGGAGAGCCACTGCGCCGCTTCGTCCCAATCGGAGAAATTCTCCTGGCGATAAGGCAGCGTTCCGAGCCCTTCTACGGTTCGATTGACGCTCAGCTTGGCGACGACGCTGCGGGGCTGAAGCAGCGCGAGCTGCCGAAGACCGCTCTCGTATGCCCTCTTGATGAAGTATTCCCCGATCCACGCCTTATCCTCCGCTTTGATCGCCGCGCCGTTGCGCGTATCCATCAGAACCTTGCTTCCCTTCCTCTTCTCCAGAAGCTCGGCTCCCTTCATCAGGATCGTCTGGAACTCCTCTCCGTAAGCGAAGCCGTTCCATTCCATAATGACGCTCTGCAGCTCGTCGTGCCAGGCGACTGCGCCGTGCTTCGATTCAAAGAACCCTTCCATGCTCGCCATCTCCTTGTTTTCTAAAATGCGATTCGGGTATCGAGAACGACCGTTCTAAAATGGGGTTTATGCCGTCGTACCCTTGCTTCTGGATAGATCATATCATATTGAGAACGATCGGTAAAGAATTATTTTTACCGATCGTTCTCAATATTTTCGGCTTATTTGATAGACGAGATAACGTCTTCCGTCTTCCGCACCCTGCCCATCCGAGGGAACATCGTTCCGACGACGAAGTCGTGCTCTTCCTTGGCCGTCGCCGTCATCGCATCCTCCACGAAGACTTGATCGTACCCCAGCTGAAAGGCCTCTCTCGCGGTCGTATCCACGCCGATGGATGTGGACAGTCCGCACAGCACGATCGTATCGATGCCGCGGCGGCGCAGCTGCAGGTCGAGATCCGTGCCGAAGAACGCGCCCCACTGTCTCTTGATCACCACGTGGGCGCTATCAAAACGGGCCATCTCCGGAACCGGCTCGTCCCAGCCCTGCGGAGGCTGGGCGGCGGCGGCCGGCGAGTCGGTAACCGGACGGAGAGCGTCCTTGCCATCGACGAAGGATACCCGAACCAGAACGACAAAAGCTCCCTTCTCCGTAAAGGCCTGCGCCAGCTTGCTAGCGTTGGCGACCAGTTGCTCGACCGAGTTCGGACCAACCGGACGCCCCGGTATCGCGATTCCTTTCTGCAGGTCGATCACGACCAGCGCGGTTTTTTTGGCGTCCAGCTCCAGCTTTGCTTGAACGGCTTCCTTATTCGTCATGTTCATCTCTTCCTTTCATGTCGTTTGCACTGAATTTCCTAAATACTTTGAAATACACCCAGACCGCATTCAGAAGCAATAGAGCGCTTGTCGTGAAGAACACGTATCGGACCCCGAGCGATGCCGCTACCTGACCGCCGAAGTTAGAGCCGGCGAAGACGCCCAGATAGGCGGCCGCGATGTTGAGCCCGAACATTCGTCCCGTCAAGGAGCTAGGAGTAATCTTCTTCAGAAGAATGTTGACGGACGGGCCTAAGCCTCCAGCAGCAAGCCCTAGCAGGAAGCGCAGTCCCGCCAACTGCCAGGGGTTGCTTACGAGCGCTTGGGGGATAAACACGATTCCCGCCGCGACTAGAGCGGCCAGCAGAACCTTGTGAGCCCCCACCCGGTCGGACAGCTTGCCTAATCCGGGGGCGGCCAGAATCTGCGCGAGTCCCGAGGCGGAGAAGACGATCCCGGCAACAACCGCGACGTGGTCGGCATTCCGGCTTAGCTTATCGACGTAGACGGTCATGATCGGCTCGATGGAATACATGGCGACGGTAAGGATAAAAAAGGTGACGAAGAGGGTGATCGTAAGGCTCTTCTCCGGAACGCGGCTCCACACTTCCTTCATCGAGCTCACCTTGACGTCCTGGCGAACGAACGACTCCTTAACGAACAACGCTGTCGTCAGGAACGCCAGGAACATCAGCCCGCCCGTGATGAAGAAGGAGCTCTGCAGCCCGAAGCTTTCGGCGAAGAAGCCTCCGACCGTCGGGCCGAGCAAGGCGCCGGACGTGTTCGCCGTCGACAGCAGGCCGAGCGCCCAGCCCGAATGCTCCTTGTCCGTCTGGGTAGCGATCAGCGTCGTGCAAGCGGTACTGTACCCCGTGATTACCCCTTGAAGCAGCCTCAGCGCGATCAACGCATACACATTGTGCGCGAAGCCCATGCATCCGATGACGAGCGCCATCCCCAGGCTGGCCCGCAGCAGCATCGGCTTGCGTCCGTACTTGTCGGCGGCCATGCCCCAGATGGGAGAGAAGATCGCCGATACGATGAAAGTAATGCCGAAGGCAAACCCCGCGAACTCGGCGACCGAGTCGGAATCCTGTACGCCGAGCTGCTGGATGTAGAGCGGCAGAATCGGAGCGATCTGGCTCATCCCGATGCCGGTCAGGAACATGCCAAACCAACAGACGAACAGGTTTCTTTTCCAGATGGGCATGACAAACAAGCCTTCCTTCTGCGATGAGAGTATCTCTCGAACACCCTCATCTTATCAGCGGATAGGCTCGCCGAACATGCAGGATCTTAGACTCCATGGACAATCTTGCTGTAATATTCCGACGGGCTTAGCCCTTCCGTCTTCTTGAACAGGCGGCTGAAATAGAATTCGTCGGCATATCCGAGCGCTCTCGCGACCTCTTTGATCTTCCTGTCGCCGGCCAGCATCATGTCCTTGGCCTTGTCCATCTTGATCTTGTTGAAGTATTCGATGACGGAGTAGCCCGTCGCGTCCCGGAACGTTCTCGACAGATAGGTCGGCGACCACTGCGCGAGCCCCGCCAATTGCTCCAAGGCGATCTTATCCTGAATATGCTCGTGCATATAACGAATGATTTTCTCGATTTTCAAGGAGGTAGAGTAGTTCGGACCGGCCTTCTTCAAATTCTGAGCGATAGCGATGAAGAGCTGCTGCAGCAAGGACTTCGCCAGGAACTCATACCCGGGCAATTTCGCGTTCCAGGCTTCCGCCAGCCTTTTGAACAGATCCTCTACCTGATACGAATCCGCCAGCGCTTGTGCCGCCTGCAGGGGAAAAGGCTGCGGCTCCTCCTTAATGTTCCATTGGCTCTCCTCGATATTCACGCGCGCAAAGCTGAAGTGAACGGAGTAGAAGCGGCCCGGGGCATCGGGATCCGTCCGGATCGAGTGAGGCGCGTCCGGGCGGATATAGAGCAGCATTCCGTCTTTCAGCACGTGGGTCTTCTTGTCGATGGAGAAGGTCCCCTTAGACTGGGCGATATAAATAAGCTCGTGATGCTTCAAGGTGCGGCTGAGCTTGATCGGGCGAACCGTCCCCGCGGTCGATTGCCGGGAATTGCAGTAGTGGATGTGAAAATAAAGAGTATGGAGCTTCATCGGTCGGCCTCAGCCTCCTTCGCGCGGCTTGCACGCCCCCATTATAGCAATAATTGCCCAACTACCGAGCAATTATCGGAAATACGGCTCTTCCCGATTCCGATAAGATGGGGAAAAAAAGAAAAGGTGATCTTGATGACCCAGCCTGCAATGGCCGTTACGGCCCGACGGACGGCCAACGTGATCCTGCTTAGCGTCAGCCTCGCGCATCTGCTCAACGACGCCATGCAGAACGCCGTGCCTGCCGTATTCCCCGTTTTCCAGCAATCTCTCCATTTAAGCTACGCCGAGATCGGCTGGGTGGCTTTTACGCTCAACGTGACCGCTTCGATCCTTCAGCCGCTGATCGGTCATTATACGGATCGCAGGCCGATGCCCGCCTTGCTTCCCCTAGGCATGGTTTTTACGCTGTTCGGCATGATCGGACTGGCCTTGTCGCCCGGTCTGGCGATGCTTCTGCTGTCGGCCGCGCTCATCGGCATCGGCTCCTCCGTGCTGCATCCCGAATCGTCCCGCGTCGCCCATCTGGTTGCCGGAAGAGGAAGAGGGCTGGCGCAATCCGTGTTCCAGGTCGGGGGCAATACGGGACAGGCGCTCGCGCCTTTAATGGTGGCGTTCATCGTCTCTCCGCTAGGGCAGCATGGCTTCTTATGGTTTACGCTGCTGGCGGTGGCGGGCTTCTTCATTCAAGGATATGTCGCCAGGTGGTACGGCAGGCATACGCGGATGCGTTTTACGGAGGCCAATAGGACTGTCGCCGCTTCGGATCCCGATCGGAACTTCTCCCGCGGCTTCGTCGTCTTCGTGCTCGGAATTCTGGTCCTGCTGCTGTTCTCCAAGTTCGTGTATATCGCGAGCATGACGGGATACTATTCGTTCTACTTCATGGAGAAGTACCAGCTGCCGCTGGAACGGGCTCAGGTGTCCCTGTTCGCCTTGCAATTCGCGGGCATGGTCGGCACGCTTCTCGGAGGTCCGCTCGCGGACCGGTTCGGCCGGAAAAGAATCATCTGGTTCTCGATCTTCGGCACGGCGCCGTTCTCGCTCTGGCTTCCCTATGCGAACCCGGTCGGCTCGGTCCTTCTTTGCCTGGCCATCGGCGCCATACTGATGTCCGGCTTCTCGGTCATCATCGTCTACGCCCAAGAGATGCTTCCCGGCCGGGTCGGCATGATCTCGGGGCTGTTCTTCGGCCTTTCGTTCGGCATGGGAGGACTCGGCTCGGTCGTTCTCGGCTCGCTTATGGACCAAACCGGCGTGGACTTCATGATCAAAGTATGCGCGTTCCTGCCGCTTCTAGGCCTATTCGCGTTTCTGCTTCCCAAGGATTCCAGGATTATGGGGGCTTCATGAACCAAAAGGCTTCCCCTCGCAGGGAAGCCTTTATTACCATGAGCTCGCGCGGCTTGTTATAATGGGAAGAACAAGCGGATTAAGAAAGAGGCGTCACCGATGATCATACATAAAGGCGAGGTTCTCTTCCGTCAAGGGGAATCCGGGCCCCTGTACCAGGTGAAGAGCGGTCTGCTCAAAATCATCCGGGTGCACGAGGACGGAACTCCGACGCTGGTGAACATTATCGTGCCCGGAGAGCTGATCCCTCATCATTCCCTGCTGACGCCCTCCCCCAACTTCGGAACGGCCATCGCGCTGATGACGAGCGAAATCGAGGTTCTTCCGGCGGAGAGCTGGTACCGTTCGCTGGAACAGGATCCCCACCGGTATCGGACCATCGCCCTTAAGCTGCAGGACAAGCTTCGGATGATGCAGCAGCGGATCGACCAATTGACCGAGGCGCCCCCGGCCAATCGGCTGCGGAAGCTGCAGGCCTGGTTTCAGGCCTACATCGAGCCCCGGGCTTTAACGGACGTGCTGACCCAGGACGAGATCGGCCAATTCATCGGCTTGCGCCGGGAGACCGTCAACCGGCTTCTTCGGGATCAGGCCGTTTCGGCGACCGGCTCATCCAACGAGCCCTTAGGGCCGAAGAATTCGTAGTGAATGTCCGCCTCCGGAACGTTTAACGATCTCAGCGCGCCGTTAATGGCTTTCATGAAGGCTACCGGGCCGCAGAAATAGTAGGACGCCCCTCCGTCGGGGATCACGGTTCCCAGCCAATTCGCGTCGATCAAACCTTCATGGTCGTAATTCCGCGCGGAACGGTCCTGTTCCATCGGATGGCTGTAGTTCCATTTGACGCTGATTTGAGGGTTGGAACGCGCCAGCGCCTCGACTTCCTCACGGAGCGCGTGAACCTTGCTGTTTCGAGCCGAGTGAATGAAAATGGTCTTGCGCTCCGGATTTTGCTCCGCGAGCGTCTTCAGCATGCTTAGAGTCGGAGTCAGCCCGACGCCGCCGCTGATGAGCACGACCGGACGGGTATCCTGCAGATCGAGCGCGAAGTCTCCGGCCGGGGCGGACAGCCGAAGCGCGTCGCCTTCGTTGACGGAATCGTGCAGGTAGCCGGATACGATGCCGTCCGGCGCGCCGTCGCAGCCGAGCTCCCGCTTGACGGAGATCCGGTAGTACGGTTTGCCCGGCGCATCGGACAAGCTGTATTGGCGAAGATGGGTGTAAGGATTGCCCGGGACGTTCATTTTAACGGTAATGTATTGTCCCGGAATGAAGCTTGCTATCGGCTGGCCATCCTGCGGAACGAGGTAGAAGGACGTAATGACGTCGCTCTCCTTGACCTTCCGATCGACCCTGAATTCCCGGAAACCGCTCCATCCTCCCTCTTGCTTCTCCGCTTCCTCGTACATCCCGGCTTCGATGCCGATAAATACGTCCGCGATAGCCCCATAGGCTTCGGCCCACGCCTGAATGATCTCGTCCGTAGCGGCGTCGCCCAGAACGTCCTTGATTGCGGCGAGAAGATTCTCCCCTACGATCGGATAATGCTCCGCCTTGATCCCAAGGCTGCGATGCTTGTGCGCGATCTGCTTCACCGCCGGCAGGATCGCTTCCAGCCGATCGATATGGGCCGCCGCGGCGTATACGGCATTGGCGAGAGCCGTCTGCTGCCTTCCTTGCTTCTGGTTGGCGTGATTGAAGATGTTCAGCAGCTCGGGATGATTCGAGAACATCATCTTATAGAAGAGTTTCGTAATCTCCGTCCCATGAACCTCGAGCGCCGGCACCGTCGATTTAATGATTTTTATCGTGTTCTCGCTCAGCATGCGTCATCTCTCCCTTTTCCAATTGGCATTAACACCAACAGTATAGCCCGAGGAATGACCCTAGCTTGTGATTGCGCTCACACCAATATTCAAGGTTTTGTGACGTTGGCACCGGAAGAGCAAAAGGGTGCCTCCCCGCCAATAGGACGGAGCGGCACCCTTGTTATTACACTCGCATGGCTGCAAGCCGCTTGAAGTGGTCGACCGAGGGCTTCGCCAATCCTAGATGCTCGCGCAGCGTGGAACCCTCGTACTCTTCGCGGTACAGCCCGCGGCGCTGAAGTTCCGGAACGACATGGTCGACGAAGTCGTCCAGGTCCCCCGGCAGCACCGGAGGCATAATGTTGAAGCCGTCGCAGCCGTACTCGTCGTACCACTGCTCCATCAGATCGACAAGCTGCTCCGGCGTCCCGACGAACTGCATATGCCCCCTCGCGCCGAGCAATCTTCGGCCAAGCTCGATAATGGACAGATTATCCTTGCGGGCCAGATCCATGATGAGCTGTACGCGGCTCTTCATGCCGTTGCTCGCCTCGACCGGATCGGGAATATCCGGAAGCGGCCCGTCGGCGGGGAAGCCGCTGAGGTCGGTCTGAAGCATGCCCGATACCATTAGAACCGCTTCCTGCGGATCGATCAGGTCGAGCAGCTCGCGCTCCTTGCGGCGGGCTTCTTCTTCCGTAGAACCCAGGATCGGCGACAGTCCCGGCATGATGAGCAAGCTTCCCCGCTCGCGGCCGGCGGCGACGAGTTTCTCGTTCACGGTGCCGTAGAAGGCCCGGGCGGCAGCAAGCGACGTCTGAGCCGTGAAGATGACCTCGCCGACGGTCGCCGCGAAATCCTGCCCCGGCCCCGAGGAGCCGGCCTGGATAAGAACCGGGTAGCCCTGCGGAGGGCGCGGCACGTTCAGCAGCCCGCGGGTCGAATACCACTGCCCGCTGTAATCGGCCTTACGGAGCTTCGACTCGTCGGCGAACGTGCCCGACGCCCGATCCATGACGAGCGACTCCTGCGGCCAGCTGTCCCACAGCTGCGTAACGACGTCTACGAATTCCTTCGCCATCTCGTAGCGAGTCGCGTGCTCCGGGTGTTTCTCGCGTCCGAAGTTGTGCGCCTCCGTATCCACCTGCGACGTGACGATGTTCCAGCCGGCGCGGCCTCCGCTGATATGGTCGAGCGTGGCGAAGCGGCGAGCCGCGTTGTACGGCTCGTTGTAGGTGGTCGACAGCGTCGCCGTCAGCCCGATTTTCTCCGTCGCCACAGATAGAGCGGACAACAGCGAGACCGGATCGAGCATACCGGCGGCCGCGCGGCTCGGATAAATCAGATGCAGCAGATCCGCGAAAAAAATCATGTCGAATTTGCCCCGCTCCGCCGTACGGGCGATCCGCTTATACCACTCGATGTCGAACATCCGCTCGACCCCCGATTCCGGATGACGCCACCCGGCATGATGGTGACCGGTAAAATAAATAAACGCTCCCAGATGAAGCTGGCCTTGCCGTTGTCGGCTCATGTTCGTTCCCCGCTCTCGTCTTAAATTGTAAAGCTGCCGGTAATCCTATCAACCTTTATAGCTGTTGCTCCACTGCAGGCATCTTCTCTCTACCAGTCGGACAGCCGAATCCGACAGCTTGCCGACCAGCGCGAACAGAAGGATGCCGACGAAGACGATATCCGTCTGCGCGTACACCCTCGCATCCTGGATCATGTAGCCGACTCCGGCGCTCGCGCCCATCATCTCCGCCACCGCAAGCAGCAGCCACGACGCGCCGACCGACAGCCGGATGCCGAGCAGGATGTTCGGCAACGCCGCCGGCAGAACGAGCTTCGTCATCAGCTTCAGCTTGGAATATTGCAATATGCGAGTGACTTCGTACAGCTTGCGGTCCGCGCTGCGCACCCCGAGGTGCGTATGGAAGTATAGCGGGAAGAAAGAGCCAAGCGCGATAAGCAGCACCTTCGAAAATTCCCCGACCCCGAACCACAGGATAAACAGCGGGATGACCGCCAACAGAGGAACGGTGCGCAGCATCTGAATCGTCGGGTCCAGCGTCCGTTCGGCCCAGCTGCCCAGCCCGGTGAAGATCCCCAGCAGCAGAGCCGTCGCTCCTCCCAGGAGGAAACCGCCTCCCGCCCGGATCAGGCTCATTTGCAAGTGCTCCGCCATGTCGCCGTTTGCGCACAGCTGCCAGAAGGCCTTCGCAATCCTGGACGGCGCAGGAAGCGCCGAATCGGATACAAGCCCTAGCGCGGAAGCCGTCTCCCACAGTACAAGCAGGATAACCGGGATCACCCAGCCATAGAGCCGCTTGGGCAGGCCCGCTCTCGGTTTCGCCCCGGCCGCCGTTGGCGTTCCTTGGACCGAAGGCTCAAGCGTAATCTCGTTCGCGCTCATGTCCGTTCACCCCTCCCCGCTTAGAGAATCGCGCCAGCGAAGCAGCCTCTTCTCTCCGAGCCTAACCAGTGAATCGGTTATCTTGCCGACCGCCGCGAAGACGATGATGCCGACGAAGATGACGGAAGTCAGCGAGAACGACCGCGCATCGTTGATGATATAGCCGATTCCGGAGCTGGAGCCCATCATCTCCGCCACGACCAGCCCTAGCCAGCTCACCGCGATCGAGAGGCGAATCCCGAGGAAGATGGAAGGCAGGGAGGCGGGCAGGATCAGCTTCGCGATCGTCTGCCATCTCGTGAACTGAAGAACGCGCGCGACGTCGAACAAGTTCCGGTCCACCGACCGGACGCCGAGGAAGGCATTCACGTACAGAGGGAAAAACGCTCCTTTGGCGATTAGCACGATCTTCGACGTCTCGCCGAAGCCGAACCATAGAATGAACAACGGCGCGACGGCCAAGTGCGGGAGCGTCCGCAGAAGCTGCAGCGACGGGTCGAGCAGCCGTTCGGCCTTGATCGAGAAGCCGACCCATAGTCCCGCCGCGAGGCCCAAACCGCCTCCGAATAGAAAGCCAAGCAACGACCGACCCGCCGAGATGCGCAGGTTCGACAGCAGCTCTCCCGAGGAGAGCATCCGTCCGAACTCGTCGACGATGTCCTTCGGGGGCGGGATCAGCACCGCGTTCACCCATCCGTTCGAGGACGCGAGCTGCCAGACGATCAATACCGCCAGCGGCACCGACAATCCGATCAGGAGATTGACGGCCCGGAACCCAAGCTTGCTCCTCGTTGTCTGCATGGCTGCACCACTTCCTTACTTCAGAGCTTCTTCGATGTATTGATTGTCGAACACTTCGGAGACGTTGATCTGCTTGCGGATCGTGCCGAGCCCGAATTGGAAGTCGGCCGTGTCCTGCTGCCCGGCGATGATCTCGTCGCTGACCGGAATGTTGATCGATGCGGAGCGAGACTGGATTCCCTTGACCAATTCGAGCGGAATGCTACGCTCGTCGGCATAGCGTTGGAACGCCTCGTCTTGATTGCTCTTCTCCCATTGGAGCGCTTGCTCGAACGTCTTCAGGTACAGCGTCACGAGCTCTGGATATTCCTTGGCAAAGTCCCCGCGCACGAGCTGGAAGGACGGGGACAGCACGCCTTCGCTCTCGCCGTCGGCGAGGACCCGAGCTTTGCCGCTAAGCGTGTTCAGGGAGATGTACGGATCCCATACGGCCCAAGCATCCACCTTGCCGCCTTCGAAGGAAGGCTGCGTCTCGTCCGGCTGCAGCTGAATCTCCTGGATGTCCGATTCTTTCAAGCCGGCCTTTTCGAGCACGCGATAGAGGAAGTTATACGCGTTGCTGCCTTTGGTAACCGCGACCTTCTTACCCTTCAGATCCGCGATGCTCTTGATCTCGCTCTCTGTCGGAACGATGATCGCGACGTTATTCTTGCCGTCGAGCAGCTGCGAGACGATTTTGAATTCGACGCCGGCCGCTTGCGCGGAGATCGGCGGCATGTTGCCCATGCCCGCAAAGTCGAGGTGGTTCGAAGCCATCGCTTCGATCATCGGCGGGCCGCTTTGGAACTCGACCCACTCCACCTTGGCGCCTAGCGCTTCGAACGCGGTCTCGAACCACTTCTCCTCTTGGGCTTTGCCGAAGAGGCCTCCCTTTCCTTGCACGCCGATCTTGACCGTTACTCCGTCGTAGGAGGGTTGCTCGGATGCAGGCTCGCTAGCCGAAGAGCCAGCCGACGCATTGGCCGATTCGGAGGGCTTCGCGTCGCTTCCGCCGTTTGCGTTCTTGTTCGAATTGCCGCATCCCGCCGCTATCAGCACTAGGACGAGTATGACCGCTATCAGACCGTATCTTTTTCTCATGAGCGTATATCCCCTTATAAGTCGATTAGTTAGCAATTAGTTGGTACGAGTTAAATGCCGGCGCCTTCATCGGCAAGAGGAGGCTGCTCCACCTTCTCGAATTCGCCCAAGACGCGGGCGCGCAGCTCCTGAAAGGAGGCGCCGGCCCGCTTGCGCGGGTAAGGCAGGTCGATGCCGATTACATTGCGGATGTGGCCGGGCCGAGGGTTCATGATGACGACCTTCTCTCCTAGGAACACCGCTTCGTCAAGATCGTGCGTGACGAACAGCATCGTCGTCCTGCTCTTCTGCCAGATGTCCAGCAGCGCCTCTTGCATGTGCGAGCGAGTGAAGGCGTCGAGGGCTCCGAACGGCTCGTCGAGCAGCAGAATCTCCGGCTTGCGCAGCAGCGCCCGGGCGATCGCAACCCGTTGGGCCATCCCTCCGGACAGCTCCTTCGGATAGGCCTTCTCGAAGCCCTTCAGGCGAACCAGCTCGATCAGTTCGTCTACCCGGCGGCGAACCTCGGCGTTGCCGAGCGACAGATTGGCGGCGATGTTCTTCTCGACGGTCAGCCACGGGAACAACCGGGGTTCTTGGAAAATAAAGCCCTTCTCGATGCTAGGCCCCGTGATCGCCTTGCCGTTCAGCTCAACCTTCCCTTCATAAGACGTATCGAGCCCTGCCACAATCTTGAGCAAAGTGCTCTTGCCGCAGCCGCTCGGCCCGATGAAGGTAATGAACTGCCCCCGCTCGACCTGCAGCCGGATGTTGTTCAGCGCGACTACCGGTCCGGAAGGGGCCGCGAACGTCTTGTTCAAGCGCTCGATCGTCAGCATGGAATGCCGCCTCCACCTCTCGAATTTATTTTTCTTACCTGTTTACTAGGTTTTATCTCGATAAAAAAGGGGCCTTTGCCCATGTCGTCTCGCCTTATGCGATCTCCGGCTGTCCGGTCGATCTCGGCGTCCGCTCCCTTACAAACCGAATAATTACTCGGTTTGTACTGACGACATTGTAGCAGTAGCCCTCCGAGGATGTCAATCTTTTCTTATCGGCGTACTGTGAATAAGGTCACAATCGACTCCGCCCGGGCGCGAATCGGAACCTCGTTGCCAGGCATCTTTTGCAGCGTCAGGCCCTGGATCAGGCTCACGAAATAATAAGCCAGCTCCAGAGGAGAGCCTTCGACGACAAGCCCCTCTCTCTGCCCCTGTTCCATGATTCCCGCAACCGGCTCGAGGTTGTTCGTGAAGCGGTTCGTCACGACGCGCCTCATCTCCTCCGAATCGGACAGCCGCGCCGTATGGATAAGGATCGTATATGCCCAGCTATTGTCGATCGCCAGCCAAGACTCGCACAGCCGGTGCAGCTTGTCCAGCGCGCTTCCCTCGCTCGCCGCCAGAGCCGTCACGTGCTCTCCGTAGTCGGTCTGCCCTCTCCTCAGAATCTCTCCGAAGATCTCGTCCTTGGACTTGAAGTAATGATACATGTTGCCGATGCTGACGTTGGCGGCGGCGGCGATATCGTTGATGCTTACCGAGCCGATTCCCTTGACCGCAATAATCTCAAGGGCGCAGTCCAGTATATGTTTGATTCTTTTCTCTCGTTGCTGCAGATCCTTCTCGACATTTCTTGGCGACATGGATAGCACGATCCCCTTTCTCGTCCTCATTATACCAGAGTGTGTGGGAAAAGGAGGGCACCAGGGGCCGCCTAGCCTTCCTGCTCCGCCCATAAAACCATAATCCCGCACACGATTTCGATAGAAACGCTCCTTTATCTGGAAATCAACCTCCATTATGATCACAGTGCAACACTTCCACCCATGTCGGTGCCAGAAGGAGGGACGACTGATGTAATGGCAACGCTTACACTTGTCGGTAGTTTGCCAGATCGTCTAGGAATCGGATGACAACGAACGACGCAGGACGCTTTACGGACTCGATTCTAATCCGAAGGGAGAATGATGTTCGTGGGAAAGCACAAACGTATCGTCGCCTTGGCTTGCATCCTGACCATGGTTATCGGAACCTTCTTAGCGTCGCTTGGAGCGCCAAGCCCTGCCCAGGCCGCGGGAGGGCCGAACCTGGCCGCGGGGAAGACCGCGTCGGAATCCGGCCACGCCGACGTCTACGCCGCCTCCAACGTGACGGACGGCAATCCGGGCACGTATTGGGAGAGCGTCAACAATGCCTGGCCGCAATGGGTTCAAGTCGATCTCGGCAGCGCGGTCCAGATCGACCAAGTCGTGCTGAAGCTGCCGCCTTCTTGGGAGAGCCGGACGCAGACTCTGTCGGTTCAAGGCAGCACGAACGGAACGAGCTTCTCGGACCTGAAGGCTTCGGCGAGCTATACGTTCGATCCGAATACGGCGAATGCGGTTACGATCGATATCGCGGCGGCCAGCGCCAGGTACGTGCGGGTTCAGGTAACCGCCAACTCCGGCTGGCCGGCCGGACAGCTCTCCGAGCTTGAAGTATACGGCGCCGCGGCAGTCGCGCCTGCGGCTATTCCTGGCAAGATCGAGGCGGAGAGCTACACCGCGATGAACGGAATCCAGACCGAGACGACTTCGGATACCGGCGGCGGCCTTAACGTGGGATGGATCCACGTCGGCGACTGGCTGGATTATAGCGTAAACGTGCAGAGCGCGGGCACGTATACGGTCGAATACCGGGTAGCGAGCAACGCAGCCACGGGTCAGCTCCAGCTGCGGTCGGGCTCGACGACGCTGTCCACGACGGCGGTGCCGAACACCGGCGGCTGGCAGAACTGGCAGACCGTCACCGCGAGCGTAACGCTTAATGCGGGACAGCAGACGCTTCGCGTCTATGCGAGCGGTTATGATTTCAATATCAACTGGATCAACTTCACGACCGGCAGCTCCTCGGACACCCAAGCTCCGTCGGCTCCTTCCAATCTCGCCTTCACTCAGCCGAGCAGCGGAACGATCCACCTGACCTGGAACGCCTCGACGGATAACGTCGGCGTCGCGGGCTACGAAATTTACGCCAACGGCCAGCTGCGCGGCAGCGTGAATGGCTCGACGCTATCGTACGCGGACACTCAACCCGCCGCCGCGACGGTGACCTACCACGTCATCGCCAAGGACGCCGCCGGCAACGCCTCCGCGCCGAGCAATTCCGTCACGAGAACCGGTTCGGGCGGCGGCACGGGGTCGAACCTGACCGCCGGCAAACCGATCGAGGCCTCTTCCTATACTTTCACTTACGTGGCGGCGAACGCCAATGATAACGATACGAGCACTTATTGGGAGTCGGGCAGCCTCCCCGGCACACTAACTGTAGATCTTGGAGCCAATGCCAACGTCGCTTCGGTCGTCCTTAAGCTGAACCCGGACAGCGCTTGGGCCACGCGCGCGCAGACGATCCAAGTTCTCGGGCGCGACCAGAACTCCTCTTCGTTCTCGAACCTGGTGTCCGCCGCTTCGTACACGTTCAATCCGGCTTCGCAGAACGTCGTGACGATTCCCGTTAACGCGACGGCCAGCAGCGTCCAGCTCCGGTTCACCGCCAATTCCGGGGCGCCCGGCGGGCAAGTCGCCGAATTCCAGGTCATCGGCACGATGGCCCCCAACCCGGACTTGACGGTAACGGGCATCGCCTGGACGCCGGCCTCCCCGGTAGAGACGAACGCCATTACGCTTAACGCCACCGTTCAGAACGCCGGTTCGGCGGCCTCCGCCGCAACGAGCGTCAACTTCTACCTGGGAACCTCCCTTGTCGGGACGGCTTCCGTCGGCGCCCTTGCGGCGGGCGCATCGGCAACGGTGTCCGCCAACATCGGCGCGAAAGATGCCGGCTCCTACTCCGTTACCGCCAAGGTAGACGAGAGCAACGCCGTCATCGAGACCGACAACTCGAACAACAGCTTCACCGCGGCGTCCCCGCTTGCCGTCGGTCAGGTGCAGAGCTCCGACTTGATCGGAACGGCTTCCTGGACGCCGAGCAATCCGAGCGCGGGCAACACGGTCACCTTCACCGTGAACCTGAAGAACCAGGGGAACATCGCCTCCGCCGGCGGCGCCCACGCTATAACGGTGGCGCTGAAGAACGCGTCCGGCGCGACGATCCAGACGTTTACCGGCTCATACAACGGATCTCTGGCCGCGGGAGCCTCGGCGAACGTGACCGTCGGCACGTGGACGGCGGTCAACGGCAGCTACACGGTGACGACGACCGTCGCGAACGACGCGAACGAGGTCGCCATCAAGCAAGCCAACAACGTCAGCACGTCCAGCCTCTATTCCGGACGCGGCGCCAACATGCCGTTCACCATCCTGGAAGCCGAGTCTTCTTCCAATGCGACTAACGGCACGAGGCTGGCTCCGAACTTCACGCCCGGCGACTTCGCGGGCGAAGCCTCCGGGCGATCGGCCGTCCATCTCGATGCCAACGGGGAGTACGTGGAATTCACGCTGACCTCTCCCGCCAACGCGTTCGTCCTTCGCAACGCGGTCGCGGAGAACACGACCGGAACGATCAGCCTTTACGCAGACGGCGTCGATAAGGGCAACTTCACGGTCAGCTCCAAGTTCTCCTACGTCTACGCGTCTCCGACGACACTCGGAGAGCTCGGCTACAACAACTCGGGCACCAAGGCCTACTGGCTCTACGAAGATGCTCAGCTTCTGCTCGACCAAGTCTATCCGGCCGGCACCAAAATCAAGATCCAGAAGGACGCCGGCGACGTG
>Ga0065721_10050154_pt1 | contig 22732 bp, 28 predicted proteins | sample Mesricmetagenome_FD_59108 | JGI IMG/M metagenome (GOLD analysis project Ga0065721, IMG submission 59108) | Mesophilic microbial community from rice straw/compost enrichment Sample: eDNA_1 v2 (version 2) | ecosystem: Engineered > Solid waste > Grass > Composting > Bioreactor | place: USA: Davis...
CCTGAGCCTGCCAATACGGGGTGCGGGCATCATATCGGCGGGGGATAGTCGAATCCTTGAACGAAGCCTGCGAGGACGCGTATCGACGCGCGCGGCATTGCAGGGCAGGCGCGAAAGCGCCTGGATCATCGGAAACCTGGGGCGTGGAGGGACTCCTCCGCAGGCTGAGGTTTTGAGAAGGCCTCGACGATCAAACCCGACAGGCGGTCAATCGACATCCCTCGGCGACGGCCCTTGACGAGCGGCTGCCAGGCGGGTGCTCCCAGGCGCATCTGCATTGAACGAGTTCGCGGCACGGAAAGTCGCATTTCGTCTGGCTCTGATCGGTGCTGCTATCAACATGTCGAGCCAGACAGAGAAAAGCAGAGCAGGTATCCAGCCGAAGATAAGCCCTAAGGATCCGGCAATCCCTATGATGAGGGCCCAGCAAAATAGGAAAGTTGCGATGCCAAGCACCATGGCCAGCCCCCTTGACGGTGATGAGGATGACACCGTTCGCCATATGGTATGACGATCGTCGCTTTCGGCGCCATGCTTTCCGGTTGCCCGATAAGGCGACTATCGCCCCCACGGGCAAATTGCAGGTCACCAAGCGGGGCTTGCCGCGCCCTTGAATTCGCTTCTCCATCTGTCGAAGAACTCGAGCAGTTCGCCAGGCAGGGAATCCGCAAAATCCTGCCCGACGGGGTAGTGGGGCATATGTGCCGCCACCGCGTTTAGCAACGCTAGCCCCTGTGCGGCATCCTTCGGCTTCTTGAGCGGGTTTCTCCCGTCCTTTTCCGAAAGCCAGAGCTTAAGCAGGGCGAACCATCTCGGGTCTGGAGCTACCAGCCGTGCAGGGCTGCCGTCGTTGGCAACGACTGTATGCGACACTCTCCGGCCAGGCAGTAGCCATTCTTGTTCTGGGAGCGGGATGGGAGCGGGTTGGTCGCCTCTTTGCATCGTCCTTACGGTCGTTGGTGATGCCAGAATTTCCACTTCGAATGCCTTCGCATTCCTTGCCTGGAAAGTCCGCTCCGTGTTGACCGTGTAGGTGCTGTCGACCGCTTTGAGCATGGCCATGATACGTGCCTCCGGCCGAGGTTCATCGGCCACCCATGTCAGGTCGAAGTCGTCGGTGGTGTCGGGTGCCTCCCGGATGATGCCGCCGGCTTCGATTGAGTATGCGGGCATGGCGATCGTCCCCACGACAATGAGGTCGCGCCCGAGCATTCCTCTGAGGTCCGCTTCACGCAGGATGCGCGCCGCTTCCGACGGAATGACGGGGAGCTTGAGGGCACGGTATAGAGCGGAGGTCGCCGCGAGTGTTTCCCGGGACGAAGCGATTCTGGCCTGCAGGGCCTCTTTTCGGGTTGAGTAATCGGAGAAGATCGCCTCGGTTTCAGGCGTGCGCCTGCCAAGGGACTTCGCGTTTCCTCTTCGGTTGATGACCTCGTAGAGGTATTCGGTCCCGTTTCTCTCGGCCCACTTCATGCCGTATGGCATGCCTGCGAGCTCGCGCGCGGCCTCCATCCATGTTTCGTAGTGCTGGTCGAGGTTGATAAGGACCCTTGCCTGCTCGTCTGTGAAGCGTTTGATAAACATGGATTTGTCCTGCAGAAACAGAATTTCGAGAATATGCAGGACAACAATCGTAATATCAAGCATTTAGCAAAGAACCCGACAAGGAGCGTTATCGGGCGAGAATGTGCTGCGCGTGACCTCCGCCGAGCACTCCTCTACGGGGAAGGTGCCGTCGGAGGCACGTGCGTTTTGTCGAGCTGATATCCCTTCATGTCTATCAGGTCGGCGATCTCCATCAGCTTCCGTGCATGTACCAGCTTGGGCGTGTCGCCGCTGCGGCCGGCGTGCGCGAGGGCCTCTCGCGCTCGATTGATAGTGCCGAGAAGCGCACGGCCTGTCGGAACCTTCATGGACAGCTGGCTGGCGCACTCATGCTCCATCTTATCCGCCAAGGTCGCATCCAGTTCGGCAAGCGCTGGCAGCGTCGAACGGATCTCCTCGATGACGGAAGCAAAGTCGGCATCGGCGTACTGGCTGGAGATCGCCCGATGCATCTCGCCGCCGACCAGCCCGACGATCTTCTCGATGGCCGCCTCCCGCACCTCCTCGAGGATGGACTTCGAACCGTTTTCGTCGGTGTATGACTCGAGCAGATCGGGATTGGAGGCCACAATGGCCGCCACGCTTGCAGCGTCGTTCGGGATCCGGCTGGCGACGCGGTCATGGACCGCCTTGTTCAGCTCCCTCTGGCGAACCCGGATCGTCGTCACGTCGATGGGGAAACCCGCGCCGTTGGCTATGCCGGCCCTCACGGCCAGGAGAATGTCCGGGATTTCCTTGGACAGCTTTTCCGCCTGGGTCGCCGTGAAGGTGAGATGGCTGGCCATGTCGATATCCTCGGTTTCGTATTCCCACACTAAGGCATGGGTCCGAAAGGGAGAAGCACGCCGAGCCACGCTGGTCAAAGTGGCCATCGGCGTGGAGTCCCGGCTGCCTCAGCGACCGTCTGCCTGAGACGGCCCGGAATTCCAAACGGGTTTTCTGCCTTCATGAGACTGCGAATCCCTGTTGCAAGGACTCGATGCCCGTCCTACGCTTTGTCTGTGGCTGGCAGCGATGCCAACCAAGGTCCGGCGGGAATAGGCCGACGGCAAAAACGCCGATGGCGTGAGCTGAAGGAACCTACCGTTCGATGTCGGGACCCTATGGGTCCCCATAGCCAGCGGGATGTCGGTGCAGAGACGTCCCAGCCCACTGCACGGGGCCAGCCTGGCAACTATGCGCCTTCGGGCATGGGTCTGGCGAAACCCGCCGCTGTCCGCCGTACACGGGCATCTGGTGGCGAAACCGACCCGGATAGGCCGCCGTATCCCGGGGACGGGTGCGGCGGCCTTATTCTATTCCGAGGGTCGGTTGCGTAGCGTCGGCCTAGAATCCTTCCAATGCAGCGTCAGCCGCGCAGGGGGATTGATGGAAACGTCGCCGCTTCTTCCAGCGTCCGCATGGCACCACGTGTGGAACGGGGGCCGGAGGATAGATGTCGAGGGTCCCATTCCTTTCGACGCGCACCCAGCCTTGACAGGCTTGACTCCCGAGCAGTTCCGAAGGACCGCTTCCCTCATTCTTTCCGGAGCCGAGCACTGCGGCGACGAGCTCGCCCTTTCTTCCCCGAGCACACAGAAGTGGTTCTACTCCGACCGATCCTACGGCTTCCGGATCACGATCCTCCGCGAGGACTTCGAGGATTGGCTCGAGATGCACGGCATGGACGTGTCCGACGCCATGGACTACTGCCATGACACGCAGGCCGCGCTGCTGGATCGTCTGGACGGGATAGCAGCGCGCCTGCCGTCATGGGTTTCTGACCGCGGACGATGGCTGCGGTGTGAGGGTTTCAGCCGTTGCCCGGTCAGGTATCAGGGACGGGGATTCGCTGCCGCTACAGCATCCGCTGCATAGGCGTGGACGGTGGAAAACAGATTCTCCAGGACGGCCGCCTCGTCGAGGTCAGGTCCTGCGACCTCCGCAAGCTCGTCGTCCGGCATGTCGTAGGACCCGACGGTTTCGCCGCCGAAGAAGACTCGAGCTTCAGCGTTCCCGTTGCCGAGTTCGACGGCAGCGACCGAGACAGCCATTCCTGGTAGCTCGCGGCTGATTTCGGCGGCGCCGTCGAAACGATCCTTCCAGAGGCTTTCCCTTGCCAGGCAGCCCTCGGAGTCCATTGCGAAACCCGACAGCCTGCCGGCCTTCAAGGCCTCCTCGACGGCTGACCTGTCGCCCTCGACCTCGATCCTTACCAGCGTGCTGTTGGCCATGTTCGTTCCTCCTTGATGTTCCCAAGTATAGGGCGGGGCCATGCAATCGGCACGCGGGGGCGTTGACCGCCGGAAGATGGCCGCTATCCTGCCGCTATGAAGGAGGTGGGGACATGGCGCTGAAGCTCAACCTGTGGCAGGCGCCGAACGGCTTCTCCCGCATCTACCTCAACGGACTTCCGGTCGAAGGCAAGGCATGGCTCCAGGGGAGCCGCGGGTCGACCGTGGTGCAGTTCGAGCGAGGGAGCCTGGGCATGCCGACTGCCGATGTCCTGGCGCTCGTCTCCGAGGCCGCAGGCTGCGACGCGACCCGATGGAACGATCTGCTCGCGGCCGTCGAGGCGGCGCCGAAGCCGAAACGGGGAGGACAGCCCGGCCGCTCCGCTGCAAGCCGCCGGGGAGGCATGGACGCAGACGCTCCGGCCGCCTGGACCGCCGCCGACGCGGCCTTGCTCGACCCGAACGACATGGCGCATCCGCTGACCGAGGAGACGACCATCGTCGTCGACGACAGGTAACCGGGCGAGATGGTCGACAGGCTCCGCCGGGTTACCAACCTGAAGGTCGAGATCGCATCGCTGGAGACCGGTGACTATCTCGTTCCTGGCAAGCTTCTCATCGAGCGCAAGACCTCCGTGGACCTCGTCCAGTCCGTCGTCGAGGAGAGCAAGCGGATGTTCTCCCAGACCGACCGGGTGGCCGCCTCCGGCATGCGCGGGGTCCTGCTTCTCGAAGGCGACATCTACCGCCAGACCAACATGCAGCTTCCGGCGATCACGGGGACCCTCTCCTACCTCTCCGTCATCCAGGGCATATCCGTCTTCCCGACGCTCTCGATCGAGCACTCGGCCTATACGATCGTGAAGCTCGTCCGGCACGCCGTGCAGGGGCTGGGCTACGATCTTTCGCTGCGCGGCTCAGGCCCGAAGGATCCTGCCGCCGCATCCGCCTTCGTGGTCGAGGGCATCCCCGGCGTATCGGCGGCAACCGCCCGGTCCCTGCTGGCGGCGTTCGGCTCGGTTGCGGGGCTATGTGCGGCGAGCCTCGAAGAACTGCGGGCCGTCCCCGGCGTAGGGCCGAAGCGGGCGCAGCTGATCTATGACACATTGAGGGCACGTCCGGCCTGAGCATCCTTTACGTCGGCCGTGCCCGCAATCACCATCGAGACCATGGAACCGCGCGACACTGATGACAATGCCAGTACGGACGACGGCGAGGACCGCGGCCCGTTAATGGTCGGGGGGTATGTCGCCGACTACGGCCCGCTTCCGCTGTCCGAGGAGCTCCAGACTCCAGAAGTCGACGCGCTCATAGCGCGCAGCCGGGTGATCTCGTCCATGAAGCTCTGACCGCCTCAGGCGTTGAGGGTGAACGTCCCGCCCTTCGCCATGACCTCCTGCTCGGCCCTGTCGAGAGCCTGACGGATAGGCGACTTCACGTAGACGACGCCCGTTTTCGGCGGGCGGTCTTTCCAGCGGGCGTGCCCCTTCACCCATGTCCGCCCCTGCACGGGGTTGCCGTCCGGGTCCCTGCCCATGGCCTCGGGGCGGAGCCTGCGCCAGAAGCCGTCAACCTCGACCCTGAAGCGGGGCGGCGTGAAGGAGTGGCTGACCGCCTTGCCTCGTCCGAAGTCGAGCGTCGTCACGCGCCGCGTCAGGATGCGCATGTCGATGGGGGCCTTCAGCGCGTATTTCCTTGCGGGGTTCCTGAGGTCGGACCCGAGGCTTGTGGGCAGCTCCCGTTCCGTGACGAGGCTGACCTTCGCGGCGAAGTAGGCCGGCAGCGTGAAGGCGGTCTCCGCCACGTCAAAGGCAAGGTGCGAGGCCTCGACCTCGGCCACCGCCTTGTCGACGAGACGACGCATGGTCGGGTCCGTTTCGTACTGCCCGGCGAAGCGTTCCTCGAACTGGTCGGAGAAGATCGACAGCGTCACGCCCCAGTCCCGGCCGACGATCTTCACCTCCTGCGAGAGCGTGTCGAGGTTGAAGAGGCCCATGGCGAAGGAATGCCACACGTCCTCGGTGCCGATGAGGGGCCTTGCGAAGGGATTGAGCGTGTCCTGTATCTGCTTCTCGCTCGCGTTCGGGTTGGCCGCCCGGATCGTGGCTTCCTGTCCCTTCACGAGGGCGCGGCGCTCCTCGGTGACGGCAGCGAGGTTCGTCACCGGGCCGCCTGTGGTCAGCCAGTGGATTCGCCTGCCGTGGCGGACGAGGGAGATGCCGGCGAAGACCAGCGGGTCGCGGCCCTCCTCCTCGAAGACGATCTCCCTGAGGTCGAGGACCGAGTAGTTGTGGATCGTCCCTTCCGGGAGCGCCTCGAGACGAGAGACGGTCTGCACGCGCAGCTCCTCCTCGCCGGCGAAGGCAAAGAAGTCCGCGGCGCTGAAGGCGTGGTCGCGCTCCGGCAGCAGCCTCGCGTATTTCACGAGCTGGGCCTGCTCGACCTTCACGAAGCCGGACATTACGTCCCAGACGTTCGCGAAGGGCGTGTCCATCCCGGCTACGAGGTCGTCGTTGGTCGTATCGAGAAGCTGCCGGAGCATGCGGTCGATGGGATAGCCCGCGCCATTCATGCGGTCCGCCGACAGGATGTGGTCGATCCTCTTCGCCTCGTCCTTGAGGAGGCGAACCGCATTGCGCCTGTCGGCGCGGCTGAGGTGGTCGAAAGACCTCGTCAGTATCCTCTCGAGACGCGATTCCGCCATGGCATTCCCCTGGATTGCCGCGTCACTAAAGCGGGATGGCCCCGCGAGGTCAAGCTTGCGGGGAAGGCAGTCCCTGTTCGGCGGAGAAGCGTTCGGGACGTGACCGTGCGAAATCCAGCAGTTCCTTGAACCTGCGGCCGGCCGACCGGAAGGCGGCCCTGTCCTCGACGTAGAGGTCGCTGATGACGGTCTCACCTTCGGCGACCAGATCGAGGAAGGCTTCGGAATCGCCTTCCTTCCATGCGGCAAGACAGGATTCAAAGCTGTCGTAGCGGCCTCTCGCTCCCGCCGCCGGGTTCCGTGTCACCGCCGCGGCCCGCGCGCATTCGAGCGCGTTCGCCGCGAGCTCCGCAAGCTCTTCCGGGCCGTCGTCGCCGAACTGCGCCTCGTAGGCCTGTTCTATCTCCGCCTCCATGTCACGCATGATGAAGGTCCCGAGCACGTGGACGATGGCTGACCTGAGGTTGCCGAATCTCTCTTCCCAGATATCGGCGTGGAGCACCCCGGGCGTGGAAGCCAGGGCGAGCAGCTGGCTGTCCTCGGAAGGAATCGCCTGCTCGGCAGCATAGCGCGCGGCGTCGAGGATTTCGTTGGCGAGCAGCCTGCCACCCATGTGCCGGCTCCTGACGTAATCCTGCCGCTCCTTCATGAGCGCCGGAAGCATTTGCCGCGCCTTCCTTACGGCCTCGCCGTATGCATCTTCCGTTTTGGACACCTGATGCCTCCTTCTGTCCCTCGATGATGCGCAGGCGGCGGGCAAGAAGCCATGTTGGCGGCCGCCCGCCCTTGAAGGTCGCAGTCGGCGCGTTGATGATGCGCGCGGTTTCAGGACAGGAGGATTGCCCCGTGGCGAATGAATTCCAGATCGAGCTCCTGCGGAGCTATCCAGGAGCGGACATGCTGCCGATCGACGCGGAGGACCACGAGGCCGTGGACCGCGCCGTCCGCGAGGACGCGACCGGGGACACGCTGTTCGCCTTTCTCTGGAAGGAACTGGGCAACGCGGAGAACGCCAGCGCCGCGGACCTGCTGATGTCGACGGCCCTGGACGACACGCGTGCGGTCTACGACGCGCTCGTGTCGTCTTCCGAGGACGAAAATCCGAAGGCGGTCCTGGCGCGGAGCTATCCGGGGCGTGACGTCATCCCCGTGGACCTCGACGACCACGTCGCGGTCGACAGGGCAGTCAGGGAGGGGAGCACGGGCGACCTGCTGTTCTCGTTCCTGTGGCGGGAACTCGGCGACGCCGACGGGGTCGCGGAGGCTCGCCGCATGGCTGAGACGGCTCTGGACGACCTTCAGGCGGTGGCCGACTCGGTCCGCCAGCCGTCGCCGTTCGCGTGACAGGGGGCTCGGATGGGCAGCCGTTCCATGCCTCAGCCTTCCAAGAGGAAGCGCGGGAGGCCCGTTTTCATCGATTACGAGGAAATCCTCGGGACCGACGTCAAGTTCGCGCTGGACAGGGGCAGGAGGCTCCTGTTCACGGCAGATCACCCGATGCTTGCCTTCGGGGTCTACGTGCAGCCTGACGGCGAGGTGCAGCTCACGCCCGGCTATGGCGTCCACGAGGTGACGGCGGTCCTCCGCCAGCCGGCCGGCTCCGATGCAATCGTCTCCTTCGCCGAGGGCGACCGGGACTCGGCCGTCGAATCCGCGGTGAAGAAGGCGGTGATGGCGGGCACGGAACGGCTTCTCCGGAACCATGCCGCCAAGTTCTCCTCGGCCTTGCTGACCGTCGCGGACGACGTCGCGCTCGAGCAGATGTCCTACATCGCCCATATCGAGGAGAAGCTGGCCGCCATCGGGGATTCCGACTGGCGGCAGGCCGATTTCCTCAAGGAGCAGATCGAAAGGGCCGAGCGCGATGCCGCTTCCGTCGACCAGGAGGCCTACGAGCACTCCTGGCTTCATGCCAGCAGGCCCGGCTACGTCGTCGTTTGCGACGGGCAGCTGGTCGACAGGGGCGAGGAAAGGCACGGCCGGGACAGCGGCGCCGGATGGGTCCAGCGGCATGTCTTCGTCCACCTATATCGGGCGAGGTCTTTCGCCAGGGAACGGGTGAGCGGCGACGAAGTCCGGGTGGAACGCATCAGGGTGTTCGAAGGCCAGCCATGGACCGTTATCCCCGAAGGCTTCGCCCGGCCCGAATGGTCGCTTGAACGGCCTGTCCTGACCGGGTCGCTCATCTCTCCCTGAGATCGAAGCGCCTGGTCAGAATCCTGGCGCGGGCGATGCCGCTTCCTCGATGTCATCGGCGACCAGCGCCTCGATGAAGCCCGAGGTGAGCTGAACGCCTTCGTTCAGCATGGCGGCGACGCCCTTCGCCTTGTCTTCCGGCAGGCACAGGACATGGCCGTGCAGGACGGCTGGCATGCCGGTCTGGTGGTCCCAGACGAGATACTGGTCCAGCGGGTCGAGGATGACTTCGTATCTGTGGCCTTCCGCATACCGCGGGGCGGGCGTTTCGACGTTCGGGTATTCCCTGCGCTCTGCGGCAAGGTTCATGGATGTCCCCCTGTTTCCGTTGGGCTGCGTGGACGCCTTCTTCGGGCGGCGCTGACGAGTAACGATATATGGCGGGACTTTAAGAACCGGTTCAGCGGCCGTCGGTCAGCCGTCCATGCCGTTGGTCCAGTAGCCCGGGGCGCGGACCCTCAGCGTCCCGTCCTCGAGGTCCTCGAACGTGACCTGGCCGCCCCCGGTATGGAAGGGGATGGCGAATTCCAGGATCGCCTTCATGGAGGCGGGCACCACGGCGTCGACATCGTTCTTCCAGTGCGTCTTGTCGGAGACTTTCGAGAAGGCTTCCCGCAGCTCTTCCGTGCTGTATCCGCCCATGCCCTTCTCGAGCCATGCGTCGAGATCTTCCTTCGAGGCGCCGTTGCCGGAGCCGTCGAGGGCGATTTCGATGGCGTGCTCCCTGATCTTGATGTCTGACATGCCGTGCACTCCCGCCAAGCCGGCGGAAGCTACGGCGCCGATCCGGGCGATGCAAGACAAGTAAGCTCCTGCAGGGCTTCGTCCAGCACCTTGACGATGAGGCATGGCGGTACGGCCTCGTGCAACACGACCTCGAATGTTCCGGCTTCAGGCCTGGCCACCATGTCGATTTCGATGACCGCTGCCTCGGAGCCTTCGGGCAAAGCGTCGCCGAGCCAGCCGCACAGCGCGTCCTCGACCGCCTCCAGGGAGGGGAAGCAGTAGATGGCAGGCAGCGTCTCGCCAAGCTCGGACGAGCGCGGACCGACCTGGGGGAGGATTCCTTCAGCCAGGATCGAGGGGAGCGCCTCGGCGGTGGTCACGTGGTAGAGCATGGGCGGCCTTGTCTACATGGCGAGAGGCATGGCAGGGGCCGCGGCTTCTGGATCGAGAGCATGCGCGGCGATCATCTCTCCATCGGCCGGCACATGCGGCAGGAGTTCTTCCCGGACAGCCAGCAGCCCCTTGGAAGTCAGCACGATGACCTGGTTCCCGGTTACGCATGCCACCTGGCCGCGGACGCGGTCGCCGGGTTCTGCGACCGCGAGGGGCAGGTTCGAATGCCTCGCAAGGATTTCTGCCGCATGTGCCGAGACGAAGCCGAGAACCGGATGCCGTCTTGTCCTGTAGGACCGGAAGGAATCGCGCAGCAGGTCCGACAGCGGCTCCTCCACGCCCGTCGCTGCAAGCGCCAGCGCGTCGCGCGTCTTCCCCGGATCGCGCGAAGTGACGTCCGCGTCCAGCGGGAAGCCGTGCGCGCGGGCGAACTGGTGCAGGTAGACGAAGACCGCGCGGGTGTTGCCCTCGCGGAAGGGATGCGCCCTCCAGAGACCGGCGACGGACAAGGCCAGCTTGCCCCAGCCGACGCCGTCGGCGACGGCGACGTGCATCAGTCTGATGGCGGCGTCCGCCTCCTCCTCGATCCTGTCGGGGCGCGCGTAGCCGACGCTGCGGCCGCTCAGGACCGCGTCCGGCTTGCGCATCTCGACGGTCCTGAGTTCGCCTGCGAACGGATAGATCCTGCCGAACAGTTTCCGGTGGACGTCCCTGAGGTACCCGAAGCCGAACTCCTCAGGCGGATCCGCCTGGAGCAGCTTCCGGATTGCATGTTCCGTCATCGACCGTTCGACGCGCTCGAGCGCGGCGTCGCTGCGGATGCCGAAGCGGTTCACGAGCACGTCCGTGCCTTCGTAGACGTAAGGATCTACGGTCGTCGTGCCCTCGTTACTGTGTGGGTTCCGGCTGGTCATCGGTCCTCCTGAACCAATGCTCCGGGACGGCCTCGAAACAGTCCACACGCCGGGCAATCCTGATGCGGGCTTGATGGTTTCGGTCCGTTCGGCCATCAATGCGCGACGTTACGGAGAACGCTGATGGACAAGCTGAAGGTCGATCCCGCCACGGTCGCGCGCATGGGCTACGAGGATGTCCGCGCGACTTTCTCGACGGCAGACCGCTTCACCGAGGTCGCGCTGCTCGGGCCGGGAAGCCACGCGGGCAAGTGGGCCGTCGTCATCCATCAGGGCTGCGATCCCGACGACCCGTCCTCGGGAACGAGCGGCCTGGAGGACTTCGCGGGCGAGGAGGAAGCCGTCCAGGCGTTCCGCGAGCACGTCCGCGACCTGGAGATGGCAGCCGAGGCCGTCGCGGACAGGCCGGCTGAGATGGCGCACCGCGTAGCCGGTCATCGGACGGAGGAGATCGTCTCCCGCACGCTCGCGCTCCTCGGCGAGCAATTCCCGGGGCTGCCCCGGATCGACAGCCCGGTCGCCGGAGACGGTCACGAGAACACCGAGGCAGCCCTCGTGACCGGGGTGAACGTCGGCCATGACCGCTACGCCGGGGCCTACTTCTTCCAGTGGCAGGCTTATTTCTGCGTGGTCGTGGAAAGGCACCGTCAGGAGAACGGCTGGGGCGTCCGCCTTCTCCGCAAGGATGGGGAAGACTCGGAAACGATGGAGACCGGCCTCTCGGCCGACGATCCCGACGCGCTGATGCGGATGGTGGCCGAGCACCTCGGTGACTTCCGTCCACTGGGCGAGCCATATGCCATCTACATCGCGGAAGCAGGAACCGAGAGGGCGTGCTTCGGGGCGATGCCAGCGGCGGAATGGGACACGCTCGGGTCCGATGCGACGCCCGGCGACAGGATCGCCGAGGTGAAGGCGGAATCCCGGGAGGAGGCGTTGACGAGGTTCGCGGACTTCCAGCCTCGTTCCGAAGGATTCATGCGCATGATCGAGCGCGGCCTCGCCCTTTCCGAGGAGCCGATTGTTGATGTCTCCCCGTGAATCCTTCATATGATGCCGCTGTGGCGCCGGAGGAAGGATTCCCCTAACATCGGCGGCTACGGATCCTGAGAGGGGGCAGCATGTTCAAAACGATCAGGCTGGGGGCTTTGCTGGGCATCCCTCTCACCGCACATTGGTCGCTGCCCCTGCTTGCCGCCTGGTTCGTCGCTTCCGCCTGGAACGCGGGCGGTCCCGAAGCCGCAGGAATCGCGGCCATCACCATCTTCATCATGGTCGTCAGCGTCACCGCCCACGAATTCGGCCATGTCCTTGCGGCGCGCTACTACGGCATCGGCACGAAGTCGATCAACCTGTCCCCGATCGGCGGCATCGCGTTCCTGGACAGGTATCCCGGCACGCCTGGCCAGAAGGCGGCGGTAGCCCTCGCAGGACCTGCCGTGAGCCTCGTGCTTGCGCTCGTGTTCGGCACTTGGGCTGTGATGTCCCACTCGCCGGAAAAGGGGCTGGGGTCGCCCGTGGATTTCATGTTCCTCGCGAACCTTCTGCTTCTCTTGTTCAACCTCCTTCCGGTCTACCCGATGGACGGCGGACAGGTGCTGGACGCGATCACGGCGAAGGCGTTCGGGAAGCCGGTTGCCCGCAAGGTCTCTTCGTGGACCGGCCATCTCGGCGCGTCGTCGATGCTCGGCCTCGGCTTCTACCTTCCCAACGTTTCGCTCGGGGTCATCGGGGCGTTCCTGCTCGCCGTCGTCTCGTTCGAACTCGGCAATCCCGTGACTCGCGCGTTCGGCCACGACCCCGAGGCCAGCAAGCGGAAGTCGGGCAAGGAGTCCCAGCCTGGAAACCACGGCATCTTCGTCGCCTTCGACGCCGAGGGACGGCACTTCGCCTACGCCAAGCACTGGCTCGACTGCCCCGGCGACGAGCTGGAACAGCAGGTTACCGTGGCCGCCTACATCTCCGAGGCGCGCGAGAAGGGAGGGGAGGTTCGACTGCTCTCTCCCGTGGAATTCCGCGAGCAGGTACTCATGGAGGCGGAAGCCGCCTGAGGTTCGGCAGTCAGCAGTCCTCGAGTACCAGCGCTCCTCCCTTCATCCCGTGGTCGGTGTTCCTGTCGAAGCGAGACTGCATGTAGTCGTATTCCCTGACGATCCCGCGAAGCACCTCATAGGCCTTCGCTTCGAGCGCGTCGCAGGTGCTCTGCGGCCCGATCCCGTCCATGGCCTTCGCGTAGGCTTTGGCCGCGTCGAGGCCGATGCTGCGGTGTTCCATCTCGTGTTCAAGCAGGCGCGAGTAAAGGGTCTCGAACCGGGATTCGAGGCATGCCGGGGCGCCGTGAAAAACGCCGAGCTTCGGCATCCTTATGGTGACGTCGAACGAAACCTTCCCCATGGCCATGGCGCAGCGCCCGTCGGGAAGGACCGTTTCCTTGTAAACCGGCTCGATGAAGTAACGCGTCGAGGCCCAATAGCGCGCCGGACCCTTGCGGGCCATCTCGCGCTTCAGTTCCTCGGCCGTCGATCCGCGGATCGCGTAGTGGCTGAGGGTATCCTTGACGACGACCTCTACGGCAGCCGGCGCTGACGGCTCCCGCAGTTTCAGCCAGCGCCATGCGAACGGAGCGGCGACCGCCAGCCCGTTAACGACGCCGATCAGAGCGGCCACTGCGAGGATCCTGCCGACGTTCATTGCCGCCCCCTGGGAATTCAGGGTAGCGGCCGGCGGATTCCGGCGCAGTCCCGCCGACAGGCGCGCTCCGGAGAACCGCGGGATCACTGAGAAGAGGGCGGAACGGCGTCGAAGAGTGAAAGCACCGCCTGTCGCGCGTGGCGGACCTCGGGGACAGGCTTGCGGCGGATGCGGCCCCGCCGCCTTAGAGGCATGGCAGGCAGTTTAACGGTCCACGACTGATGCTATCCGACGCGCGGTCCCGACGGGCCGCCTTCGGGAGCCTCCTCCCTGGCGTCCTCGGGATAGGCCTTGCGCAGCCGTTCCTCGAGGATGTCCACCAAGACCAGCCCGACTTCCCCCTCCATGAGCGGCGCGAGGCCGATCAGGGGGCTGTCGGCGATCTTTCCGACGACCTTCGGGTCCGCCTTGAGGATTTCGGTGATGTCGTCCCTGGAAAAGCTCAGCAGCAGCGTCTTCACGACGGCAACGCCCGACAGGGTCACCTTGCCCTTGGCGAGGTCGTCTAGGTCGACGGTCAGTTCCCTTTCGATGGCCTCCTTCGGCCGTGGCCTCGAACGTCCTGCCGACGGCCTCTCAGGTCCCTTGCGGCGCGCGGTTTCGGGGGCATGCCCCTTCCGCGGAGCAGGATCGCGGGCAAGGCTGAGGCTTACCTTCACGGTTCCCTTCCTGACCCCGTCCAGCTCCGCCCGCAGCCGCGCGACCGACTCGCCGCGGGCGGAGACAGCCTCGATTTCCTTCTCGAGCTCGAAGATGCGCCTCGCCCGCGCCAGCCGGATACGGTCCGCGAGCTTCGCGCTCTCTGCGGCCGTCATGGCGGGAGGTCCCTTCGCAGCGCCCTTCCTCCCCATGACGGTGTTCAGGGTCACGCGCTGCATGTTGCGGACTGCCGACTTGTACATCAGCACCCCGCCCTATCCGCAGGTACCTGCATGCCATTTCCCTCCCAAGGATGGTCCCGTGAATCTAGCCGAAACGCGGGCTGGATGCCAGATCAGCGCATCCGGAGAGAGGTCCGGCCGCAGTTCGTCCCGCGGCTAGTTCCGGGATTTCATGCGCCTTCAAGCGGACTGCGGACGGCACGCACCGCCCGCGCTCCGATGAAATAGCCTTCCCAGGGAATGAGGTCGGACTTCAATTCGCCGGCGCGTTCCTCTTCCTCTCCGGTCAGGTTCCGGCCTTCCTTCTCGGCGAGGGCGAAAGCGTTGATCTCGGCTGCGAGCGCCCTGGCTTCTTCGGCCGTTCCGAGCGTGACCGTCCTCGTGTAGCAGCCGTTGTCGGCAGCCCAGGAGTTGAACTGGTTGTAGCTGTATTCGACCTCGAAACGCTCATCGTGTCTCATCCGGCATTCTCCTTCCGATCATGAGGGAGGGCGGCCAAGCTGGCCGCCCTCGTCCTTATTCAGGCAGCGAGCGCCTTTCGGGACGCCCAGTGGCGGCGGCCCAGTTCGCTGACCGCGCCGCGCACGACCATCATGCGGAAGGCCTGGAAACGCAGCGCCTCGCGGGTGGACTGCTCGCTGCTCCGGTCGCCCGGGAGCCTCATTGCGGCCTTGGCCGCGCGGATCTCCTGCGAGAGCGCGGCGTAGTCCGCCTTCCAGTCCTGCCGGAGGGCAAGGTAGGAAGCGGTATCGAGGGCGCCGATCATGTCGGCGATCTCGGCTGCGGTGGTCGTCCTCCCGATGCGGATGAGGACGTTGGCGATGATCTCGTTGGAAGGCTTCTTCATGCCCTGATCTCCTGTGCTGCCCGTTTGGGGCGTACGTCTTCGTCATGCGGTTGCTGGAAGACGCAGGAGCTAGGGAGGGACCTGTTTCCTCAGGCCCTGTTTCGGGAGGGAAGGATTACGGCTGCCCCGCTGGGGCGCTATTCTGCCAGATCTCGATGCCTCGGCCTCAGCCGTGCGGACGACCCGTTTGGAAGAGCTACGACATCGCTTCGTTTTCCTTGGTCAGGCGTGGTTGCCTTTCGAGAAGATGTGCTTTCCCGCGACGGCGCGCAAGGGCCCCTCGAACCTTTTCGTCATGGCCGGGCGGAGTCCGGCGCGCAAAGAACGGGCCGGAGCTTCCATCTGTCAGCCGACCTCGTGGCCGTCTCGCATGCCTCCTGGATCATCCTCTCCAGCTTCTGGACAGGAGCGGCCGCCAGCGCATCGGCGAATTCCGACATGGCCTCCGAGCAGGCCTGCGCCTCCTCTTCAGAAAGCGAGGAACCGAGGCGCTCTGCCGTGGCCCGCAGCCTGAACCATGCCACGCCCTGGCGCTCGTCGAGCTTCGGCAGCCACTCCACGAAAGATCTGATGCAGGCGCGTGCCGAAAGCAGGACAGAGGCTTCCTCGTCCGGCCAGGCGCAGGATTCCGTGACCAGCACCTCGGGACGGGCGGGAAGCGCCGCCGCCGGATTCATGTCCCGGAAGTACATCTCCATGTCCTCCCAGCGGTCGAGCGAGAACACGTCAAGGGACCAGTCGTAGGCTGTCCCTATCCACCCGATGCCGAACTCCACGCCGATGTATCCGTTGCCGTAGGGGCCGCTGCCGTGGATGACCGGATGGTCGACGCGGCGCATGATCGCGCCGTCGACACAGACCAGTCCGCGGCACAGCTCCCTGACGGCGGCCCTGGCATCTTCCAGCCAGTTCTTCCCGATCTCCCTGATCTCTCGCTGGCCGATCGTGCCGGCGTTCTCGAGGGTCGCGCCCTTCTGCAGGTGCCTGTCGAGGAACGCCCTCCATGCGGATGACATGGGATTCCTGCCTGCAAGGCTTTCCGACCAGCGGTCGAGCGTGACCGGCTCGTTGCCTCCGGTTCCGGCCCGGTCCTCGATCCAGTGCGATCCGGCGTGCCAGCGCGTGTAGGAAGCGTCGCGCGGGCCGCTGAGGAACGGCCGCAGCCCTCTCACCGCCACAGGAGCGTCAGCGGCCTCTACCTCCTCGATGTGGAAGTCCTCCCAGGAGACGAACAGCTCCTTGCGCATCACGCGTGCACCCTTGGGCGTGACCTGCGCTTCGTATGGAACCGGCAGCCTGACGAGCATCGCGAACCTCCTTCGACGAGGCCAGGATTGAACGGGCAGGGGCAAGGGGCAACCCCGGGCACGCAGTCAGCAGGATTCGCTTCCGTGCCTTGACGTCACGAATCCTCGTTGAACGACGCTCCAGGCCAGGCTATCACGGCCATCCCGGAGGAGTTCCATGTCCCGCCCTCGCATCCTGCTGACCAGAGACGGTTTCCGCGAAGCGGTCTTCGCCCGTGACGAGGGGAAGTGCGTGTGTTGCGGCGCCCCTGCGGCTGACGCGCACCACATCATGGACCGGAAGCTCTTCCCGGACGGCGGCTACTACCTGGACAACGGGGCGAGCGTCTGCGCCGATCACCACATGCTCTGCGAGACCACCGAGATTTCCGTCGAGGAGATCAGGGCGGCGGCAGGGATCAGGAACCCCGTCATGCCGCTTCACCTCGAGGACGGTGCCCGCTACGACAAGTGGGGCAATCCTGTCCTTCCGAACGGGATGCGCCAGCCGGGAGAGCTCTTCTTCGACGAGAACGTCCAGAAGGCGCTCGCTGCGGGCAACGTGCTCCACCTCTTCACGAACCGTTTCAAGTATCCGCGCACGCCGCACCTGTCATGGTCGGCGGCGATCGCCGAGGACGACCGCGTCGCGGACCGCCACGAGTTCGATGGCCACAGGGTAGTCGCCACCGTGAAGATGGACGGTGAGAACTCAACCCTTTACCGCGACTACCTGCACGCCCGCTCGATCGACGGGCGTACCCATCCGAGCCGCGACTGGCTGAAGGCCTTCTGGGCCGAGCGCTGCGGGGACATCCCCGACGGCTGGCGGGTCTGCGGCGAGAACATGTTCGCAGTCCACTCGATCCGCTACGACAGCCTGAAGTCCTACTTCTACGGCTTCTCCGTCTGGAACGAGGTCAACGTCGCGCTTCCCTGGGACGAGACGCTGGAGTGGTTCGAGCTGCTCAGGATCGAACCCGTCGAGGTGATCTACGACGGAATCTGGGACGAAGCGGAGCTTAAGCGGATCGCGAAGGGTCTCGACCCCGACAGGGTGGAGGGCTTCGTTGTCCGTCGTGCTGACGCAGTGCCTGCCCGCGACTTTGGAAGGATGTTCGCCAAATACGTGCGGCCGGGACACGTCCAGACCGACGAGCACTGGATGTACGGCGCCGGCGTGACCGAGCAGAACGGGCTGGCGGCCGAGGGCGCGCCGAGGCCTTGAGCTAGAGCAGCCCGCCGATCTTCCACCTGTCCTTGGCGGAGGCGGCATTCTCCGCGGAGGCCCTCGCGAGCCGATCGCCCTTCTTCCCCACTCCCATGTCCACCAGGATGGGACCCTTGCGGACGCGCCCCGCCTTGCCGAGCGCTTCCGCCGGGCTGTCCAGCGGCTTCCTGATCACGGCCATCGACGGCGGGACGGTCCGGGACGGCTTCAGGACTGCGCCGGACGCCGTGCCCGGCATCGATGGCAGGAAGGCGGAAGCGGCTTCGAGCGGCCCGTCTTCGCCGGCACCGTCCAGTCCGAGAAGGACGGCGAAGGCCCGCGAAGGCACGCCGGATGGCCGTGCCTCCGGGTCAGGCCTCGGCTCAGGCAACGGGATCGAGGAGGGGGCCAGGCTCGCGAGGACGGCGGAGGGGCCGCGGGCTTTGCGCGCCTGGCCCGACGAAATCAGCGCGAGCGCGTCACGGAACCCCTTGAGAGGCTTTCCGTCGGCCGGGACGTGGAGCGTCATGCCGTCGGGGAACAGGGCCGAGAGCTGCTGCCTGCTCATCCTGGGCCAGTGCCTGACCTCGCCCACGTCGACGTGGATGAAGGGGTTGTTGGCGCCGGGATAGTAGCCGACGCCGCCGTCCTGCATCTTCAGCGCGATTTCGCGGAGCTTTTTCGCCGGCACGCCCGGAAGGTGGAAGTCCAGCGCGTTGCCCTTGATGTGCTGGCTGTGCCTCGCGACCGCGCGCGACTTGGTGCGCAGCATCGCGTTCGTGGCCGGGGACCGGTATCCCGAATGGACGTGGACGGGAACCTTCGTCCCGGCCTGTTCGCGGATGTTCCATATGACGTCGTACAGCCTGCGGTCCATCGTGGTGGACTCGCCCCTTCGCCAGTCGCGCAGGAACCAGTCCAGCTTCCGCAGCGCCTGCTCGTCCCACTGGCCGTTGCGCTTGTAGGTGACGGAAAGGGACTCCCGCGTGTTCATGTTGTAGAGGTCGAGGGTGCGGTTTTCGGCGTCCGCGGCTGCGGCTCCGCAAAGCAGGGCAATGGCGGCGGCCGCAAGCCTCGCGATACGTCCCATGCCTGCCTTCATCGGTCACCCTTCCAGAGACATCAGGACTCTGCACGTCCTTACGAAGGGTCAGCCAATCCTACAGGCCTGTCAATCGAGTCCTTGACTGTGGCCTTCCGGCAACAGCACCGAAGGCTTCAGTCCAGAAAGCCGCCTGAACGCTCCAGGCGCCAGACGAGGGAACGCCTTGCCACGGGGTCGGAAAGATCGACTCCGCTGGCCAGCGCGGCCTCGGCAAGACGCTGCTCTGTGCGGTCGAGGAGGCCGTTGTCGTCGAGGTCTGCGAACCGTGCCACGGCGGCCAGCGCCTGGCGAGCCTCCGAGCGCGCGGCGATCCCGTCTCCGTCTGGATCTATGACCGCGAACAGGGCGTCCTCCGTGTTCCGCACGTAGTCCTGCGCCCTCTCGATCATGCGCTCGATCATCCTCGCCGCCTCGGCCTGGCGGGCGGAGCTTCCGGAAGCCATCTTCGGTCCGTAGACGTCCTGGGCGAAGGACGACTGGAACCGGACGTAGCCTTCCGCCCTCTTCCGGTAGGATTCACGGGTAACGGGATCCTCGCGTCCGGTTGCCTCGGCCAGTATCCGGGAGGCCCATCCTTCGGGGGAAACGCGGGCGTCGACGCCGCCCGCCGAGGCGGGCAGGGCGTTCAGCATGGCAAGGGCGGCCGCGGCCAGAAGCAGCGCAGGTTTCAGCATGGCGCGATTCCTTTCCAGGATCGTGTCGGGATCATGGCAGGCGCGGCGACTTGGCGCGGAATGGCTTCCGGGCAAGGTCGATTGCTTGGGGCTGTGGTGGAATGGCAACGCTGAACGCCCCCGGACGGATACGGATACACAAGAATAATGCCTCGTACAGGACTTACCACAACGGCCGGAAACGGATTCTTCCCGATCGAGCCGCCGCTTCCGGGCGTTTTCTCCGGCCGGCTTCTCGCCGGCGAGGGCCTGCCCGTATTCGAGGACAACTCCGAGGTTTCCCGCTGGCTCATGGACCGTTCCCTCGAGGACCTCGGAGGCGTGCCGATCTCGGGCCCGTCCGAGCATGGCGACGCGATCATTTCCGACATGATGGCGGCCGAGACGATCTACGCACTCGAGAGGGAAGGCGGCCGTGATTCCTCGCAGTGGTACACGCGCTCGATCCACCGGATGGTGGCGATCGCCTCGGTCCTTCATCCCGAGATCGGGGACGACAGGGCCGCGGCCGAGCATCCCAGCGGCCTCTTCCGCAACCGCGAGGAGGCGCGCACGGTGCTGTTCGCAGCGATGGCCATCACCTCGCAAAACATCACGGTCCAGGACAACATGCGCTACGCGCTGGAGCAGTACCGGGCCTTCCTCGAGGACGGCGCCTTCAAGCCGCGCTCCTACGGCGCGAACGGCGGCGCGATCGAGAACAACCTCGCCCGCTTCAACTTCATCCTGGAGCGCGCCGGCGGCGACCTGCGGCGCGTCAGGCGGCTCCTGTCGATGAAGATGAAGATGAAGGAGCTGCAGGCCGCGGCGAAGCGCTACGGCATCGAGGTGCCCGCCAAGGAGATGGCCGACGAGACCGTCTACGGCAGCATGCTGTTCGGCCCGAAGGTCGGGAACGGCTTCTTCCAGAACCTGATCGGAAACCACGATCCGGTCACCATCGACCTCTGGTTCATGCGGCTCTGGGGGCGCTACACCGGGACGCTGGTGCGCGACGAGGTGAGGGAGGAGGCGCTCGACCGCCTCGTGAAGGGCCTGCGGCGCTCCATGTCCGGCAAGCGCATGAGGGCGATGATGGAGCGAGAGGGAGTGGCAGTCGAACCGTCTTCCGTCCGCGAGATGGATGCCCAGCAGCTGCTCGACTACACGCGGCGCCTGCGCCTGTTCTGGGAGAAGCTCCGGCGCAAGTACGTGACCGGGGCGATCTCTCCCGCCTTCCACGAGAAGGCCGGGAAGGCGAAAGGCGAGCCGAGGCCGAACAGCGAGGTGTCGGAGCTGAAGGCGAAGCTCCTGTGGCCTGGCGCCGCGGAATCCATCGCGGGATCGCTGGGCTACCCCGTGGACTCGCCACGCAGCGCTGGCCTTCGCCGCTGGATACGCAGCGTCTGCCGCCAGGCGCTCGCCAAGCTCGAGTCACATGGCTACCCCATGACCGCCGCGGACATGCAGGCCGTGCTCTGGTATCCGGAGAAGGAGATCTACGCCCGCCTCTCAGGCCGTCGCGCCGAACGCCTCAACATGTCCTACGACGAGGCCATGGCCAGGATCGCGCTGCAGGAAGGGGCTTCCCAGGAGGCCGTCCGGGAAGCCGTCGATTCCGTGCCGAAGTCGTCGATATCGAAGCGCCGCTCCCCCCGGCAGGAAGAGGCTCCGCCCGCCCCAGGAATGGCCGCCGTGGCCTGAGCCGGAATCAAAGGATTCGAAGCGATTCCGCTTGACCTTGCATAGGATTCGTCCTATTCAGCATCGGCCCGAGGCGCCGCGCGAGGCGCGTGCGCGCGGGCGAAGAGGACCGCCAAATGACCAAGGACAAGAAGCACTACGCTCCGTGGAGCCGCACCGAGGAAGAGGACCTGCAGGTCCAGAAGTCCCTCGACAAGGCCAGCGCGAACCAGATGGCGGGCTTCGTCGACGAACTTCTCGCCAAGGCCGACAAGGAAGCCGGGGACGAGGAAGACGGCAGCCGCGAGGGCTGACCAGTTCCCGCATCGTTCCGCCGGAAGCCTCCGGCGGCTTCAAACCACCGACTAGCCAACGGGTGCCCGACATGGAGCGCATCGTGCTCTGCCGCGGCCGCCGGGCCGACGCGGCTTCGCGCCGCACGTTCCCGGGCGGCGCGAACACCTTCATCCTCGACGGGTCGCTCGCCCTCGTGCAGAGGACCTCGTCCGGCAAGGCCGTGGAGGTTCCGCTCGTCCCCGCGAACGGCAAAGGCTATCCCCTGCCGCGCCTCGGCGAACGCGAGATCGACTACGACGCCCGCACGGCCCGGTACTTGGTGCGACTTGGCGGCGAGACCTACGCCGCCAAGCTTCCGGAGCCTGTCACGGCGCCTGCGAGGAAGCTGCGGGGCGTCGACAAAGGCCCCGTGAGGCTTTCTTTCCAAAGGGTCCAGGTCGGCCCACGCAGGACTGAATCCGTCAACGGCAAAGATTCAACTCGATAGGCCCGGTAAACCATTCCTGAACCCGTCAGGCCTAGCGTAAGCTTTCAAGCTGATGGCTCGGCCTGACGCATCTGGAGACCCGCAAGTGCATATCGATCACGACTCCTTGCTCGTAGCGATAGCTTTTTCGAGCGGGGCCCTCTTTTTGACCCTCGTGGTCACCTGGCTTCAGTCCAGGCAGGACGCCTACCTCTTCCGCATCTCGGTGGCGGCCCTTCTCGTGGCCGTCTGCACGCCTGTATTCGGGATCTTCCGGGAACAGGGGCACTGGCTCGCGGGAGCCACGTTCTTCCCCGTCCTGCTGGCCGGGATGGCCTATCTCTTCGGAGCCGCCCTCGAGTTCCGGTCGCCGGGCTCGCCGCCCTACAAGGTCGCCATCGCGGCGGCCGCGGCTATCATTCCCGTGTCCATCCCCTTCATCATGGGCTTTGACGGCCTCGCCTTCATCTTCGGCAACCTCGGATGCTCGCTACTGCTCCTTGCAACCGCCTGGATCTACTTCAGGCAGCGGGCCGAGGCTCCCCGCCTGCTTGCCGTAAACACCCTGCTGTACGCGGCAACCGGCGTGAGCTTCGCGCTCTGCGCATGGGTCGTGGCCTCGGAAACCCCGCTCCGTCTCGTCGGCTACCCCGACAACTGGGCCGAAGACCTCAACGCGGTCATAGCCATCGTCGGCGTTGCCGGCTGTGGCGCGATCTCCATGTCCCTCAACCATGCCCGCGCAGCCGCGCGCCACCGCAAGGAAGCGCTGACGGACGCGCTGACGGGACTGATGAACAGGCGCGCCCTCTTCGAGAAGTATGGCGGCAGGCGGCTGCCCTCCGGCTGGGCGGTCCTCCTT
>Ga0065721_10050155_pt1 | contig 22710 bp, 22 predicted proteins | sample Mesricmetagenome_FD_59108 | JGI IMG/M metagenome (GOLD analysis project Ga0065721, IMG submission 59108) | Mesophilic microbial community from rice straw/compost enrichment Sample: eDNA_1 v2 (version 2) | ecosystem: Engineered > Solid waste > Grass > Composting > Bioreactor | place: USA: Davis...
CGCCATCAAACAACACGATAGGAGATACGACATGAGCGGCAAGAAGATCCTCATGCTGACCGGCGAATTCACTGAGGAATATGAGATCTTTGTTTTCCAACAGGGGATGGAGGCTGTTGGCCATACGGTCCATGTGGTTTGCCCGGACAAGAATGCCGGAGATCGCATCAAGACATCGCTCCACGACTTCGAGGGCGACCAGACCTATACCGAAAAGCTTGGCCACTATGCCGATATCAACAAGACGTTCTCGGAGATTCGCGTCGAGGAGTATGACGCCGTTTACGCGGCTGGCGGACGTGGGCCGGAATACATTCGCACCGACAAGCGGGTTCAGGATATAGTCCGTTACTTCCACGAAAGTGGCAAGCCGATCTTCACGATCTGCCATGGAGTTCAGATCCTGATGGCTGTACCGGGTGTGCTCAAGGGGCGGAAGGTCGCTGGACTTGGTGCCTGTGAACCTGAGGTAACTGCAGTCGGCGGCACCTATGTTGACGTCAATCCGACAGAGGCCTTCGTTGATGGAAACATGGTTTCGGCTAAAGGATGGACTGGTTTGGCGGCCTTCATGCGAGAGTGCCTGAAGGTTCTCGGAACGAAAATAGTGCACATGTGAGCCGGGTGGAAAGCTTACATCCTCGCGATTTCTCGCTCGCGGGGATGTAGGACAAACCTTTGGTGTCAACTTGGAGCCCACGGCCTGGATGCGACGGTGCTAGCCCGGGTTAATTGCAAATCTCGGCGCAATCAGGCCCCGCAACACGCTGTAGCGTGCAGACCAACCTAATCTACGATTCTCCACGACATGCTATTGGCCACTTCAGAGCGGCAACCGATCGTAGCGTGATGGCAGCTCGCGCTCAAAGTCGGTCATCTACGTTGCGTTAAGCGCCGCCCCACAGGCGCTACGGAGCGTCCGAGTGCCGAATGACAATTTCAATGTAGATGTCCGAATCCTTTCGGGGTGCGGCAATTCTCCCATTTCTACTACACCAACACCGAAAATTGCCGCCTGTCGTCGCCGGAATCAACGATGCCTTAAGGGCGGAGGATATCGGCCGCCTTGACGTAATCAAACAGCCACAGGCTCGATCTCCGATCTGACACTGCTTTAAGCGTTGGCGTCCCATTGAATACGCTGATGACGTCGGGCATGAGTGGCACAGCCGGGCCGCGTGCGCCTCCAAGAGGAAGCGCCGGCGTCGAGAATGTGGTTTTCCATTCCGGGCAGAATCCGTATCCATGACACCGATACGGGCGCCACCCCTCCAAATACCTGCCTGGCAATGGCCGCGGAAGCGTTGGCAACGGCGTCCCTATCGCCAAACAATCCTAAGATTCCAGGCTTTTCTCTGAGATAGGTTCCGCAGATGCAGATTAAGGCCCTCGATTTGATCAGCGTAAAAATTATCGATAATTTTGAAGGGAAATACAAAATAATTCATAAATATCAATATGATATAACAAATATTATTGTTCTTGTAATTGGATGGATTATCGATTAACATTTCTGAGAATGGCAGCTGACCCACCCGCGGCCCGGTGGGAAGGCGTCACGCGCGTCCACCGACGCAAACAAGCGCAGAACGGCAGGCGGTAAAAGAATGTGCCGCCCTTGCGACCAATGAGCATCAACAACGCAGGACGCTGCGAAGAGAGAAGCAGGAAACAGCATGTCAAAGGCTCCCGCCAACGCACCGACCTACATCCGCATATCCGATCTGATCCGGAAGGATATCTTCGCCGGCGCCTTCGTCCCGGGTCAGCGGCTCAAAGTGCTCGACTTGGCTGAGAGATATGCAACAAGCCAAATGCCCATCAGGGAGGCGCTGCACATTCTTCAAGGTGAAGGCTTGGTGCAGGTTCTGCCCAATCGCGGCGCGGTCGTGCAGGCGATCAATGAGAAGTTCCTGTCCGATCACTACGACATGCTTAAAGCTATCGAGATGCTGCTGGTCCGCCGGGCCGCTGAGGCAGTCGCGCCAGAGGCTATCCCCCTGATTAAAGGGGAGGCCGACCGGTTTCGCAAGGCTGCGGACAAGGGCGAGACTGCCGCGTGCCTGCGGGCCGACAAACGGTTTCATAATGCAATCAACCGGTTCAGCAGAAACGATCTTGCGCTCGATTTCGTCGAACGACAGAGCAAGGTCCCCGACGCCCAGCGCCTGCGGGTCGGCTATAGCAGCGAGCGGCTGCTGCAGGCGGCTGCCGAGCACGATCAGCTCGTCGAGGCGCTTTCCCGCAATGACGGCGAAGGCGCGGCGCGGATTATGGACGTTCATCTGGTCGGCGCGAAGCAAGACCTGTTCGAAAGGCTCGCCGAAACACGCGATCTGCGGTTCGGGGGCTACGGTTCGTTCGGCACGACGATCGCAAATTAATGGAGCAATCGGTCTGCAGCGCGCCAGATGCTGGGAGAGGAAAAATGATACCGCCGTCGCTTCTATTGCCGGAGCTCTATGACCGGGTCGGATCGAGTGGCCTGTTCGAGAGAATGAAGCCATTCGCCGATGCCGTGCCACGAGATGCCCCTGAGATCATTCTTAGCCGGTTCAGGGATGCCTCACCCCGCACCGACGATGAATTGAGGACATTCGTCAATCGCTGGTTTGAGCTGCCTTCGGACGCGTTACCTCAAGGCGATGGACAAGAACTCCTCTCCCTGCGTGTCCATATCGAGACGCGCTGGAAGCAAGCCACGATCGATGCCCGGAACGCGTCTGCCCGATCCTCCCTCATCCCAATGCCCGGACGGTTCATTACCTCTGGCGGAATGTGGCGCGAGCAGTATTACTGGAACACTTATTTCCTGATGATCGGCCTGGGGGCGGAGCGCGCCACGCTCAAAAGCGAGATGGCGGGCAATATCGCTGACCTGATCGACCGTTTCGGCCACGCACCAAACGCCAATCGCACCTATTATCTCAGCCGATCTCAACCGCCGCTCTTTTACGAAATGGTCCGCCTACTCTCGCCTGAGGACGAGGCGGATGCCTTTGCCCGACACCTGCCGCAACTCAGGAAGGAACATGCCTACTGGATGTGCGGAGAAGACGGATTGAAGCCCGAAGAAGCGCATCGACATGCGGTTATAATGCCGGACGGCAGCATTCTCAACCGTTACTGGGATGATCGCGATACGCCAAGAGACGAGGCCTATTTCCGGGACCTTTCCATCGCCGCCGCCGCCGCGCGTCCCGAGCGGGAAGTCTTTCGCGACATTCGTGCGGGAGCAGAGAGTGGCTGGGATTACAGCTCTCGCTGGTTCGCCGACGGTATGACGATGGCGAGCATTGCAACCACCTCGATCATCCCGGCGGATCTCAACGCCTTTCTCTACGGTCTTGAACGGGCAATCCTGCAGGGGTGCGAGCGCGCCGGCGACCTTAAGGGCGCCGCCGAGTTCAAGGCACGTGCCGAGGCGCGCCGCGCCGCGATGAATGCGTGGCTCTGGAACGAGGCGTTAGGACTGTTTGATGACCGCGACTGGAAGCGCCGTGCGCAGCGCAGCGCGGTCACCGCCGCCGCCCTTGCGCCCCTGTTCGCCGGACTGGCTACACCCGAACAGGCGAAGCGTACTGCCGACCGCGTCAGAGCCGGCCTTTTGGTGAAGGGCGGACTAACCAGCACCGACCGGACGACCGGTGAGCAATGGGATGCGCCTTACGGATTTGCAGCCATGCAATGGATCGGCGTCCAGGGCCTGCGCAAATATGGCCTGGACGCTCTCGCCAAGGACATTGCGAGGCGATGGCTCAATACCGTCGCCGGCGTCTACGCGCGAACCGGGCGGCTCGTCGAAAAATACGACCTCGTTACCGCACGGTCCGGTGGTGGCGGTGGCTACCCCATTCAGAGCGGGCAAGGCTGGACAGCGAGCGTCACTGCCGCGCTTCTGGATCTCTACCCCGAGTTCTCGCATCTGGGCGGAGTCACGCCAGACCCGGCCACACCGCCCCCTGCGTGAACGCGGCGTGGTTGGCCAAATCAGCTAAATCAAAGTGGGAGGAAGAAAATGCACGCAATATCTCGACGCATGCTTTCCGGAACGACCTGGCTTATGCAGTCTGCGGCAGTGATCGTCGCGCTGGTCACCGCGGGAACCGCCATGGCCGAGCCGATCGTCATTACCTGTGGGGCGTGCCAGGAAAGCCCCAGCGATCCGTTCCTGCAATACAATTACGAAGCCACGCAACGGTTCAATGCAGCCCATGAAGGGCGGTATCAGGTTCAGATCAGACACAATCAATACGCCAATTCCGGCGGTCCTGAAAGGCTCCAGTACTATCAAAGGCTGGCACTAGCCGATGATCTGCCCGAGGTGTTCCTGCTCAACGCTTCGGAGATCAAGGAACTTACCCGGACTGGAAAGCTGCGCGATCTCGCGCCGGACCTGAGCGCTGACACATCCTGGCGGGATTCTTTCTCGAGGGACGTGTTTTCCGCGCTTTCGGGCGGCAGCGGGCAGATCTGGGCAATTCCCCAGCAACGGGACGCAATCGGCATCTACTATAACCGAGAACTTCTCGGTTCAGTAGGCTACGACATGTTTCCCCAGACATGGGAAGAGTTCGAGGACGCCGCCAAAAAACTCCAGGCAGCAGGCCATATAGCCATCGCTATGGATGGGGCCTGGTCGACGTTGCTGATGTGGTCCAATCTCATCGGCACCCATCCTCAAGCAGACAGTTTCCTTGAGAAAGGCATAAGGTACGCCGGCGATTATATATCCAATCCGGCGGTCGTGACGGCGACCGAGACGCTCAAACGCTGGCAAAACGCCGGGTATGTAAATGCCGACTCGTTTTCGGGAGATTTCCAGAACGCGGCTGCCGCTTATCTGAGCGGCGAGGCGGCGATGGTCGCCAATGGTCCGTGGATGGTCAACACCCAGATCAAGACTAGCGTCGCAATCGAAGGGCTGTACGAGATGACCGGCTATGCGCCTTCACCGGGCTGGAAGCCGGATGGCCGGGGCGCGATCGTCGTGACGGGAGCGGGCTGGTCGAGTGGCCATACCGCGGACGACGAGAAGACCGAAGCTGTGCTGGCGTTCCTTAAGTTCCTGTCGTCTCCGGAGGAGCAGCTGCAGCAGGCTCGTCAGACAGGCGCCCGGCCAGCAGTGCAGGTCGACGCCAAGGCACTCTCGACGAGCAAACTCGAGCCTCTCGGTTCACGGCTTGCCGAGCAGGCCGACTCGCTCGCCTTCACCTATCCGCATTGGCGGGTCCACGCACCAGGCCTCTTCCTGGAGGCATGGAGAAATCTCTGGCCGGCATATGTCGGAGGCGAAATGGATACAGAAGACTTCCTCCGACGTCTCGCCAACGACGCCCGTGCAGAGAACCGAGGCTGATATGGGCTCGTCCATAGCCATCGCCCGTCGTCCATGGCGTTTGAGACGGCGGAAGGTCCTAGTCAGAAACGACACGGCAAGGATCCGGCCGGGGATGGGGCTGCCAATGGTCCTGTCGCTCGCCCCCGGCATGGCCTTGTTTGCCGCCTTTTTTCTCGCGCCATTCATCATACTGATTGGTTCCTCCTTTTCCGAATGGAGGGGGCTGGAGCTCACATTCACAGGTTTGGATAATTTCCGGCGTATGCTGGCTGACGATGTGTTCTGGAAAGCGATCGGCAATACCGTCTTCTACAGTGCGGTTGGCGTTTTCGTGCAGGTGCCGCTCGGCTGCCTGATCGGTATCATTCTAGCCCAGAAGATTCGCGGCTGGCAGATATTCCGGGCGATCATCTTCATCCCGTGGGTCATCTCCGGCGCAGCCTTCGCGCTTGTATTCTCCATGTTCTACAATCCGCGCTTCGGCCTGCTGAACGACATTCTCACGGTCTTCGGCTTTGCTGGTAGGCACGACTGGCTGTTCGATGCATCGACCGCTCGTCTGGCGATCGCAGGCACCTTCGCCTTTGTCTTCGGCTTTACCATGATCGTGATCATGTCGGAGATCGCCAGCATTCCCAAGGAACTTTACGAGGCCGCCGAATGCGATGGCGCCCGAGGCTGGCGGCTGCACCGCTACATCACGCTTCCGCTGCTGCGTAATGCCATCGGCACCTGCGTGCTCATCCGGCTGCTTTCGGACATCGGCTTGTTCGACATCGTCTACATTCTCACCCTCGGCGGCCCCAATGATTCAACCGTTACATTGGCGCTTTACGGCTACCGCGCGTACCTGAGCGGCGAATGGGGTTTCGCCAGCGCCGTTGGATCGATCATCCTGCTGGTCGGGCTGGTCCTCATAATCACGGTTAGCCGCCTTTTCCGAGTTGGAGAGAGAGCCCAATGAATCCCCCTTCTTTCCGGCCGCTTTTGTCCACGCTTGTGCTCTACGCCACGCTGGCGCTCACAGCATTGGTCGCGCTCGGCCCTACCGCATGGGTAATGCTGTCCTCGTTCAAGACCGCGCCGCAGATCTTCTCCGGCTCGGGCTTCCTGCCATCATCCTTTACCCTGGAGGGATATTTCGACGCTTTCGCGCAGGTGCGCCTGCACCAATATCTGCTGAACACATTCATCTACGCGGCTGGTGGTACGCTCGGGGCACTCACCGTCGCCACGCTCGCCGCCTATCCGCTCGCGCGCTATCGGTTCCCCGGCCGCAATACGCTTGTCGCACTGATCAGTCTTGCGCTCGCGCTGCCGGTCGTGGGCCTTGCAGTTCCCGAATTCTTCATCATGCGGGCGATCGGGCTTTTCGACACCAAATGGGGAATGGTTGTCTTCTACAGTGCGCAGCTGTTCCCCTTGTCCTTCGTCATTCTGCGCTCATTCCTGCTCAGTCTCCCGACTGATCTGGAGGAAGCGGCCCTGATCGACGGGGCCGGATATTTCTGCATCGTGTTCCAGATTGTAGTGCCCCTGTGCCGCCCCGCGCTGGCCACCGCCGCCGTGGTCGCTTTCGTGATCATCTGGAACGACTTCTTCTTTGCCAACCTCCTTACCGCTTCGCAGGAAAACCAGAATGCCCAGATTGCGCTTGCCGGATTCAGATCGCAGTTCCGGTTCAACGTCACTGGCGCGCTGGCTGGGGCGACCCTGGTCATGCTGGTTCCCATCGCCGTGTTTCTGGCGCTTCAGCGCCAGGTCATTGCCGGACTGACCGCGGGAGCAACCAAATGATGCCGCAGCACCCTGAGATGGCGGAGCACGCGATGGGACCAGCTTCGGAGCGGTTCCCGCTCACACCCTCGGTATCGATTCCGGTCGAAGACGCCGGAGCCTACGACGTGATCGTGGTTGGCGGGGGGCTGAGCGGCGTCTGCGCGGCCGTTGCCGCCGCCAGGACAGGGGCCCGCACCCTGCTCGGCGAGGCTCTGCCTTTCGTCGGTGGCAACGGCACGACCGGCCTGCCCATAAGCGGGCTGTGCGCTCGCAATTCGGACAGGATGATCGTCGGCGGAATTGTCACTGAAATCATCGAAATGCTCCGAAAACGCGGCGGCGTCGGAGCAGACGTTAAGCACATGGATTGGATCCCGGTCGATGCCGAGCAGCTTCAACTCGTTCTCGGCGACCTTCTGCACACCGCTGGTGTTACATTACTCACCTATTCTCCTTTGCTTGCTGTCACGCGGGAGCAATCCCTTATCCGCGACCTCTGCTTCTACAACAAGGACGGTCGCGCCCTACGCTATCGGGCGGGAGCATTCGTCGACAGTAGCGGTGATGCGCAACTGGCCCGCTTAGCCGGACTTACCACGCCAATGGGCCGACAGAGCGATGGGCATACACAAACCATGTCGCTGGTTTTTTCCGTCGCTGGAGTGGATGAGGCGCGTGCCGAACGCAACAGTGTGGTGTCAGAGGCATGGAACCAATTCCAGGCATCCCGAACAACGCGGAACAAGCGGCGGGACCCGTCGGTAAATGATGTCTTCGGCCGGCCCGGATGGCGTTCGTTCATCGCCACGCGGGTGTCTGTCAGGAAGGGGACCGACAACAGGCTTCTCGCCGAGGCGGAACTCGAAGGCCGCAGGCAGATCGAGGAATTCATAGACAGCTTTCTGCGGCCGGTCGCCGGGTATGAGAATTGCTTCCTCGCGCAAATCGCCAGTCATGTGGGCGTTCGCGAGACGAGGCGAATCTCAGGCCTATACGAGATCACCACCGCCGATCTGGTCGCAGGGCGCAAGTTCGATGATGCGATCGCATGCAATGCAAGCTCCATCGAAATCCATCTGCCCGACCAAGGCCTTCCCCATTGGGAGCATCTCGAGGATGGCGATTATTACACCGTCCCCTACAGGGCGCTCGTCGCGCGTGAGGTGGACAATCTGTTTACGAGCGGCCGCTGTATCAGCGCAACGCACGAGGCGCTGGCTGCCTTGAGAGTGCTTAGCCCGGCAATGGCAACCGGTCAGGCTGCCGGCACGGCGGCCGCCCTTTCGGCGCTCCGGGGAGTGGCGGCGAACCGGCTCGACGTCGCTGAGCTACGAGCGACATTGAGGGCCGCCGGCGCAGTCGTCGAATGAATTCCACGAGAACCAGAAGCATAGTCTAAGCGAGAGTGAGATGACGGAAGTCAGGTTCAGCAATATCAAGAAGTCCTACGGCAGCCTCGAAGTACTGCACGGCATCGATCTCGACATCAGGGCTGGGGAGTTTGTCGTCTTTGTCGGTCCATCCGGCTGTGGAAAATCAACCCTTCTGCGGATGGTTGCCGGACTTGAGGATATCACCGCGGGCACACTGGCGTTCGATGGCAGGACGGTCAATGCGCTCTCGCCCGTCGAACGCGGCATTGCCATGGTTTTCCAATCTTATGCCCTTTATCCGCACATGACAGTGTTCGACAATATGGCGTTCGGTCTCAGGCTGGCTGGTAAAACGCGGCAGGAGGTTGAGCGCAAAGTGCAGGATGCGGCTGAGGTCCTGCAGATCACCGACTATCTGGATCGCCTGCCCCGGCAGCTTTCCGGCGGCCAACGGCAGCGCGTCGCGATCGGGCGCGCCATCGTGCGCGATCCGGGGGTGTTTCTCTTCGATGAGCCTCTTTCGAACCTCGATGCGGCGCTCAGGGTTGCAACACGCATGGAGATCGCCAAGCTGCATGAGCGCACTCCAGGCGCGACGATGATCTATGTCACTCACGACCAGGTCGAGGCCATGACGCTTGCCGACCGTATCGTCGTTCTTAATCAGGGGCGTATCGAGCAGATTGGCACACCAATGCAGCTCTATAGAGACCCTGAAAACCTGTTCGTTGCCCGATTTATTGGATCACCATCGATGAACATCCTCTCCGGTACGATCGTGGGTGCAGGAAAACTCAGGATGCCAGGCGGGCAGACTATCTCACTGGGCGCGCAGGCTGCCGGCCTACCCACGGGTACAGCCGTCAGCATCGGTGTGCGTCCCGAAGACCTTGAGATCGTTCCGCCGGCCGACGGCATGTTCGAGGGCACGGTATCGCTTGTCGAACAGCTTGGCGAGTTCCAACTCGTCTATATCGGCGCAGAGCCGCTGGTCGCCAAAGTGGATGGCCTCATCCACGTGAACAAGGGCGAGACCGTTCACCTCGCTGCGCCGGACGATCGTATCCATCTCTTCGACGCTGATGGAAATTCTCTCCGTGGCCGGAATCGGACCACGCCTGTGAGGAGCTATTACGCCTAGAGCGAAATGCAGAGAAGCGGGAACCGGTTTCTGCGCACAACCTGCTGGTCTGAGACGACCAAACAGCTCGTCACGACCTCAATGTTACGTTCGGGAATGTCGCTTTGCACCTAAATGCAAGAATGCGGCGGTTTGGCAGAGCGTGGGCATTTAATTATGAGAATGGAGGCGTCCAAATTCCCAAATTAACTGCGTCTGCGTGGATGTTTTTTCGGGACGCGTTGATGAAGAACGGGGTTGCTTCCCTGTCGAAACGACGCCTATGCAATCTGAACGTGGACTGGGGCAGCATATAAAGCATTTCTGCTCCTCCAAAATGCACCATCGCGACACCGGCCCGCAGGGCAGGGTGCAGATGCAAGTCGCGGTCGCTCGCATATCGGTACTCACTGGGGCTAAGGGTGGCTTCCGTGTCGACAACAATATGGGCGTAGGTCGCGTCGGCGTCGTAGGCATTTTTAACTAGCTCGGCGAGCGCTGTCACTTCATCGGTGACAACGGGGCCGGATGTTCTGCCGACGTGACGTAAGAACGCGGAGGTCGGCAAGTTCGTGCTGCGTTCACCTCAGGACGAAGAAATGCTTGGGCGATCTAAATAGCATTCGGAGTTTAAGATACTGAGCAAATTGGCAAAGGCAGTCGTTACAGGGGTGGGCACGGATTGCCGCGTCGCCTCTGCTGCTACGGCTCCTGTGATTGTCCCGATCTCCATTGGCCGGCCGGCAAGATAGTCCTGCAGCATCGAAGGCTTATGCGAACGATGATGGGCAAAGGCATGTTCGACCGATTTCCTCGTCCGGTCGGCATCCACGCCGATGCCCTTGGCTTTGGCGACCGCCAACGTTTCCCAGAGGATGGCGAAAACGATATCCCGCGCTTCCCGTCGGTCCGCCATCTCGCCGACGGTCAGGTCGGCCGCTGCCGCGAGCGAATTCAAGGCCGCGTTGAAGGCGAGTTTTTCCCAGATCGCGACCTCCACCGCAGGGTCCAGTTCGCAGTTCAGCCCGGCATCGTCCAGCATGGCGCAAACGTCCTCCAACCGGGCCGAGGGGGTGCCGTCCGCCGCCCAGATCCGGATTTGACCATCTCCCGGCACGCGAATGTGTCCCGGTGCGACAAGCGTCGAGGGCCAGTTGGTCATGCCCATGACAATGCGGTCCCGCGAAATGAATCTCTCGATGGTTTCGACATTGCCGATACCATTCTGCACCGTGAGCGCGAAAGTCTCCGGCCCGATCAGATGGCGGGCGGCGGTCAACGCAGCCTCGGTGTGCATGCCCTTGGTGAACACGATCAACAGATCGAAGATACCCGTATACCGATCCGCCGCGCCGATCGGCAGGGGGTAGGTCTTTTCCCCAGCTTCGTCGGTCATCCGCAGGCCATTCACTTCAATGGCTTCGATCTGCACCGGAGCGACGTCGATCAACGAAACATCCTGACCGCTTCCTGAAAGCCGGGCGGCGAACAGGCCGCCCATGGCGCCGGCCCCGATGACGGCAATTCTCATGGTTTTCTCCCTTTTCGATGCTCCTCCGCATCGTTTCCAGATCATTCCGGAAAACCGTTTTTGCCGCAAGATAGTTTGAGACCAAAAATTTTGTCATCAAACTATCTTGCGGTCAGAACGCCTTTTGGCTACGTTCCACAACAACAGGAAGGCGGCCGCAATGCTTGCCGTCGGAGGAAAAAGCGACCTAATACGGAGAAGCCGGACAGTGTGCTGTCAGGCGGTTATCTCGGTTCGCAAGAAAGGGAGGATATCGTGGATAGCATTCAGTTTCTGATCGATAACGACGATCGCGCCGCGCAATCGGGAGCCGTTTTCGAACGTATCGATCCGGTGACGGGCGAGGTCGCTACCAAGGCGCCGGCGGGCGGTTCTGCCGATGCGCGTGCCGCAGCCGACGCTGCAGCCGCCGCTTTCCCGCAATGGTCGGCAGTTGGTCCGGGCGAGCGCCGCAAGCTGCTTCTGAAGGCTGCCGACATCATGGATTCAAAGGCCGGTGAGTTTACCCGGCTGATGACCGCCGAAACCGGCTCCACCGGTCCGTGGGGCGGTTTCAACACCATGTTCGCGGCCAATGTCCTGCGCGAAGCTGCAGCCATGACGACCCAGGTCTCCGGCGAGATCATTCCGTCCGACAAGCCGGGCAATATGGCGATGGCCATCCGCCAGCCAGCCGGCGTCTGCGTCGGCATCGCCCCGTGGAACGCTCCCGTCATTCTCGGTACGCGCGCCATCGCCATGCCGCTCGCCTGCGGCAACACGGTCGTGCTGAAAGCATCGGAAATGTGTCCGGCAACCCACCGCCTCATTGGCCAGGTTATGCGCGAAGCCGGCTTCCCCAAGGGCGTCGTCAACGTCGTCACCAATGCGCCCGCCGATGCCGCTCAGGTAGTCGAGGCTCTGGTAGCGCATCCCGCCGTCAAGCGCATCAACTTCACCGGCTCGACGCGGGTCGGCAAGATCATCGCCAAGCTGGCTGCCGAACACCTGAAGCCGGTTCTGCTCGAGCTCGGCGGCAAGGCGCCGCTCATTGTTCTGGACGACGCTGATCTCGACGCGGCGGTCAATGCCGCGGCGTTCGGCGCCTACATGAACCAGGGCCAGATCTGCATGTCGACGGAGCGGATCATCGTCGACGAGAAGGTCGCCGATGCCTTCGTCGAAAAGCTCGCCGCCAAAGCCAGAGGACTGCCTTCGGGTGATCCGCGCGGCCATGTCGTGCTGGGCTCGCTGGTCAGCCTGCAGGCCGCCGAGCGCGTCGAAGAAATGGTTCAGGACGCCGTTGCCAAGGGCGCGGCGCTTGTTGCCGGCGGCAATCGCACCGGCGCCATCATGGAGGCGACGCTGGTCGACAAGGTCACCCCGGACATGCGCATCTATTCCGAAGAGTCCTTCGGCCCGGCCAAGAGCGTCATTCGCGTGAATGGCGACGAAGAGGCGATCAGGATCGCCAACGACACCGAATATGGTCTCTCCTCGGCGGTCTTCAGTCGGGATATTCAGCGTGCCATGGCGGTTGCCCGGCGCATCGAAAGCGGGATTTGCCATATCAACGGCCCGACCGTGCATGACGAGGCGCAGATGCCATTCGGCGGCGTCAAGGCATCCGGTTACGGCCGGTTCGGCGGCCGTGCGGCGATCGCGGAATTCACCGACCTGCGCTGGATCACCGTCGAGGATCCGCATCAGCATTACCCGTTCTGACGGCGAGGCTGAAGAGCGATGGCGAAATCATCGGCAAAACCGAAATTGCAAGCTTCCCGGCCGGAAGAGAGCGACGTTCTCATTCCGGCGGCCTTCCGCAACGTTCTCGGATATCACCTCCGGGTCGCGCAGGAAGCGTCCTTCCAGGCGTTCAGCACGGCCGTCGACAAGGCGGATCTGAAGCCCGGCTGGTACTCCATCCTGACCATCCTGTCCGAGTACGACGGTTTGACGCCGTCGGAACTCAGCAGGGTCTGTGGCCGGGACCGATCGACGCTGACGGCGACGCTGAAGGGGCTTGCGATCCGCGGCATGATCGAGCGGCAGCAGAACCCGGACGATCAGCGCAGCTATAGTGTCCGGCTGACCGATGAAGGACGCAGGATGCAGGCGCGCCTGCATGCCATCGCCCGCAAGCACGACCGGCGGCTGGATGAGATCGTCGGCGAAGACAAGGCCGCGTTGATCGCCATCCTTGCCAGAATCGTGAATTCGCTCGGCAACGGCTGAGCGATGGCTGCCGCCCCGCGCCCGACTGTGCGGTCGGGATGGGCGGCAAGCATCTGAAGACATCGACAATCGGCGGGCTCTGTCCCGCGGACTTCGGCTTCCGAGGAGGGATGCCGAACACGAATGCGGCTTGCCTGCCGCAGCCCAACCAAGGAGGAACACATGTCGAAGCGCAAAGTAATCAAGGGCCTGCTCGCCGCGACCGTCGGCGCCATGGCTATATTGGCCTCGGGAGCTCTGCCGGCATCCGCGCAGGAAAACCCGATCAATCTGAAGATTTCCCTCTGGGTGCCGCCGGTGCATCCGCTGGTGAAATCCACCCAGGAATGGGCCGACAGCATCACCAAGGCTTCCGGCGGCACGATCACCGCGTCCGTCTTTCCGGCCGAACAGCTTGGCAAGGCGTTCGACCACTACGATATGGTCCGCGACGGCATTGCCGATGTCGGTTACGTGAGCCCCGGCTATCAGCCCGGCCGCTTTCCGGTCATCAATGCGGCCCAGCTTCCATTCACCGTTGCCGATGCCAAGGGCGGCACGGCTGCGATCGACAGTTGGTACCGGAAGTACGCTCCGAAAGAGATGGCCGACACGCATTTCTGCTTCGCCTTCGTCCATGATCCGGGCGCGCTGCATTCCCGCAAGAAAATCACTCTTCCCTCCGACGTGAAGGGCCTGAAGGTCCGCCCCGCGCAGCAGACGATGGGCGAACTTGTGACAACGCTCGGCGGCACCAATGTCCAGGCCTCCGCGCCGGAATCGCGTGACGCGCTGGAACGCGGCATCGCCGACGCGATCACCTTCCCGTGGAACTCGATCTTCCTGTTCGGCATCGACAAGGTGACCAAGTACACGCTCGATGTCCCGCTCTACACGACGGCTTATACCTGGACGATGAACAAGGACATCTATGACAACGCCTCTGCTGCGCAGAAGAAGGTGCTGGACGACCATTGCACCACCGAATGGGCCGTGAAGCTCTCTTCCGCCTGGACGGATTTCGAACATGCCGGCCGCGACAAGATGAAGGCCGCGCCAGGCCACGAGGTGGTGGAACTGACGCCTGAACAGGTCGCCGAATGGCGCAAGGCCGTGTCGCCGCTGCAGGCAAGCTGGGAAAAGCAGGTCTCGGCTAAGGGTTATGACCCGGCGCAGGTCCTGGGCGACCTGAAGAAGAGCTTGGCGGACAACAAGGCCGCGTTCTGACCGTCGATCCGGCCGATGCTGATCGAAGCATCGGCCGGATTCCTTCACGACAAGAGAGGAGGGGCTCATGACGCCCGAAACAGCAGACGGAGCGGCTCCGCCTGCGCGGCCGCAGCCGCCCAAAAACGCCATGGACCGTTTCATCGAGGGCATTGAGTGGATTGCGGCCGGCTTCGTCGGCCTCGTCGCCGCCGACATCTTCATCTCGGTGATGCTGCGCTACTTTTTCTCCTACGCCATCCCCGACGGTTACGATTTCGGCCGCCTCTTCCTCGGCATCCTCATCTTCTGGGGAATTGCCGCGACCAGCTACCGCGGTGCCCACATTACCGTCGATCTCGTCTGGGAAGGCGCCAGCCAGAAATACAAGCGCTACATCGACATCTTCGCGACACTGGTGCTGCTGCTCGTCGTGACGGTCCAGACCATCATGCTGTTCGACAAGGTCGTCCAGACCAGGGCGCAGAACATCCTGACCTACGACCTGCAGCTTCCCACGTGGCCCTTCTTCCTCGTCGCCTGGCTGGGGGACGTCGCAGCGGTGATCCTCATTGCGGTGCGCACTTTCCGCCTCGTCTTCTATCCCCAGAGTGTGAACAGAGAACACACCACAGATCCGGTGGAATAATCCATGACACAGAATTTGGTTGCCGTATCGGGATTCGTCCTGCTGTTTGCCCTGATGCTGCTGCGCGTGCCGGTGGGTATGGCCATGGGTCTCGTCGGTGTCACCGGTTTCGGTCTCCTGGCCGGTTTCGGTCCGGCGCTGAAGCTGATCGGCCAAACCTCCATGCGAACTGTCACCGACTATACGTTCGGCGTCATCCCGATGTTCCTGCTGATGGGCGCCTTCGTCACCAATTCCGGCATGAGCCGGGAGCTGTTTCGTGCGGCCAACACGTTCATCGGGCATCTGCGCGGCGGCCTTGGGCTTGCTACCATCGTTGCCTCCGCTGGCTTCGCCGCAATTTCCGGTTCGTCGGTTGCCACCGCCGCCACGTTTTCGACCGTCGCCTATCCTGAAATGCGACGCTTCAACTATCCGCAATCCTTTGCCGCCGGAACCATCGCAGCCGGCGGAACGCTGGGCGCCATGTTCCCGCCGTCCACCGTACTGGTCGTCTATGGCATCCTTACCGAGCAGGACATCAGCCGGCTGTTTATGGCCGGAATCGTGCCCGGCGTTCTCGCCGTGCTGATGTACATGATCACCATCATCATCATCGGACGCCTGCGTCCCGACATGCTGAGTGCTGGTCAGAGGAGCAACTGGAACGAACGCCTACATGCTCTCAAGGATGTCTGGGCGCCGCTGCTTCTGTTTTTCTTCGTCATCGGTGGCCTTTACGGAGGCCTGTTCACGCCGACGGAAGCCGGCGGTGTCGGAGCGGGCGGGGCCTTCATCATCGGCCTGCTGCGCGGCAAGCTCGACAGGCAGAAGATCCTGACCTCGCTTCTGCAGGCAACCCGTACGGCGGCGGCAGTCTTCACCATCCTCATCGGCGCCCTATTGTTCGGCTATTTCCTGACGATTACCGGCACACCACAAAAGGTGACGGCCTTTCTCGGCGGACTCGGCATCGGACCCTATGGTGTCCTGTTGCTGATCATCCTGATGTATCTCGTTCTCGGTTGCATCATGGACGCCATGGCGATGGTCATCCTGACGGTTCCGATCGTCTATCCGGTGATCCTCGCGCTCGGTTTCGACCCGATCTGGTTTGCCGTGATCGTCGTGATGACGGTCGAACTCGGACTGATTTCTCCGCCCGTCGGCATGAACGTCTTTGTCATCAAGAGCGTCGTGCCTGAATTGAGTTTTGCCAGGATATTCAGGGGCGTCGCTCCCTTCATCGTCACCGATGTCATCCGCCTTGCGCTGCTGATCGCATTCCCGGTGATCGTTACCTGGCTGCCAAGCCACCTCTGAGAAATCTGGAAGTGAGACAATCCATGACTGATCCCAAAGCCGACAAGATCACCGCCGGCGGCGCCATTCTGGCGCGCCTGAAGGCGGTCGGCGTGGACTATATCTTCGCCAATTCCGGCACGGACTTCCCACCGATCATCGAAGGGCTGGCGGAAGCCTCGGCAAAGCAGATCCCCCTGCCGAAGGCGATCGTCATCCCGCATGAGAACGCCGCCATGGGCATGGCCTACGGCTATTATCTCGCGACTGGCAAGGCGCAGGCCGTCATGGCCCACACCAATGTCGGCCTCGCTAACTGCGCCATCGGGGCGATCAATGCCGCGACGGAACACATTCCGATGCTGATCTTTTCCGGCCGCACGCCGGTCGTCGAAAAGGGCCGGCTCGGCGCCCGTACGGTGCCGATCAGCTGGGGCCAGGAAATGCGCGATCAGGCCGCGATGATCCGCGAAACGGTGAAGTGGGACTACGAGCTGAAATTCCCCGAACAGGCGGTGGATATCATCGACCGCGCTCATGCGATCGCAAATTCGACACCGCCCGGACCTGTCTATCTCAGCCTGCCGCGCGAAGTGCTTTGCGAACAATGCCCGTCCGACGAATTGGACAACCCGAGCCGTATCGCGCCGGCAATTTCGGCGCCCCGCTCCGCCGATATCGAGACGGCGGCAAAGCTTCTCAGTGAGGCGAAGCGCCCGCTGATCATTTCCCAGCGCGGCGCGGGGTCGGAAGAAGGTTTCGAAACGCTGTCGAAACTGGCGCTCGATTGGGGCATTCCTGTCTGCCAGTACTGGGCGATCCAGCTCGGCGTGCCGACCGATCATCCGATGGCCGTCGGCGTCGATCCGGCCAAATGGCTGGCGGAAGCAGATCTGGTGCTGGTGATCGATTGCCTTGCGCCATGGTCGCCGGACATTCATACGCCGGGCGAGGGCTGCAAGGTCGTGCATATCGGCCCGGACCCGCTTTATGCCCGTTTCCCTGTCCGCAATTTCCCCTCCGATCTGGCGTTGACCGGCGATACCGCCGAGGTGATCCTCCAGCTCGAAAAGGCAGCGGCTACCTATCTCGATGCTACGGCCAGCGAGCGCGACGCTCGCCGGGCAAGCGTCGAAAAGGCGTCGGTCAAGCGCCGTAACGAGCTGCTGGCGCAGGCGGAAGCCGGCAATGGCGAGCTGATGACCAAGGCCTTCGTCAGCCTCACCCTGTCCAAGGTGATCGAGGGCAGGAAGGCGACCGTGCTCTCCGAACTCGGTGCGCCGCTCGAGCCGTTGACGCTGCACGATCACGGTTCCTGGTATCAGGAACCGCATTCGGGTGGTCTCGGCTGGTCTTTCCCGACCGGCCTCGGCATGAAGCTCGCCGATCCGGACAGGCTGGTGATCGCCACCATGGGTGATGGTTCCTACATGTTCTCGAACCCGGTGGCCTGTCACCAGATCGCCGAGGCGATGGAAATCCCGCTTCTCGTCCTGGTGTTGAACAATGTCGAATGGGGGGCCGTGCGGCAGTCCGTGCTTGGTGTCTACCCGGACGGTTTCGCCGCTAAGACGAACACGATGCCGCTCGTCTCGCTCGCGCCGACGCCTGATTTCACCCAGGTCGCCGCCGCAAGCCGTGCCTGGACTGCCAAGGTCGAGCGCGCCGAGGAGCTGGGCGCGGTGCTGCAAGCCGCCATCGAGCACGTCATGGTCAGGAAGACCCAGGCGCTGGTCGAAATCCGGATCGCGCCCTGATGGCCTTGCTCAACGTCGAGGATTATCGGCAGGAAGCGCGGCGGCTATTGCCACGCTTCGTCTTCGATTATCTGGACGGCGGCTCGGAGGACGAGCTGGCAGTGAAGGAAAACCGCGCCGCCTTCGAGCGGATCAGATTGACGCCCCGGCTGCTCAACGATGTCTCCGTGCGCGATCAGGGCATCGACTGGTTCGGGCGGCGTCTGCCGTCGCCAATCGTCATTGCGCCGACCGGTCTTAACGGTCTCTATCGCAAGGACGGCGATATCCTGCTTGCCAGAGCAGCGGCACGGCTGGGCATACCGTTCGCTCTGTCGACGGCTTCCAACAATTCCATCGAACAAGTCGCCAATGCTTCGAACGGCGATCTCTGGTTCCAGCTTTACGTGATGAACCGTGATTTCGCCGATCAGCTCGTGGACCGGGCTCTGGTGGCCGGTTTCAGCCATCTGGTTCTGACGGTCGACGTGCCGATGGGCGGCAAGCGGGAGAGGGACGAGCGCAACAACTTCGTCATGCCGTTCCGCTTCCGGCCGAAGACGATCGCGGACGTGCTTTGTCACCCGCGATGGCTCTGGAACGTTGGTCGGCACGGCGCGCCGGCCATGGCCAATCTGGCGACCGCCACGATCACCGACCCGAATACCCAGGCAGCTTTGCTTTCCCGCAAAATGGACGCGAGCTTCGACTGGGATGACCTGAAGCGGCTGCGCGATCGCTGGCCGCGCCGTTTGCTGGTCAAGGGACTGTTACATTCCGCCGATGCCGAGCGCGCCGTTGCCCTTGGCGTAGATGCAATCGTCGTATCGAATCATGGCGGGCGCCAGCTGGATATCGTTCCTGCTTCGATCAGCGTTCTGCCCCGGTTCTCTTCCGTGAATGCGCCTCTCATCGTCGACAGCGGTATTCGGCGTGGCAGCGACATCGTCAAGGCGATCTCACTGGGCGCCGCCGCCGTGATGATCGGCAGGGCCGCCCTTTTCGGGCTTGCCGTCGGTGGTGAACAGGGAGTTGTAGAAGTGATCAAGATCCTGCAAAGCGAGATTGATCGAACCCAAGCCCTGCTGGGAGCAAAGGAGTTGATTCAGACGGCTTCCAAAATCTTGACTGATTCCGAATAGGTGTTGCGGCGGCGTTTCTCCAGCTTTCGCGGACAATCGGAGCAAGTTTGGGCGCCGGCCCGGGCAGCCTGATCTATCACCGCGCGGACCGATGGAGATCCAGCAGCGTGTCGGCGGACGCCTGGCTGCCGGATGACCCGAGGATGTATATCCAGCCGGAAGCCTCGGCTGCGCCTTTCATCATCCTTTTCGGGTTCTTCGCAATGATCGCCATCATCGCGGCCTTGACAGCCAAAAGCTGCAAGGTGCCGATCATTGACTAACGCAGGGCCGGTTTGTTCTGTTTCGACTGTAAGGGTTCAGGACGGATTATCGGCTGCAGGCAAATCAATGCGGGATTTACCTTCGTTATGTGAGGGATTTGAAATGTTTGCAGGAGCCCCGACGTAGACGCCGAGCACTTGCCAACCAAGCGCCTTGCCCATAACGCAGAACCGCGCCTGGCGCTGAACATTAAAAACCAAACTTCTCTTGGAATTTCAATCCTGCGGCAATTGACGCGCGGTCGGCGACGGCGAGTCTGGTAGGGTAGACGACGACAAGTTCGAAAAGGTCGTCGCGAAGCAGTTCTAGCGGGTTCATGATGTCTTTAACGGCGTCGTCGATCGAAGGCCGGGCCTCCTCCAACGTTTGGTGGCACAAGCCATCCACGATGATGACGACATTGTAGGTGTCGTCGTCCGTCCTGGTATTCTGGACAAAGACTTCATAAGGTTGGTTCGGTTCCGCAAGGCCGACGCGAAAACCAAGCAGCGTGCCGTTGGCTACCATTGCGTCCAGTTGGTCTGCGATCCGCAGGCCGGCGCTTTCGGCTCCCTCCCGACCAATCGAATAGGCCTGGACCAGACTGCAGCGGCCGATGCCGCGGCCGCCATGCGCCAGGGCTCTTGCCGGGATCCTCAGGACATTCGAAAAATGCCGACGCATTTTTGTCGACCAGGTGGTGGGGTTTCTGACCAGATCCAGATAGGCGGGATGGTCGATCGTGTGCAGGTCGGCGAGGTCGTAGAGGGTGAAGTAACGGTTCTTGGGTTCCCGGAAGGACGCGTAGCGCCGCGCGGCGAGCATGCCGGGTGCCGTCAGCCTTTCAGGCACGTGCTCGAATGTGTGCCATGCCTCGTATTCTTCGGTCATCGCACTGGGATAATCGTTCCATAGAGCCAGAAACGCGCCGCTCATGCAGCACCTCCGACTTGCAGCATGACCTTGGTCGCAAGGCGCTCATGAGCGGCTTTGAAGCCGCTCATCGCATCGGCCAGAGGCAGCCGATGCGATATCAGCCGGCTCATCATGCTCTGGTTGGCTGCCAGGAACGCTATCACCTTGTCCCAGGCCTGCGGCGGGGCGCGATAGGAGCCGCGGATCTGCTGATGCATCCTTACGAGGCTGACGAGGTCGATCTCGGCCGGTCGCGAATGAATGCCAACGACTGTAAAGATGCCGCGTTTCCTAAGGTGCGGAATAGTCGCCTGTACAAGCGCGGGTACGCCCGCAGCCTCTATGATGGCATCGAAAGGCCCCAGTTTCGAAAGAGCTTCGTCCATCGGGACCTTGGTCGTGTCGACCAGGTGTTCGAAGCCGATCGCCTGGAGTGCCGTCAGCCTCGGCGCGTCGTCTCGCCCCATGACAACGACATCAGCCCCTTTAGCCCGGGCGAGGACGGCAATTCCTTGGCCGATGAATCCGGGCCCGATCACCAGGATTTTCTGGCCGGGGCGGACATCCGCGGTCGTCACGGCTTCCTCGCAGACCGTCATCGGCTCGGTCAGCGCGGCGATATCCATGTCCAGTTCGTCAGGAAGTGCATGGCAGTTGCCATACGGAACGCAGACGAACTCGGTGAAGGCGCCATTGCGGCCGATGCCCACACCCTTTCGATTGCTGCAATTGTCCTCGTCGCCTGCAAGGCAGGCAGCGCATTTCCCGCATGTCGTAGACGGTCGAGCAGTGACGCGCGTGCCGATCAGGCTTCGGTTCACTCCGTCGCCGACATCCGCGATCGTTCCTGAAAACTCGTGCCCGAGCGTGACGGGCATGGCGCTTTCCATGGGCTCGTACCCCGGAGTCCATTCGGCGATATGCAGGTCCGTGCCACAGATCCCGGCAGAATGGACGCGAACCAGAACTTCGCCCGGGGGGGCGCTATTGAGCGTCTCGATCGCGCGCAGTTCCACGCCCGCGCCAGGCCGGACCTTTTGCAGTGCCAACATCTTCGTTTCTCCGGAATGTGAAGCCAGCGTTTATCCGCGCCAGCTCAGGAAATGGCGTTCGATCTGACCGATGACGAAATTCACGATCAGTCCGAGAACGGACAGTATGGTGACGCCCGCAAACAGCTTTTCCAGGTCGTAGAGCGAGCCTGCTTCGAGAATGTAGGAGCCGACACCGTATTGCGCGCCAAGCATTTCCGCAGCGACAAGCAGGATGATGGCGATCGAGATCGAGACGCGAAGGCCGGAAAGGATGGCTGGGAACGCACCCGGAAGTACGATCTTGCGAACGATCGACCACCAGCTCAAGCCGAAGCTTTGCCCCATGCGGATCAATGAACGGTCCACGTTGTCGACCGCGCCATAGGTCGCGACCACCGTTGGCGTGAACGTCCCGAAGGCGATGAGCGCGTATTTCGACATCTCGTCGATGCCGAACCAGATGACGAAAAGCGGGAGCAGCGCGATCTTCGGAATGGGAAAGAGGGCCGCCACCAGCGGCACGAGGCCGGCTCTCACATAGCTGAAGAGACCGATCAGGACACCGAGCGAGATGCCGACCGCGATGCCGAGCGCGGCGCCGACGAAAAGACGCTGGAGCGACGGCAGGAGATGGCGCCAGAGACCACCGGTCTGCCAAAGCTGGACCAGCGTTTCAAACACCGCTGAAGGGCGGGGCAGGGTAAGGCTCGAGATCACTCCGGTGCGTGTGCCGGCTTCGGCGATGACGAGCAGCGCAACGAAAACGGCAATCGCCATGCCGCGCACCGGTATCGGCGAAAAGCCGCCGCCACGAAACGGAACGTGCTTGACGGATACATCCTTCGGCTGTGCGCCAACGACGGGCTGCGTTGAAACCATGCTTAGATCAGACATCGGCCAGTTCCTTGTCGGCAGCCATCGCTTCTTCGCGCATCAGCTCCCAGAGCTGCTTCTGCTTTTCTTCGAGCACCGTGTCGCCGAGATGGCGATCGGCCAGCGGGATATCGATATCGACAATTTCGCGGATCCGCCCCGGGCGGCGCGACAGCACGATCACCCTGTGTCCGAGACGCACGGCCTCGTTCAGATTGTGCGTGACGTAGACGGAGGTGAATGGCTGGCGGGTCCAGAGCGAGATGAGGTCGTCCATCAGGAGTTCGCGTGTCT
>Ga0065721_10005527_pt1 | contig 22709 bp, 22 predicted proteins | sample Mesricmetagenome_FD_59108 | JGI IMG/M metagenome (GOLD analysis project Ga0065721, IMG submission 59108) | Mesophilic microbial community from rice straw/compost enrichment Sample: eDNA_1 v2 (version 2) | ecosystem: Engineered > Solid waste > Grass > Composting > Bioreactor | place: USA: Davis...
GGATCGCGGAAGGTCTCGACGTACCAGCCGCCCTCGGGATGCGGCTTCATGGCGAGCGTCTCGACGATCGCCCGCGCGGCCGCGCCGCGGGGGAGCGTCATCTCAGAACTTGTCCTTGCGGGTCCGGAGCTCGGCGAAAACCTCCGCATCGGTTGCGTTCTCCATGCCGAGATGGCGACGGATCGCCGGGTCGTGCGGGCGCAGGAACGGGTTGGTGCGCTTCTCATAGCCGATCGCGGTCGGCAGCGTCGCAATATTCTTCGACCGCATCTCGGTGATGCGGTCGAAACGTTCGGCGAGTTCCGGATTGTCGGGGTCGACGGAGCTCGCGAAGCGCGCGTTCGACAGCGTGTATTCGTGGCCGCAATAGACGGTGGTGTCGTCGGGGAGTGCGGCGAGCTTCTGCATCGAGGTCCACATGTCATCGAGCGTTCCCTCGAATACGCGGCCGCAACCGAGCGCGAACAGGGTGTCGGCCGCAAAGAGCAGCTTTTCCGACGGGATGTGGAAGCAGACATGGCCGAGCGTGTGCCCCGGCGTGTGGATCACGTNCACCCTNCGGCCGGCGAAGTCGAAGCTCTCACCGTCGCCANAGGCTTCGTCGAGACCGGCGATCTTCTCGGCCTCCGGCTTCGGNCCGATCACCTTCGCGCCGTAGGCCTCCTTGAGCGGGGCGATACCCTCGACATGGTCGAAATGATGGTGCGTGATCAGGAGATGGGTCAGGCGCCAGCCGGCCCGGTCCAGATGTTCCCTGATCGGGGCGGCGTCCGGCGCGTCGATGGCTGCGGTGTCTCCGGACATTGGATCGTGGATCAGGACGCCGAAATTGTCGTCGCGGCAGATGAACTGGTCTATCAAAAGGGTCGTCACGGGCTCGCTCCTTGGATTTTTCGATAAGTGTAGAACTTTTTATTCGCCTATGGAATCATCTGATTGCAGGGAATTTGCACGCCGGCGGCGGCAAAATCTCATCGGGACGTCGAAAGCACTTCGCCCGATTTCCCGGCCCCTTCGCAAAGTCTGCTTCAGGCGGGAAGGAACCGATACCGCGCGCGGGCAGGCTCGCCCTTGCCCGTCCTGTGCGGCATGACTACTTTCGCCCCATGCACGCCGATATCATCGACCTGAGACAATTCTACAACTCACGGCTGGGGCAGCTCGCCGCCGATACCGTGACCACGGCGATCTCGGCGATCTGGGTGCGACTGCCCGGCGAGCGGCTGGTCGGCACCGGCTACGCCATTCCCTATCTCGATCGTTTCCGTCCGGATACGGAGCGCACCTTCGCCTTCATGCCGGCGGGGCAGGGGGCGGTGAACTGGCCGGGTGGCGACGAATCGGCGACCGCGCTCGTCTTCGAGGAGGAACTGCCGCTTCCCGACGCCTCGATCGACCGGGTGCTGATGGTGCATTCGCTGGAATTTGCCGAGGATCCGCGCGAGACGTTGAAGGAAATCTGGCGGGTGCTCGCGCCCGGCGGCAGGCTCGTCATCGTCGTGCCGAACCGGCGCGGCGTCTGGGCCCGCTTCGAACACACGCCCTTCGGCGCCGGGCGGCCCTATTCGCGCGGGCAGCTCACACGGCTCCTGCGCGAGACCAACTTCACGCCGAGCGCGATGACGGAGGCGCTGTTCTTCCCGCCGAGCCAGCTCCGCTTCGTCCAGCGGCTGCGCACGCCGTTCGAGCGCGTCGGCCGCAAGCTCTGGCCCGTCTTTGCCGGCGTCATCGTCGTCGAGGCGCAGAAACGGCTCTATCAGGGCCTGCCGGTCACCGCTCGCGCCTCGCGTCGCGTCTTCGTGCCGGTGCTTTCGCCGCAGCCGACGCGGGCCCTGCCGCACATGAAGCGCGGCGACGCCTGATTTCCGGGGCTCCGGCCCGCCTCTAACCCTCGACAAGCGCCGCACGAACCGATATTCCGCCGGCAGCCTTGTTGTCTTGAGGAAAGCATATCGCCATGACAAGCCAGGACCTCCCCCGGCCGCGCGCCGGCGTGATGGAGATCGCCGCCTACGTGCCGGGACGCGAGACCGTCTCCGGCGTTGCCAAGGTCTACAAGCTCTCGTCGAACGAGACGCCGCTCGGACCGAGCCCGAAGGTCGCGGAAGCGATCGCGGAAGTCTCCCGGCGGCTCGAATTCTATCCCGATGGCTCAGCGCACAAGCTGCGCGAGGCGATCGCGGCCGCGCACGGGCTCAACCCGGCCAACATCCTGTGCTCGAACGGCTCGGACGAGCTTCTCGGCCTCCTCTGCCAGACCTACCTGTCGCCGGGCGATGAGGGCATCTTCACCGAGCACGGTTTCCTCGTCTACAAGATCCAGATCCTTGCCGCTGGCGCGACCCCGGTCGTCGTCAAGGAAACCGACCTCCATGCCGATGTCGACGCGATCCTCGCCGCTGTGACGGAAAAGACGAAGATCGTCTTCCTCGCCAATCCCAACAATCCGACCGGCACCTACATCCCGGTCTCCGAGGTCAGGCGCCTGCAGGCCGGCCTGCCCTCACATGTGCTTCTCGTCCTCGACGCGGCCTATGCGGAATATGTCCGTCGCAACGACTACGAATCCGGTATCGAGCTCGTCTCGTCGAGCCGCAACGTCGTCATGACGCGCACCTTCTCGAAGATCCATGGNCTCGCNGGACTCCGGATNGGCTGGATGTACGCGCCGATCGAGGTCGTCGACGCGGTCAACCGCGTGCGCGGACCGTTCAACGTCAANGCCATGGCGCTNGCCGCCGGCGTGGCGGCGATCGGCGACCGCGCCCATGTCGAGCGGGCGATCGCCCACAACGACAAATGGCTCGCCTTCATGACGGAGGAGCTGACGAAGCTCGGGCTGAAAGTGACCCCGTCGGTCGGCAACTTCCTGCTCGTCCATTTCCCGACGGAAAAGGGGAAGACTGCGGCGGAGGCGGACGAGTATCTCGCCTCGCACGGCTTCGTCCTCCGCCGGGTCGGCGCCTACGGCTTCCCCGGGGCGCTCAGGATGACGATCGGCTCCGAAGAGGCCAATCGCGGCGTGCTCGCCGCCATCTCCGACTTCCTGGCGGCATCATGACGAAGATCTATGACCGCGTCGCGCTGATCGGCATCGGTCTCATCGGCTCGTCGCTCGCACGCGTGATTGCCAGGAACGGGCTCGCAGGCGAGGTGGTCATCGCCACCCGCAGCCAGGAGACCCTCAAGCGCGCCGAAGAGCTCGGCCTCGGCCACCGTTANACGACCTCGAACGCCGACGCGGTGAAGGATGCCGACCTTGTNGTCATCTCCGTTCCCGTCGGCTCGTCCGAGGCGGTTGCGAAGGACATCGCCGGCTCGCTGAAGCCCGGNGCGACGGTGACCGACGTCGGTTCGACGAAAGCCTCGGTCATTCGCCAGATCTCGCCGCACATCCCGGAGGGCGTCCACTTCATTCCCGGCCATCCGATCGCCGGCACCGAATTCTCCGGCCCCGATGCCGGCTTTGCTGAACTGTTCCAGGGGCGCTGGTGCATCCTGACGCCGGAGAATGAGCCGGATCCGGAATCGATGGCGAGGCTGACCCGCTTCTGGGAAGCCTGCGGCTCGCGGGTCGACACGATGGATGCCGAGCATCACGACAAGGTGCTCGCCATCGTCTCGCACCTGCCGCACATCATCGCCTACAACATCGTCGGCACGGCCGACGACCTCGAAGCCGTNACGCANTCCGAGGTGATCAAGTATTCCGCTTCCGGCTTCCGCGACTTCACCCGTCTCGCNGCCTCCGACCCGACCATGTGGCGCGACGTCTGCCTGCACAACAAGGATGCGATCCTCGAAATGNTGGCGCGCTTCTCCGANGATCTTTCCTCGCTGCAGCGGGCGATCCGCTGGGGCGACGGCGACAAGCTGTTCGACATCTTCACCCGNACNCGCGGCATCCGCCGCTCGATCATCGAGGCNGGCCAGGACGTGGCCGCGCCCGACTTCGGCCGCAGCGCCGCGACGCCGGCCGACAGCAAGAGCTGAGCGCTTCGCAGAGGCTCAGAGCGGCGGNATTTCCCCGAGCGGGATGAAGCCGCTCGCGACCCGTCCGTCGCGNATCGTCACCGGCAGGGTGATCGCGTCGTCGCCNGGCTCGGTATCGAGGGCCGCNACGACCTGGGCGACGCCGGCGACCTGATCGGCAGCCTGCGGGGCGACNTCGCGCAGGGCNGCGACGAGGGCGGCGAGATCGCTCGCCTTGAGNTTCAGGTCCCCGGAGACGATCCCGTCATCGCCGACCGCCATCGTGCCGGAAAGCGTGAGCGCGCCGCCGGCGGCAAACGTGGCGGACAGATCGTGAAGAACGATCGTGCGGCCGCGCAGATCGGCGTCGCGTGCGCCTGTCGCCGTGAGAAGCGGAGCGCCGCCGGGCACCGTCGCCTGGAAGGTGAAGGTTTTGGTCGCGGGCAGGAGCGGGGAGGACAGACCCTCGCCGTCCGCCGCCATGTCGAGATCCGCCTCGTTGCGCCGCAGATGGATGGCGACGCGATCGGCTTCCGCCGAGATCTTGGTGACGAGATCAGGGCCGTCGAGATCGACGGTGACGTTGCGGCCCTCGATTGAACCGCGGGAGAGTCCGTCCGTCGCCACGACCGTGCTCGCATGCAGGAGCTGCCAGTCGAACTTGCCGGCAAGGCCGTTGGTGCCCGTCAGGGTGAGCGGGCCGTCGAGTTCCGAGACGAGGTGGCGGGGATTGTAGATCTGCGCGGCGGAGCGGAAGCCGCCGGCGCTCGCACGCATGCCCTCGGCTGTCAGCGCCAGGCCGGCGCGCTCGCAGAAGAGACCNACACGGAAGGGATAGCCGCGAATTTCGGCATTCTCGCAGGTCGGCTCCGCTCCGTTCCGTCCCGAGGCGGCGAAGGCGACGGGCAGATAGGCCTCGATGCGGCTCGCGCCGTAGAACCAGAGCCCGGTCCATGCCGCCATGGCGGCCGCGACGGCGACGCCCAGCCNNACGATCTTCCGCGAAGCTGNAACGGCTTTGCTTGCATCGGGCGCGCGATTGGTCATNTTACACTCCGCGGGCGGTCCGGGATTCGCAGGCGCGGTCGGCCTCGCCCGGACTTCCCGCCGGTTTGAGGCGGTTTTTTGGCACAGGACGGATCAGGTGGGTATGGCGGATTTCTGGGTCTTTGGCTACGGCTCGCTGATGTGGCGGCCGGGCTTCGACTATGTGGAGCGGCGCATGGCGCGGCTCGCGGGCTATCATCGCGCGCTCTGCGTCCACTCGCACGTCCATCGCGGGACCCCGGAGCGGCCGGGCTTGGTGCTCGGGCTCGATCGTGGCGGCTCCTGCCGCGGCGTCGCCTTCCGCGTGGCGCCGGACAAGCGCGAGGAGGTGCTCGCCTACCTGCGCGCCCGNGAGCTCGTCACCAACGTCTACCTGGAAACGCACCGGCCGGTCCGGCTCGANGGCGACCTCGAGGAAGTGANNGCNGTCGCCTATGTCGTCGATCGGCGCCACCAGCAATATGCCGGCCGGCTCGACCCCGAGCATGCGCTCACCATCGTGCGCGGCGCGGTCGGCCAGTCCGGTCCCAACGAGGACTACGTGGTCAACACGGTGGAGCACCTGCGCAGCCTCGGCATCCGCGACCACGGGCTCGAGGCGATCGTGCGCGGCATTACCGGCATCGCCGCCTGAAGGTTATTTCCCGAGCGCCTCGAGCTCGGCGACGCGGCGGCGGGCGTCGGCGCGCAGGGGAACGTGCGGATTGGCCCGCACGGTCTCGAGCAGGAGCGCGTCGCTCTCCCGCTCCATCTCCTCGACCAACCGGTCCATGAAAGTATCCGGGTCCAGCCCCGGAGCGATTGGCGGCAGGATCTTGACCTTGAAATGGCCGGGATAGCGCATGAACCTGCGCCGCGGCCAGAACAGGCCGGGATGCATGACGATCGGCACAACCGGAATCTTAAGGTCGCGGTAGAGCCGGGCGATGCCGTAACGGTAGGAAGGCTCGGCGCCCGGCGCGCGGCGCGTGCCTTCCGGATAGATGATGAGCTGGCGGCCGTCGGCCATCTCGCGGCGGGTGCGCTCCATGACCTCGGTCATCGCCTTGCCGCGGGCGCCGCGATCGACCGGGATCATCCGCATCTTGGTGATGTACTGGCCAAAGAGCGGGATCCAGGTGAGCTCGCGCTTCAGGATGTAGATGGCGTCGTCGATCCACGGCAGGAGCGCATAGGCGTCCCAGAACGACTGGTGCTTCGGGGCGATGATGCACGAGCCCTTCGGCATGTTCTCCAACCCCTCGATCTCGAAGGTGGTGCCGACGATCTTTTCCAGAAGCCAGTGATTGGACAAGACCCAGTTCTTCGGCACCTTCCAGGCCTTGCGACGCTCGGCCAGGAAATAGGTCGGGCTGAACAGGATCATCCTGATGATCAGATTGGCGTAGAAGGCGAGATTGAAGAGTATCGACCGGATAACGATCATGTGGATTTCCGGCCTCCGCGACGCCAGTGCCGGGCCGCCCCGTCGGCCCCTCGGCAATGGCCAATACAGGGCGAGCGCGCGGGGCGTCAATGCATGACGACGGTAGCGACCACGGCGGGCTGCGGGCCGAACTCGGCGCGCAGGCCGGAGGAGACGCTGGTGCCTGCCCATTTGCGGGCGCGTGCGACCGTGTACTTCACGTATTCGATGAAGAGGGTGCGCACGGCGAGCGGATCGGTCATCCAGTCCTCCTTGCGCAGGTCAGTGTGGCTGACCGGATAGGCGAGGAAAGTGATTTCCGGGCTCGCCTCGCCGAGTTCGAGCAGGCTTCTCGGCATATGGTAGTTGTTGGTGACGACGAGGACGGTGCGATAGCCCTTCTCGCGGATCCACGAGGCGGTCTCATTTGCGTTACCGATCGTGTCGAGCGCCTGATAGCCGATGTCGACGCAGCAGGCGAAGAGCCGCTCGCTGGCGCCGGTGACGCGCTTGAGTTCGGCGCTCGAGGTCACAGGATTGACGCCCGAAATCAAAAGCCGCGAGCCGACGCCGCTGTCGAGAAGGTCGAGCGCCTGATCGATTCGCTGGTAGCCGCCGGTGAGAGCGACGATCGCCTCGACCGTGCCCGTGTCACGGGGAACGGCGATGTCGGCGACCATTTCGGTGAAACGGAAGAAGCCGATCGCGGCAGCGGCGATGCCAACGATCAGCGCGAGCGTAGCGGCGCGCAGCACGTAGTGCCCGATGCGACGCACACGCCTGAAGAAGGCGGCGCCGGAGATCGGGGCCGGACTGTCACGAACCGTGTCAACGTTCATGCCCAATGCTTAACCTGAGAATTGGGCGAGGGCCAGACGGATTGTGGGCGGAATCCGGGCAATCTCCTCGCGAAAAATCGGGGATTGCCGGCATTGCCGGTCGTTTCAGTCGAGATCGAGCAGCGTGGTATCGGAGCGCTGGCGGTCTATCTCTCGGATGGCCCGGATGACTGTGAGCCGCGAGGTCAGCGTGGTCATGGCGGCGATCAGAAGAATGGCGAGTACGATGCCGAGATAGCCGGAGGCCGACAGGTGGAAGCGGCCGAAGAGCGCGGTCGCCTGATCGTTGAGGGGCGTGGCGATCGAGCTGCCCTGCCAGAGGGCGAGGATCAGGAACGAGAGCGCCGCGAGCGCGCCNCCGATCGCNGAGCCCTTGAGNCCGATCAGGAGGAAGCGGCGCTGGAACTGCGAGGCGATGAAGCCGGTCTCGGCGCCGACGAAATGCAGGACCTCGATGATNTGGCGGTTTCCGGCCATGGCGCCGCGCGTGGCAAAGATGACGGTGAGCATGGTCGCGGCGAACATCAGGCCGAGTATGCCGAAGCCGACGAGGATGGTCGTGCGCGCCATGGCGACGAGGCGCATGGCCCAAGCGCGATGGTCGTCGAGGACGGCCTCGGGCACGGCTTCGGCGAGCGCTGAGCGCAGGGCGACAAAATCGGGCGGGGCCGCCTCGTCGATCGTGACGATGACGAGTCGGGGCACCGGTAGCTCGTCGATGTCGAATCCCTCGCCGAGCCAGGGCTCGAGCAGCCGCTCGGTCGCGGCCCTGTCGACGACGCGCGCCGAGGTGACGCCGGCGGCCGACAGCGCGGCCATGCGCACCGCGTCGAGCGCCGGGTCCATGTCGAGCCCCTCGGCCGGCTTGATCTGGATGGTGACCTCGCGCGAGATCTGGCCCTGCCAGGCGCTCGCGGTCGCGCGGATCATCGACACGGCGCCGAGCGTGAGGCAGCACAGGAACGACATGATGGCGATGACGGCGATGAGGCCGCGGCCCGAGACGTTGGCCGCCGGCACGATCGGCGCCATCGGCCTCAGCGCCGCCTCGCGCGGGCGCCTCGACTGGCCGGCCCGCTGGCCACCGGAACGGGGGGCGTTCTCACTCATAGATGTCGAGCCGCCCGTCGGTGAGGATCATGCGCCGCGCATTGAACCGGTCCATCAGCGTCAGGTCGTGGGTGGCGATGACGACCGCCGTGCCGAAGCGGTTGAGTTCGACGAGCAGGTTGAGGATGCGCTGCGCCATCGGCGGGTCGACGTTGCCGGTCGGCTCGTCGGCGAGGAGAAGCTGCGGCTGGTCGATCAGCGCGCGGGCGATCGCCACGCGCTGCTTCTCGCCGCCCGACAGGACCGGCGGCAGCACGTTGACGCGCTCGCCGAGGCCGACCCATTTCAGAAGTTCGATGACGTCGGAGCGGTAGCTTGACTCCTCCTTGCCGCGCACGCGGAGCGGCAGGGCGACGTTCTCGTAGGTCGTCAGATGGTCGAGAAGTCGGAAATCCTGAAAGACGATGCCGATGCGGCGGCGCAGGAGCGGCAGCTCCTCCTGGCCGATCGTCGCCATGTCGCGGCCGAAGATGCGAATGAGCCCGCGCGTCGGCTTCAGCGACATGAACAGGAGGCGCATCAGCGTGGTCTTGCCTGCGCCTGAGGGTCCGGTCAGGAACTGGAACGACTTCTTCGGGATGTCGAGCGTGAGGTCGCGCAGGACCTCGGGGCCCATGCCGTAGCGCAGCCCGACATTCTCGAAATGTATCAAGGGTTCGTTCCTGTCCAAATGCCGCCGCAGCCTCGTCGCACAGGGTTAACGAAGGGTTAATTCGGAAACGATGGCGGCGGATTTGCGACCTCGCATTTGCCATGCGTTAACCATTCCCGTTTACGTCTGCGAAAGGAATGATTCAATGCCCGCCTTTCCGGGGGCGATCGGGCCGCGTCGGGCGGCGGACGGAGCGGTCCATGAGCTTTCAACGCGCCTATGCCTCGAAGGGCCGCCTCGTGGACGCCGAACTGCTCGCGCCGGACAAGGGGCGCAGGATGGCGCCGGACGTCCGCGCCTTCGTCGAGGATGCCGAGTTCGAGGTGATTCAGGCCGCGGCCGATTCGGACGTTCTCGACCTCATTTCCGCGACGCCCCGCGTCGATATCGATCCCGATCCCGTCTCCCGGATGCGCGGGCGCGCCCCCACGCCCCCGAACGGGCCAGAGCGGCTCGGCCTCTTCACGGCCGCGGGCGAGCGCATGCGCCCGGAAGCGGCGCGGCAATCGTCGCTCCTCATGCCGCTTTGCGCAGGAACCGCCCTCTTCGCACTCGCCGTTTGCTGGATGGCGGGCGGGTATGCCTTCTTTACGGCCCCGACGACCGATCCCGTCGCCACTGCATCGATCCCGAGCAGACCGGTGGTGCGGCCTGCGCCCGCGCAGGAATCCGCACCCATCAAGGCGGCGGCGCCGGAAGTGCCGCGCGCAGCGCCCACCGTCACTGTGTCGGGCTCGGCCGGTTCNATCACGGTGATCGAGCCTGCGACACGCCCCGCCCGGGTCGAGCGCGCCGGCTCGATCCTGATGATCCGTTCCGGCAATTGAGACAGTTTCCCGCTTAAACCGCGCATGATCCGTTGGCAGCGGTTCCAAAACCATGCGACATGCTCTAGGACAGGGCTACCGACACCGTACGGGTAGCAGGGAGTCACGCATGCCGGTCGTCCGCGGCAAGAACATCGAGCCACTTTTCACCTCCGAGCAGATCGCTGCCCGCAACGAGGAGATCGCCGGCGAGATTGCCGCCAAGGCGAAGAAGGACCTCCTCGTCATCTCGGTGCTCAAGGGATCCTTCATCTTCGCCGCCGACCTGATCCGCGCACTGCACCATGCTGGCCTCGCGCCCGAGGTCGAGTTCATCACGCTCTCGAGCTACGGCAAGGGGACGACGAGCCAGGGCGTGAAGATCATCAAGGACATCGACAGCGACGTCACCGGCCGGGACATCCTCCTGATCGACGACATTCTCGAATCCGGCCGGACGCTGCGGTTCGCGCGTGACCTAATGTACGAGCGCGGGGCCCGCAACGTCGAGATCGCGGTCCTCCTCGACAAGCACTCGCGCCGCGAGGGCACGCTGGACGCCGATTATGTCGGCTTCGAATGCCCGGATTATTTCGTCGTCGGCTACGGCATGGACGTGGCCTACGCCTTCCGGGAACTGCCCTTCGTCGGGGTGGTGCGCGGCGACGCCGCCTGAGGCCAATTCAGGAAAAGCGCAAAACCGTTTTTCCGTCCGACGCTCCGCTGCGTCGGCGGTGACGGCGGACGTCACTGCAAATCCAGAAGCCGCTCCAGATAGCGTTTCTCGACTTCGGGACTGAACTGCTCGCCGAGGCGCTTGCGGATCTCCTCGAGAATCTGGCGGGCGCGCTGGATGTCGATCTCGCCCTTGGGCAGGAGCCGCTGCATGGTTTCGGTCGGGCCGGTCTGGCGCGGACGGCCGAGCGGATCGCGGCTCGCCGAGCCGGGACGGCCGGCCGTGTCCGGCCCCTCGCCGTCGCCCTCGCCCTGCTGCATGCCCATGGCCTGCATCATCTGGTTCATCATGTCTTCCGCGCCCTGGCGCAGTGCCTGCAGCGCTCGGCCCTGATCCGAGAGGGCGCCCTGCGAGTTGCCGTCCCGAAGGTTGCCGGTGGCGTCGCCCATGGCTTCGCCGGCCTCGCCGAAGCCTTCGCCCGGGCGGATGCCCATGCCTTCCAGATCCTTCTGCAACTGCTCGAGCTCCTTGCGAAGCGCTTCCTGCGCGCGGCCGAGCTCGGCCATCATCTCCTCGAGCGACTTGCCGCCATCGCCCTCGCCGGGCTGCTGGCCCTGTTGGCCCTGATTGTCGCCGCGCTCCATCCCGTCCTGGCCATCCTCGCCTTCGCCCATGCGCTGCTGTTCCATGCGGCGGTCGAGCTCGAAGGTCTGGTCCATGAGCTGCTGCTGGCGGCGAAGCAATTCGCCGAGCTTGTCCATCTGCTGGCGCATCGGCCCGCCCTCCTGCTGCGGGCGCTGCTGGCGGCCGGCCTGGAGGTTGTTCATCATGCGCTGCAATTCGGAAAGAAGCTGCTGCGCCTGATCGCGCGCGCCGGAGCGGGCGAGGTTTTCGATCTGGTCGAGCAGGCTTTCGAGGTCCTGCTGGCGCAGGAGCCGGTCGGCGGGAAGGTTCGCGACAGGCCGCTCGCCGTTCTCCACCTGGCGCGCCAGTTCCCGCATATATTCCTGCATCGCCTTGCGCAGTTCGTCCATCAGCTTGGCGATTTCCTCGTCGCTGGCGCCGTTCTGGAGCGCCTGCTGCAGGGCTTCCTGCGCGTCGCGCAGCTTGCGCTCGGCGAGCGAGAGGCTGCCGTCCTCGATCTCCAGCGCCACGCCCCACATGTAGTCGACCGCGTCGCGAAGGTCCTGTTCCGTGCGCGCGGTCTCGACGCGGCCGCGCACCGACTGGAGGAGCAGGAAATGGGTGAGGTTCGGGATCGTTTCCTCCGGAGCGATGGTGAGCGCATCGTGGAGTTCGATGACGCGTGCAACCCGGCGCGCGTCGCGGGCGAGCACGGAACGCTGCTCGACCACGGCTGCGGCCAGCGGCTCGGCGAAGCGGCGCGCCGGAAGCACGGTCTCCATCGGCTCGCTGCGGCCGGTCTGTCCGGCGCCGTCCTTGCCGATCAGGGTGATGCGCACCTTCTGGCCGGCGAGCGGGTGCTCGGTCAGGTCCTTGCTCGAAAGCGCCCGGCCGTCAGGGGCGTTGCGGCGCGGCAGGGATAGTCGGAAGCCGGGATCGTCATAGAGGGTGATCGCGCCCGGGGCCGGCGGGTCGACCGGCTCGATCAGCGCCTCGGCGCTGACGACGCCGAAATCGTCGGTGATCGTGTAGTCGAGTTCCAGCGCGCCATTGGTGGCGCGGCGCGGTTCGTCGACGAAGGCGAGGACGGGCGGATTGTCGGGCGTGATCGCGATCGGCCACTCGCTCGAACCACGCGCCGTCGCGACACGCAGCGTGCCGTCGGTGCTCGGCTTGTAGGTGAAGACGCGGGAGGATGTCGGCGCGTTCGGATCGGCGGCGGCATCCGGCGCCTCTTCGGCGATCTCGATCTCCTCGCCGCTGTTCTTCTCGACATAGACGACCCGCGCGCTGTCGGAAGGGCCGCCGAGGCGGACGGTGACCTGGCTGCCGGCGACGGCCTCGACGGCGGCGGAAGCCTGCGTATCGAGGCCGGTCAGGAAGACCGGAGGCCGCGAGACGTAGGGCGGAGGGCTGATCCAGGCGTCGATGCGGGTATCGGCGGCAAGCGTGGCGTGGTGACGGGTGAAGGCGTCGGAGACCCGGCCGGAGGAACCCGACCACGAATAGGCGAATGCGGTGACGAAGAGGAGGGCGACGGCGACGCGCAGGCCATAGGGATCGCGCGCCGGCAGGTCGGTGCGCGGTGTTCCTGCCGACAGGGTTTCGATCGAATTCGCCAGGCGGCGCCTGTGCTCGGCCCAGAGCGCGCGGGCGAAGGGGTCGTCATTGCTGAGACTGTCGTCCTGCGCGGTGACCGCCTGGTGGACGATGCGGTTCTGCGCCTCGAGACGGCGATCGACGCCGGCCCGGTCGATCCTGCCCATCCGCAGCAGCGGACGGAGCGCGGCGAGAAGGCCGGCGGCGAGAAGGACGAGGGTCGCGATGCGTGCCCAGTCGGGAACGATCCGGAACCAGCCTGACCATGCGAAGACGAAGAACAGGGCGACGACGCCGAGAAGCGGCGCCGCCGCGGCAGCGAGGCGCTCCGTGCGCATGACGGCGGCCATGCGCCAGCGCGCGCGGGCAATGGCGCCGCGCAGCCGTGCAGCACCCCTGTCCGGCGCATCCTCGCGATTCGTCATCCGCGTCTCCCGCGTTCAGATGCAGGATAGCACCCTTTACGGCCAAGGCGAGGCGCATCGCGAAAATGTGAGAGGGCCGGCAGGACCGGCCTCGCCAAGCGAAGAGGAGCCCCAGTCAGAGGAGCCAGTCCGGCACCGTGTCGAGGGCGATCAGGTCCTCGTAGCTCGGCCGCTTGCGCACGACCGCGAAGCGATCGCCGTTGACGAGCACTTCGGGAACGAGAAGCCGCGAATTGTAGGTGCTCGCCTGCACCGCGCCATAGGCGCCGGCCGAGCCGACGGCGATCAGGTCGCCCGCCTTGAGCGCGGGCATCTCCCGGTCCCGGGCGAGGAAGTCGCCGCTCTCGCAGACCGGGCCGACGACGTCGGCGCGGATGCGCGGGGCGCTGGCCGCCTGGAGGACGACCGGTCGCATTTCGTGCCAGGCCTCGTAGAGGGTGGGGCGGACGAGGTCGTTCATCGCCGCATCGACGATCAGGAAGGTCTTCTCGTCGGTGGTCTTGACGTAGATGACCTCGGTGACCAGCACCCCGGCATTGGCGACGATCAGCCGGCCGGGCTCGAAGATTACCTTGCAGCCGAGGCCGGACAGGTGCGACTTGACGATCTTCGAATAGGCCTCTGGGTCGGGCGGCGGCGTGTTGTCGTCGCGGTAGGGCACGCCGAGGCCGCCGCCGATGTCGACGTGGTCGATCGTATGGCCTTCGGCCCGCAGCGTGCCGACGAGTTCGACCATCAGTTTCAGGGCATCGTCGAAGGGCTGCAGCTCGACGATCTGGCTGCCGATATGCATGTCGATGCCCGACACATGGATGCCGGGAAGCTCGGCGGCGCGGCGATACACCGCGGGCGCACGGCGCCAGGAGATGCCGAACTTGTCTTCCTTGCGGCCGGTCGAGATCTTGGCGTGAGTCCTGGCGTCGACGTCCGGGTTGATGCGGAAGGAGACGGGGGCGACCTTGCCGAGCGCGACGGCGCGTGCGTTCAGCAACTCGAGTTCGGGTTCGGATTCGACGTTGAAGCAGAAGATGCCGGCCTCGAGAGCCGCGTCGATCTCGCGTGCGGTCTTGCCGACGCCGGAGAACATCACCTTCTGCGCCGGGATGCCGGCGGCGAGTGCGCGGCGCAACTCACCTTCCGAAACGACGTCGACGCCGGCGCCGAGCTGGGCGAGCGTAGCGAGGACAGCCTGGTTGGAATTGGCCTTCATCGCGTAGCAGACCATCGAATCGATGTCGGCGAAGGCGCCCGAGAAGACCTTGTAGTGGCGCGTCAGCGTCGCGGTCGAATAGCAGTAGAAGGGCGTGCCGACCGCCGCGGCGATCTCCGGCAGGCTGACGTCCTCGGCGTGGAGCACGCCATCGCGGTACTCGAAGTGGTTCACGGCCGGATCCCTAATCGAGGAGGCCGTCAAGGACGAACTTGCGGTCCTTGACCGGCGGCGGTACCGGCTTTCCTTCCTGCGAAGCGGCAACGGACGGGGGGACGGGGTCCGCCTTGCGCCCGCAGCCCGTGGCGGCGACCGCGACGAGGGCGAGGATCAGCGTGCTTGCGAACAGGGTACCGGGCTTCATCGGGATCTCATGCCTGTGACGGAACGTTGCGGACTTCATAGCGGGTTTTGCCGCGCTGCGCACCCCCGCTTGTCGCCGGTTCAGAGGCGGCCGCGCCAGTGGGCGATCTGCTCGCGCACGCGCGCCGGAGCGGTGCCTCCATAGCTGGTGCGGCTGCGGACCGAGGCATCAACCGAGAGGACGCCGAAGACGCGGTCGTCGATGGCCGGGTTGATGCCCTTCAACTCGTCGAGGGTGAGCGCTTCGAGCGCGACGCCGCGCTGCTCGGCGAGCGCGACGGCGCGGCCGGTCACGTGGTGCGCCTCGCGGAAGGGAAGCCCCGCCTCGCGCACAAGCCAGTCGGCAAGATCGGTCGCCGTCGAGAAACCGGAGCCGGCGGCCGCGCGCATCGCGTCGACGCGCACCGACATGTCGCGAACCATGCCGGCCATGGCGGCAAGCGAGAGTTCGAGGCTCTCGGCGGCGTCGAAGACCTGCTCCTTGTCCTCCTGCATGTCCTTGGAATAGGCGAGGGGCAGGCCCTTCATCACGGTCAGGAGCGCGATCAGCGAGCCATTGATGCGGCCGGTCTTGGCGCGCACCAGCTCGGCGGCATCCGGGTTCTTCTTCTGCGGCATGATCGAGGAGCCGGTGGAGAAGGCGTCGGAAAGGCGCACGAAGCCGAATTGGGGCGTCGACCAGATGACGATCTCCTCGGCGAGCCGGGAGAGATGCGTGGCGCAGATCGAGGCGATCGACAGGAATTCGAGGGCGAAGTCGCGGTCGGAGACGCTGTCGATCGAGTTGCGCGTCGGCTCGCGGAAACCGAGCGCCGCTGCGGTCCGGTGACGGTCGATGGCAAAGCCGGTGCCGGCGAGCGCCGCCGCGCCGAGCGGGCTCTCGTCCATGCGGGCGATGCAGTCGTCGACGCGGGAGCGGTCGCGGCCGAACATCTCGACATAGGCCATACAATGGTGGCCGAAGGTTACCGGCTGGGCAGTCTGGAGATGGGTGAAGCCCGGCATCACCGTCTCGGCATGGGCCTCCGCCTTGTCGAGGAAGGCGGCGATCAGGGCCGTCAACGCCGTCCGGGTGCGGCCGAGCTCCTCCTTGACCCACAGGCGGAAGTCGACGGCGACCTGGTCGTTGCGCGAGCGGGCGGTGTGGAGGCGTCCGGCGGCGGGGCCGATCAGTTCGGCGAGCCGCGCCTCGACATTCATGTGGATGTCCTCGAGCCGGCGCGAGAATTCGAACGTGCCCGCTTCGATCTCCGCAAGGATAGTCTCAAGCCCGTGTGTTATCTTGTCGCGGTCGTCGGCCGTAATGATGCCGGCCTTGGCAAGCATGGCGGCATGTGCGAGGGAACCGCGTATGTCCTGCGCATACAGCTTGCGGTCGAAATCGATGGAGGCGTTGATCTCTTCCATGATGGCGTCGGGGCCGGAGGCGAAACGGCCGCCCCACATCTGGTTGGAAACCTGCTTCGTCGTATCGTCCGCCATGAGCCTGTCCCGGAGTACGGAATGAAAGAGAAAGAAACGCGCCACCTGTCGACGCCCGCCCTTGCCGTGATCGCCGCCGTACTCGGCGTGGCTGCGGGTGCGGCGTGGATATACGGGATGGCACCCGTCTCTGGCAATGGACCCGCCGGCCAATCGGAGACCGTGGTGGCGGAGGCGGTCGTACCCGACGCCACATGCGCCGCGGAGGCGGATATCGCGGCGGCGATCGACCCGCTTGCGAAGGGGGAAGTGGCTGCTCTTGCCGTGCAGGAGGCGCCGCGCGGCTTGCCGACGCTTTCCTTCATCGACGATGCCGACCGGCAGATGTCGCTCGCCGACTTTGCCGGACGGCCACTTCTCGTCAATCTCTGGGCGACCTGGTGCGCGCCCTGCCGCGAGGAGATGCCGGCGCTCTCCGAACTCGAGGCGGCGATGGGTGGCGAGGATTTTTCGGTGGTGGCGATCAACATCGATACCGGCGAACGCGCCAAGCCCGAGGCTTTCCTGAAGGAAATCGGCGTCGACAATCTCGGTCTCTACCGCGACCCGTCGATGGGTGTGTTCAACACGCTGAAGAAGGAGGGCCTCGCCTTGGGCCTGCCGGTGACGCTGATCGTCTCGGCAAAGGGCTGTCTCCTCGGCATCATGAACGGGCCGGCGAACTGGTCGGGTGCCGACGCGAAGGCTCTGATCGGCAAGCTCACCGAAGCCACGCCGGCTTCGTGAGGCCTCAAGCAATTCGAGGGAAAGCGTAAAGCGGTTTCCCGTTCGGAATTGCGGAAATAGAGGCTCAGCTCTTGCGATAGATGCGCGGCCGGCGGACGTCCAGGACCCCGCTCGCGCCGGCGCGGAAGGGAAATTCCGGGGCGGCGTCAAACTCGACCGTGTCGTTCCCGGCGGTCAGCGCCAGCACACGGCGCGAATCCGGTCGGTCGATGACGCGGACGATCCGCGCCGGAATGCCGGTGCCATGGTCGTGCCAGATGACGTCGGCGGGCCGGAACATGAGCTCGGCCGGTCCGTCGGCCAGGCCCGGCGCGTCGAAGCTCGCGCCCGCCACATCCGCCGTGCCGCCGCGTACCTGCGCGGCGAGGCGGTTGGCGTCGCCGAGGAAGCCCATGACGAAGGCGTCGCGCGGGTCGCGGCACACCTCCTCCGGCGTCCCCTGCTGCACGATCCTGCCCTTGTCGAGGATGACGACGCGGTCGGCGAGGTCGAGCGCCTCCTCCTGGTCGTGGGTGACGAACAGCGTGGTGATGCCGAGCTCGTCGTGGATCTTGCGCAGCCAGCGGCGGAGCTCGCGGCGGACATTGGCGTCGAGCGCGCCGAAGGGCTCGTCCAGAAGAAGCACCTTGGGGTCTACGGCGAGCGCGCGGGCGAGCGCCACGCGCTGGCGTTGGCCGCCGGAAATCTGCGCGGGATAGCGGGCGTTGAGCCCCTCGAGCTGGACCAGCCTCAGGAGCTCGTTGACGCGCCGTTCGATCAGCGCTCTGGTGCGGCGCACCTTCGAGACCTTCATGCCGAAGGCGATGTTCTCGGCGACCGTCATGTGCGGGAAGAGCGCGTAATGCTGGAAGACGAAGCCGACGCCGCGTTCCCGCACCGGAATGTCGGTGGCGTTGTCGTCACCGAAATAGATCTCGCCGCCGTCCGCGAATTCGAGCCCGGCGACCATGCGCAGGATCGTGGTCTTGCCCGAGCCGGAGGGGCCGAGGAGGGCGACGAGCTCGCCACTCTCGATCTCCAGCGACACGCCGTGGACGGCGCGGAAGGTGTCGAAGGTCTTCACCGCGTTGTCGAGGCGTATTTTCACGGTTTCATCTCCGAAGCGGTCGCGGGCTCGGCGGGCGCGGCGAGCGAGGGGCGCTGGACGCGGCCGGCTCCCTGGCGCTCGAGCAGCACCTTCGCCACGAGGGTGACGACGGCGAGCAGGGCGAGGATCGACGCGGCGGCGAAGGCGCCGACGGCGTTATAGTCATGATAGAGCAGCTCGATATGGAGCGGCAGCGTGTTGGTCTGGCCACGGATGTTGCCGGAGACGACCGAGACGGCGCCGAATTCGCCCATGACGCGGGAATTGCACAGGACGACGCCGTAGAGCAGCGCCCATTTGATGTTGGGCAGCGTCACCGAGAAGAAGGTGCGCCAGCCGGAGGCGCCGAGCGAGGTGGCCGCTTCCTCGAGGTCGCGGCCCTGCGCCTGCATCAGCGGGATCAGCTCGCGGGCGACGAAGGGAGCCGTAACGAACATCGAGGCGAGCACGATGCCCGGAAGTGCGAACAGGATCTTGATCTCCGCACTTTCGAGCGCCGGGCCGAACGCGCCCTGCAGCCCGTAGACAAAGAGATAGGAGACGCCGGCGACGATCGGCGAGATCGAGAAGGGAATCTCGATGACGACCAGGAGAAGCCGGCGGAGGGGGAAGTCGAACTTGGTGATCGACCAGGCGGCGGCGATGCCGAAGGCGGTGTTGATCGGAACCGCGATCAGCGCGGTGACGACGGTGAGCCAGATGGCGTGGCGCGTGTCGGGATGGGCGATCGTGCCGGCGAAGTAGTCGATCCCTTCGGAAAAGGCCTGGATGCCGATGACGACGAGCGGGGCGACGATGACGAGGGCGACCAGAACGAGGACGACGCCGATCAGCGACCAGCGGAAGAGCGGGGTATCACCGACGCGTGGAGGCTTGCGGTGGGGAGCGCTCATCGTCAGCCCTTTACCGTGTAGCGCAGGGCGCGCGCCTGCAGGAGATTGGTGAGCGCGAGCATGACGAAGGCGGTGATCAGGAGAACGGATGCGATCGCGGCCGAGGCCGGGTAGTCGTTTTCCTCGAGCCGGATGAAGGCGAGGAGCGCGGTGATCTCCGTCTCCATCGGCTGGTTGCCGGCGATGAAGATGATGGCGCCGAACTCGCCGAGGCTGCGGGCGAAGGAGAGCGACACGCCGGCGAGCAGCGCCGGGATGAGGAGCGGCAGGATCACGCGGCGGAAGATGTCGAGATCGCTCGCGCCGAGCGACTGGCCAGCCTCTTCGAGCGCGGGGTCGAGCTCCTCCAGCACCGGCTGCACGGTGCGGACGATGAAAGGCAGGCTGGTGAAGGACATGGCGATCATGATGCCGATCGGCGTGTAGGCGACCTTGATACCCAAAGCCGCAAGCGGGGCGCCGAACCAGCCATTCGAGGCGAAGAGCGTCGTCAGCGCGATGCCGGCGACCGCCGTCGGCAGCGCGAAGGGAAGGTCCACGAGGGCGTCGACGAGGCGGCGGCCGGGGAAGCGGTAGCGCACCAGCACCCAGGCAAGCGCGAAGCCGAAGAAGAGATTGAACAGGGTGGCGCCGAGCGCGGACAGGACCGTGACGCGGTAGCTCGCCACGGCGCGCGCCGAGGAAACGATGCGCCAGTAGTCTTCCGGTCCCAGGCTCGCCGCCTTGAAGATCAACGCCGCGAGCGGCAGGACCACGATGATCGAGACGTAGACGAGGGTGATGCCAAGCGACAGGCGCAGGCCCGGCAAGACGCGGCGTGTCACGTTCCGTCCCCTTTCATCGACAGGCGGACCGGCGGGCGCGTGGCCCACCGGTCCGCAACGACCCGTCAGGATCGATCAGCGGTTGCCGTAGAGCGTGTCGAGGATCGCGCCGGAGGCGAAGTGCTCTTCCTGCACCTTGGCCCAGCCGCCGAAGACGTCGTCGACGTTGACGAGGCGGATTTCCGGGAACTGGTCCTTGAACTCGGCGGCGACGCTCGGCTCATGGACGCGATGGCCGAATTCGGCGGCGATCTTCTGGCCTTCGGGCGTGTAGAGGAATTCAAGGTAGCTCTTGGCGAGATCGCGGCTGCCGCGCTTGTCGACGACCTTGTCGACGATCGCCACCGGGAATTCGGCGAGCAGGCTCACCGACGGCGTCACGGTCTCGAACTTGTCGGTGCCGTACTGCTTGGCGATGGCGCGGGTTTCCGATTCGAAGGTGATGATGACGTCGCCGATCTCGCGCTCGACGAAGGTCGTCGTGGCCGCGCGGCCGCCGGTGTCGAAGACCGGCACGTTGTCGAAAATCTTGGCGACGAATTCCTTCACCTTGGCGTCGTCGTTGTTGAAGGCTTCCTTCGCGTAGGCCGTGGCCGCCAGGTAGGTGTAGCGGGCATTGCCCGAGGTCTTCGGGTTCGGGAAGATGACCTTGACGTCGTCACGGGCGAGGTCACCCCAGTCCTTGATGTTCTTCGGGTTGCCGGCGCGCACCAGGAAGGAGGGGAACGAGTAGAACGGCGAGGCCTGGTTCGGGAAATCCTGCTGCCAGTCGTCGGTGACGAAGCCGTTCTTGACGAGGAAGTCGATGTCGGTGACCTGGTTGAAGGTGACGACGTCGGCCTCGAGACCCTCGACGATGGCGCGGGCCTGCTTGGAGGTGCCGGCATGCGACTGGTCGATCGTGACGCCGGGATGGTTCTTGACGAAGGCCTCGTTGACGGCGGCGAAGACCTCGCGCGCGACGTCGTAGGAGGCGTTGAGGAGCTTCTCCTCGGCGTGGGCGGAGAGCGGAGCGACGAGCGCCGCGAGGGCTGCGCCGATAAGGAGGATGCGTTTCATGGACTGGAACTCCCGGTTGGATCTCTATTGGCAAGGAACATAGAGAGCCGGCCGGGGCGGGCCGAGAAACGAGCCTTCAATCGCTGAAAGGCCGGGAGAAAATCATTCCTGAAAACCAGCCTTTCGCGGTTGTTTATCGCGTCGGGACCGGCGTATCGCCGCGATAGTCGTAAAATCCGCGTCCGGACTTGCGGCCGAGCCAGCCGGCCTCGACATATTTGACGAGCAGCGGGCAGGGCCGATACTTCGAATCCGCCAGCCCGTCATGGAGCACCTGCATGATCGACAGGCAGGTGTCGAGCCCGATGAAATCGGCGAGTTGCAGCGGTCCCATCGGGTGGTTGGCGCCGAGCTTCATCGCCGTGTCGATCGCCTCCACCGAGCCGACGCCTTCATAAAGCGTGTAGATCGCCTCGTTGATCATCGGCAGGAGGATGCGGTTGACGATGAAGGCCGGGAAGTCCTCGGCCACCGTGATCGTCTTGTCGAGCGTGTCGATGAAGGCCTTTGCCGTGTTGAAGGTCAGGTCCTCTGTGGCGATGCCGCGCACCAGCTCGACGAGCTTCATCACCGGAACCGGGTTCATGAAATGGATGCCGATGAAGCGCTCCGGCCGGTCCGTCGCCGAGGCGAGGCGGGTGATCGAGAGCGAGGAGGTGTTGGTGGCGAGGATCGCTTCGGGATTGAGCAGCGGGCAGAGCTGCTGGTAGATCTTGCGCTTGACGGTCTCGTCCTCGGTCGCCGCCTCGATGACGAGGTCCATGGCGGCGAGGTCCTCCAGCTTCAGCGCGGGCTTGATGCGGGCGAGCGCCTTCTCGCGCTCCTCCTCCGTCGCCTTGCCGGAGGCTACCTGGCGGGCAAGATTGCCCGAGATCGTGGCATGCATCCTTTGCAGGCGCTCGGCCGCGACGTCGTGGACGTGGACGTCGTACCCAGCCATTGCACAGACATGGGCGATGCCGCCACCCATCTGACCCGCGCCGATAACGCCGACACTCTTGATCTGGATTCCCATGACCCTGCCTGATCGCTTTCCCTGATTGTTGCGGTCCGCGCGCGGACCTCGTCGCCCGAAATTAAATGGCCGGGATGGAGACGTCCAGCCCGGCCATGAGAAGATTGGAATGTAGTGAAATCCTCAGAGCGCCTTCTCGAGTTCGGGAAGCGCGGTGAAGAGGTCGGCGACCAGGCCGTAGTCGGCGATCTGGAAGATCGGGGCTTCCTCGTCCTTGTTGATGGCGACGATCACCTTCGAATCCTTCATGCCGGCGAGATGCTGGATCGCGCCGGAAATGCCGCAGGCGATGTAGAGGTCGGGAGCGACCACCTTGCCGGTCTGGCCGACCTGCCAGTCGTTCGGGGCATAGCCGGCGTCGACCGCGGCGCGCGAGGCGCCGACGGCGGCGCCGAGCTTGTCGGCGACCGGAAGGATCACTTCCTGGAACTTCTCCGCCGAGCCGAGTGCGCGGCCGCCCGAGATGATGATCTTCGCGGAGGTCAGTTCCGGACGGTCGCTCTCGGCGATCGCGTCCTTGACGAAGGAGGAGAGGCCCGGATTGGCCGCGGCGGCGACCGCCTCCACCGTGGCCGAGCCGCCCTGGCCGGCGGCCTGGAAGGAGGCGGTGCGCACAGTGATCACCTTCTTGGCATCGGTCGACTTCACCGTCTGGATGGCGTTGCCGGCATAGATCGGACGCTTGAACGTGTCGGCCGAGACGACCTCGATGATGTCGGAAACCTGCATCACGTCGAGAAGGGCGGCGACGCGCGGCATGACGTTCTTGCCCGAGGTGGTGGCCGCGGCGATCAGCGTGTCGTAGCCGTCGGCGAGGGAGACGACGAGGGCGGCCAGCGGCTCGGCGAGCCGGGTGGCATAGTCGTCGCTCTCGGCATGGAGCACCTTCGAGACG
>Ga0065721_10050156_pt1 | contig 22705 bp, 19 predicted proteins | sample Mesricmetagenome_FD_59108 | JGI IMG/M metagenome (GOLD analysis project Ga0065721, IMG submission 59108) | Mesophilic microbial community from rice straw/compost enrichment Sample: eDNA_1 v2 (version 2) | ecosystem: Engineered > Solid waste > Grass > Composting > Bioreactor | place: USA: Davis...
AAGCCGATCGAGGAAAAAGTGAAAGGCTACGCGTCCGCCGCCATCGAGGCGAAGGACCGCGCGGAGCAAAGCGACGCGACGATCGGTTTGTTCGGCATGCTCAAGCTGCTGAAGGATCCGGAATTGCAGAAGATGCTGCGCTTTAGCCAAGCCTATCTCGATATTTTGGCCGAAAGAAAGAACCGGGACTAATCCTGACATTCCTACAGGCGAAGAACGGAGGACGACACAATGAAAAAAGAAATATTGATTCTTGGCGCCGGCTACGGGGGCCTATTAGCCGCGCTGTCCGCGCGCAAGCATCTGTCGACCGAAGAAGCGGCCATCACGATCGTCAACCGCGTCGGTTCCCACCAGATCATTACGGAGCTTCACCGCCTTGCGGCGGGCAACGTCTCGGAGAAAGCCGTCGCGCTGCCGCTCGCGAAATTGCTGAAGGGCAAGCAAGTCGACGTCGTCGTGGGCGAAGTGCAGTCGATCGACTTGGCCGGCAAGAAAGTCGCGGTCAGCGACGGCGCGTCGTATCGTTACGACACGCTCGTGCTGGCTCTCGGCAGCGAAACGAACTATTTCGGCATCCCGGGACTCCAGGAGAACAGCTTGACGCTGAAATCCGTCGCGGACGCGAACAAGGTGTTCGGCCATGTGAAAGAGCGCCTGCAAGCGTATAGCAAATCCAAGAACAAAGCGGACGCAACGTTCATCATCGGCGGAGGCGGGCTGACCGGCGTCGAGCTGGTGGGCGAGCTCGCCGACGAGCTTCCGGATCTGTGCCGTCGATACGGCGTGGACTTCGCCGACATCTCGCTGTATCTCGTCGAAGCGATGCCGACGATCCTGCCGATCTTCTCGCCGGAGCTGATTCAACGCGCGGTCGCGAGCCTGGAGGCCCGCGGCGTCGAGTTCCTGACCGGACTTGCGATCACGGAAGTCGAAGGCAACGTCGTGACGCTGAAGGACGGCCGGAAGATCGAGACGAACACGCTCGTCTGGACGGGCGGCGTGCAAGGCAATTCCCTCGTCGCGAACTGCGGCATCGAAGTCAACCGCGGACGCGCGACGGTGAACGAAGCGCTGCAATCCGTATCCCATCCCGAAGTGTTTCTGGCCGGCGACTGCGCGGTCGTCTTCGGGCCGGAAGGACGTCCGTACCCGCCGACCGCTCAATTGGCTTGGCAGATGGGCGAGCAAGTGGGCGAGAACATTGCGGCGATCTACAAAGGCATCTCCGCGAAAGCGTTCAGCCCGGTATTCTCCGGCACGTTGGCGAGCCTCGGACGCAAGGACGGCATCGGCTCGATCGGCGGCAGCGGCATCGAGCTGCGCGGAACGCCGGCTTCCTTGATGAAAAAAGCGAGCAACGCGCGTTACTTGTCGCATATCGAAGGACTGTTCTCCCTCGCGTATTAAGATTCGGTTTTCGGTTCAAAAAAATCCAACTGCGATTCCGCAGTTGGATTTTTTTCGTTACGACAGCTCGACGAGCCGCGGGGAGATCATCTGTTTGCGAGGCTCGGTTCCGTTCGCGATGGAATCGACGATCATATGCGCCGCGATCGTCCCCATCTCGAACGGAGATTGGTCGACGTAGGCGATAGGCGCGACGCAATCCGGATAGAGCAGCGGCTGGTCGCAGCAGACGATGCGCACGTGGTTCAGACCAAGCTTGGCGCAGGCTTTCCCGACGTAGCGGGCGAGCAGCGCGTCGACGGCGGCGATGGCGTCGAGGTCCCGGTTGCGGCCCAGGAAGTCGAGAATTTCCCGGGGGATGTCGTCCTTGTTCGATTGCTCGAGGATCGAGGTCGAGATGGACAAGATTCTCTCCGGAGGCAGCGTTTCTTTTCCCTTCTGGACGAGCGCGTTCTGGAACCCGTTCACCCGATCGCTTACGCCGATCGTGTATAAGGGAGGGTACGTGACGAGCCCGATCGATTGGGCTTTTTGCTCGACGAAGTATTCGACCATCAGCGTGCCGATTTCTTTCGTATTGCAGAATACGCCGTTCGTGCGGATGTCGCGCATCGTTCTCTCGACGAGAACGACGGGATGCTTGTTCAAGACGAGGCGCACGATATCGTCGTTGAAATGCTGTTCGCCTTGGCTGGCCACGATAATGATGCCGTCGACGGGAATATTCAAGAAATCGTGAATCGCCCGCGATTCTTCCTCCCGGTTCGAAATTCTCTTGAATAAGAAATGGTAGGAAAGCTGGGTCAAGGCGGACTCGACTCCGGAAATCAACTGCGAGGAGTAATGGGATTCCATCCAAGGCATGATGAATCCGATCATCTTCGATTTTTGCTGCGCCGGAACGTGAAGGGGAAGCGGCGTTTCGGCGGGACCGGAGCTCCGGGCGCGGTCGGCGACGAACGTTCCTTTGCCGCGATGGCGGTAGAGATAGCCGTCGTTCACCAGGCCGAGCATGGCGTGCTTGGCCGTGATCCGGCTGACTTGGAACTGATCGGCGATTTCCCGTTCGGGAGGGATTTGGAAGTGCGAAGGCCAAAGGCCTTTTTCTATCTGGGCGATAATGTAATCCTGAATCTGCGAATACAAAGGTTTCTTCGCGTTCATAGGCCGTCTTCACTCCGAATTCGATGGTTATAGCTCTATTGTCGATCCTTAGCGGTTCTACGAAAGTATATAACATTAATATTCACATATCAACATCGGAATAAATGGGCTGCATTCATGAAAAAAATGAAAATTTGGCGTTGTGTTGACATGCCCAATATACGATGATAAGCTCTTGTGACGATTGCCGTGTTCAACCTTCGAGGACATTCGGCAGGGTTCTTCCCAAAATTGGATACCATGTATAATTCTGCGAAAGTTCCCTATGAATCTATTTCGCACTCAGGATATATCAATAGACACAATATAACTTATATTCGAAAATAACGTATTGACATTACCAATTATATCGTTTACCCTGGATTTGCAAACGCTTACTGCCGATAATTAAAGGTTTTTATGCGCTTTTGTTTCGAAAAATTGGATATATCCTTTGGGGAGGCTTGAACCGATGAACGGGAAAATCGTGGATTTATCCTTGGACATTTACCATTCCGCGCCGACTTTTCCGCTGGACCCGAAATGCGCCGTGATCGTCCATCATACGGTAGACAGCATGGGGTACAACATTTCCCAGCTCGTGATGAGCACGCATCAGGGAACGCACTTGGACGCGCCGTTCCACTTTCTGGATGACGGCAAGACGGTCGATCAGCTGGATTTGAACAAATGCGTCGGGAACGCGCTGCTCGTCGATCTTTCCCATAAGAATGCGAAGGAGCCGTTGACGGTCGAAGATTTCGCGCACGTCGCGGACCGCGTCGGAGAAGGCACGCGTTTGATCTATCGGACGGACTGGGATAAGCAATTTCCGCACAAGCACTACTTCTCCGACTTCCCTTACATGACGATCGAATTGGCGGAATGGCTGGCGGAGCGCAAAATCGCGATGATCGGGATGGACGTTCCGACGCCGAACCCGACCGATTTCGATCCGGTTCACAAAATTTTGCTGGGAGCGGAAATCGTCATCGTCGAGGGCTTGGCGAATTTGGCGGAAGTCGGAACGGACGAATTTTTCTTCATGGCCGCTCCGCTCAAAATCAAGGGACGGGATGGGGCGCCGGTTCGAGCGCTAGCCATGCCGGTCTGAAGCGGGAGGTCGACATGGGCAAGTACTTGGTAGCCGTAACGGATTCCGGTTTTCCCGATCTGGATCAGGAAAGAGCCATTCTGGAGCCGCTCGGGTTCGAATTCGCCGTCGGGCAATGCAGGACGGCAGCCGAAGTCGCCGAGCTGTGCCGCGGGGCGGACGCGATTCTGACCCAGTGGGCGCCGGTGACGGCGGAAGCGATCGGCGCGTTCAAGAAGTGCAAGGTGATCGTTCGCTACGGCATCGGCGTCGACAACGTCGATCTCGAAGCGGCGAAGCGCGGAAACATTCCCGTCGTCAACGTACCCGATTATGCGATTCAAGAGGTCGCGGATCATACGCTGTCCCTCATGCTCTCGATCGTGCGAAAAATTCCGCAGGTCGTTCAGAGGGTCCGGGACGGCATATGGGAAATCTCGCCTTGCCGGCCGATCATCGGCTTGCAGGACAAAGTCGTCGGAGTCGCGGGCTTCGGCAATATCGCCAGGGCGGTGTTGAAGCGGGCGACGGCGTTCGGAATGAAGGCCATCGCCTACGATCCGTACGTCCAGGAGTCGGCGTTCGCCGAAACGGGCGCGGAAAAGGCGGACTGGGAGACGCTGCTCTCCCGCAGCGACATCTTGTCGGTGCACATGCCGCTTACGCCGGCCACGAAGCATATTCTGAACGCGGACGCCTTCGGACGAATGAAGCCGACGAGCTATCTGATCAATACTTCCCGCGGCGGGACGGTCGACACGGATGCGCTGATCGCGGCTTTGCGGAACGGCCAAATCGCCGGAGCCGCGGTCGACGTGCTGGAGCAGGAGCCGATCGATCCGGGCAGTCCGCTGCTCAAGATGGACAATTGCCTCGTCACCAGCCATTGCGCCTGGTACTCCGAAAGCTCGCTGCTTCGGTTGCAAGAGTACGCGGCTTTGGAGATCAAGAGATTATTCACCGGGGAGCGGCTTCTTCACGTCGTGAACGGGGTCGGCCAAGGCCAATAAAGGATGGAGTGACGAAAAAGCGATGAAAGCATTGGTATATCTCGGAGCCAAGCAGATGGCCGTAGAGGAGCGCGAGGTTCCCGAGCCGAAGCCGGGCGAAGCGGTTCTGCGCGTCGAAGCCGTAGGCATCTGCGGCAGCGAATTGGAAGGCTACCTCGGACACAGCAGCATCCGGGTGCCTCCGCTCGTGATGGGGCACGAATTTTGCGGGTCGGTCGCGAAGCTGGCGAGCGACGTAACCGGGTTGTCGGTCGGAGACAAGGCGATCGTCAATCCGCTGATCTCTTGCGGCGCGTGCGACCGTTGCCGAATCGGCAAGGGAAACATCTGCCGGAACCGCCGGATCGTCGGCATTCACCGACCGGGCGCGTTCGCGGAATTCGTCGCCGTTCCGGCCGCGAATTTGTACCGGGTGCCGGCGGAGACGGACCCTGATCTGGCGTCTCTGGCGGAGCCGCTCGCGGTATGCGTTCACGCGGTCAAGCTGGGGCTGAAGCCGTACGAGGATCTGATCATCTACGGAGCGGGGCCGATCGGGCTGCTCACGCTTCAAGCGGCGTTGACGATGGGGGCGAACCGCGTCCTGGTCATCGACAGGCAACCGGACAGACTGGCCTTCGCGAAGCGGCTCGGAGCGGAAGCGGCGACGCCGGAGCGGACGGAAGAGGCGTATCGGAGCTTGTTCGGAGAGCGAGGCGTGGATACGATCATCGATTGCGTAGGCGTTCAATCCACCCGCGAGCAGGCGATCAGGCAGATCAACCCGGGCGGGACGATCGTGGCCGTCGGGCTGGGGCAAGATCAATCGCTGTTATCCATGAACCACGTCGTGCGCCAGGAAGTCGCGATCGTCGGTTCCTATACGTACTCGGACGAAGATTTCGAGCAGGCCGTCCGGTTGTTGTCGCAAGGGAAGATCACGCGCGAGATTTGGTCGACGACCTGCGGCCTCGAGGAAGCGATCGGAGTGTTCGCGGCATTGGCCGACGGCAGCGCGGCATTCAGCAAATATATCATAAATCCATCAGAAGGAGCGCGATAACATGAGCAGGCTAGCGGGCAAAACGGCCATCGTGACGGGCAGCACCAGAGGAATCGGCAAAGGCATCGCCGTCCGCTACGGCAGAGAAGGCGCCAACGTGGTCGTCTCCGGCACGAACGCGGAGCTGTGCGAGGAAGTGGCGGAATCGATCCGGCGGGAAGGCGGATCCGCGATCGGCATTCCGTGCGATATTTCCGATCTCGACCAGATCAACCGGCTCTACGACCGGACGATCGAGACGTTCGGCGAGATCAACGTCGTTGTCAACAACGCGGGAATCGCGGTGTTCAAGCCTTTTGTCGAAGTCGAGCCGGAGACGGTCCGGAAAATCTGGAACGTGAACCTGTTCGGCACCTTCTTCAGCGGACAAAGGGCAGCCAAGGAAATGATCAGGCAAGGCAAAGGCGGCAAAATCATCAACATGTCGTCGATCTCCGAAGAAGTCGGCACCGCTCACCTGACCCAATACGCGACGACCAAGGGCGGCATCAAGATCATGACGAGATGCATGGCGCTCGAGCTGGCCGAATACGGCATCAACGTCAACGCCATCGGCGCGGGCGTCATCGATACCGACATCAGCATGGAGGAGTTCTCCAAGCCGGGGATGAGGGAAGAGACCGTGAAGAGAATTCCGTGGGGCCGCATGGGGGTGCCGGAAGATCTGGCCGGGACGGCCGTGTTCTTGGCCCATGAAGATTCGGATTACGTGACCGGCACGACGGTGTTCGTGGACGGCGGATTGCTCGCGATGTAACGAACGCGGCAGAAGGACGGCCTTGCGCGGGAGGTGAGGAAGGAAAAGCCTGTCATGCGGCATGGGGGAAAGTCAGAAATCCTATTCGGCACCTACTAACCAGGGAGGGTACACCTACATGAACAAAAGTTTTCGCGCAACGCTGCTCTCATCTTTTATCGTCGGCTTGGTCTTCGTCACGGCGTGCGGAGGCAACTCCAACGAATCGGCGGGCTCCAACGGTTCCGCTCCGGCGACTTCGGGGGCGGAAAGCGGGGCGCCCGCTTCCAAGGTCACGATCTCTCACGCGGTCGGCGGAGACAGCCCGAGCCGCGACGTCTGGATGAAAGCGATCGGAGAAGCGGTCGGCGTCGATCTCGACATCCAAGTGCTTCCTCTCGAGCAGATGGAACAAATCTATAAAGTCAAAGCCGGCACGGACGATCTTCCGGATTTGATCAGCTATCACCCCGGGGCGAGAACGAGAGACGATCTCCAGGCGCCGGACAAGCTGGTCGATCTGTCGGACATGCCGATCGTGCAGAACATTATGGACGACATCAAGCCCTACTACGTGGAGCCGGACGGCAAGGTTTACGGGGTGCCGGGCCAGGCGCTGAAGTTCGGCGGCATCGCCTACAATAAGAAAGCGTTTACGGAAGCCGGCGTCAGCATCCCGCAATCGCTTGACGAGCTGTTCGCGGCCAGCGAGAAGCTGAAAGCGGCCGGCAAAATTCCGCTCTACTTGTCGGCGAAGGATTCATGGACGCTGCAAATTCCGGGACTCGCCGCCTTCTCGTACGACCAGCTGCACAGCCCGGGCATTCTGGACAAGATCAACCAAAACGAAGCGACGTTCAAGGACGCGGCCAACTTCATCGAAGCTTTCGACACGATGAAGAAGATGGTCGATCAAGGCTACGTGAACAGCGATTACTTGTCGGCGACGTACACGAACGGCCTGCAAGCGATATCCGAGGGCAAGGCGGGCATGTATCCGGTGCTGACGAGCGCCTTCAGCACCATTCTGGACACGACGCCCGACCTGATCAACGACGTGGGCTTCTTCCCGTGGCCGGTCGAAGGAGACAAGACGGTTACCGTGTGGCCTCCGATGATCTACGGCATTCCGCAGTCGAGCAAAAACGCCGACGCCGTCAAGAAGTACATCGAATACTTCGCTTCCTCCGAAGGCCAGAAGATCTACTTCGACACGCTGCCGGCCGCGGGCGTTCCGGCTTACAAAGGCGTCGAGCTGGACGAATCGAAGCTGCTGGATCCGGTCAAGGAAATGATCGAGGTGACCCGAACGGCGAAGCAATTCGCGACGGTCGACTTCAGCGTCGTCGCCAACATGGGCGCGTTCGGACAGACGGTCCAAGAAATCCTGATGGGTCAGAAGACGGGAGCGGACCTCGCGGCCGAGCTGTCCGACATCCTGGCGAAAAACGCGAAAGCGAAAGGCGCCCCGGGATTCTAACGGATGGAGCATAACGGATGTCGGAGTCCCGCCGGGGGCTCCGACATCGGATAGGGGAGATCAGATTGCATAAATTGGAACGCAAAACCTACTCGATCGGCTTCGTTATTCCCTGGCTGCTCATTTACGGCGTTTTTTTCGTTTTGCCGACGTTGTTCAGCTTCTACTACGCGTTTACGGACTGGGATTTGACCTCCGCGAAGTTTTCCGGATTCGCCAACTTCGTCGAGATGTTCCGAAACCCGGTGTTTTCGACGGCGCTGGCCAATACCGCGATCTTTACGGTCCTGTCGGTCGTCCTGAAGGTCGCCGTTTCCCTTGCGCTGGCCATGGCGCTGTTTCATTGCGTCGCCAGCAACTTTTTCCGAACGATTTTTTTCTCCCCTTACGTCTTGAGTTATATCGCGATCGGCGTCCTGTTCACCGCGATCATGCATCCGGAAATCGGCGTGCTGAACAAAGGGCTGCGCGCGATCGGCTTGGATTTTCTGGCGTTGAATTGGCTGGTTGAAAAAGGGCAGGTCATCTATTCCTTGGTTTTCATCGACGTCTGGAAGTCGGCGGGCTTCCATCTGGCGATCTTTATCGCGGCGCTTCAGACGATCCCGTCCGATATGATGGAGTCGGCCTCCATTGACGGGGCCGGGCCTTGGAAGAAATTCCGCTATATTACGTTTCCGATGCTCGCGTCGGCATTTAACGCCAATATCGTTTTCGCGCTGATCGTCGGCTTGACGAAGTTCGATCTCGTGTTCGTCACGACGGGCGGCGGACCGGGCTATTATTCGGAAGTTCTCAAAACCTTAGTCTACAAACAATTCGCCATGGGCCGTTACGGATTGGCTACCGCGGGCGAGTTGATCATTTTCGTCATCGTCATCACGCTGACGGTTACGCTGAGAAAATTTTTGGATAAGCGGGAGGTGGAAGCGTAATGAAGCTGCGTTCCCTTCCGTTCGGGCAAATCGCCCTCATCGCCGTATTGTCCGCGCTGAGCTTGCTCATTCTCGTTCCGTTTTACCTCATCTTCGTGAATTCGTTGAAGTCGCCCGCCGAAGCGAGCGAACTGGGCCTTGCCTTTCCCTCGAAATGGGAGTGGGGGAACTACGAGAAAGTGTTCGAAGTCGCGAAGCTGCCGCTCGCCTTTACGAACAGCGTCGTGCTCACCTTCTCGAGCGTCGCGATCATCCTGATCACGGCGGCGATGGCGGCCTTCGTGATGCAGCGCAGAAAAGACGGCCTTAGCTCGACGTTGAACGTGCTGGTCATGCTGGGACTCGTCGTGCCTCCCGCCATCGTGCCGCTCTATAAGGTGCTTAGCTTTTTCCAGCTGAACGGAACGATTCTCGGCGTCGTCCTGATCAACGTGGCGACCCGTTCGCCGCTTAGCGTGTTTTTGGCTCATCAGTTCCTCAAGAGCATAAGCAAAGAGATCGACGAAGCCGCCATCATCGACGGCTGCGGCAAGTATAAATTGTTTTTCAGGATCGTCCTGCCGTTAATGGGGCCGATTATCGTCACGCTGTTCATTTTTAACGCGACCTTCGTCTGGAACGACTTTATGTACGTGCTTTATTTCTTGTCCAGCGGCAAGCAAATGACGCTGCCTCTGACGATGTACCTGTTCACCGGTCAATACGGGTCGATGTGGAATCTCGTATTCGCCAACATTCTGATCATATCGGCTCCGCTGTTGATCGTTTACTTTTTCGCGCAGCGCTTCATAATCGCCGGCATGACGGCCGGCGCCATCAAAGGTTGATTTTCGTCCGATAAACCCAACAAACGAGGTGCTCAGATGGCATTCCGCGCAGAACGCTTAAGAGTCGAATATTTGGAAAATCCGCTTGGCATCGACGAACGGCGTCCCAGGCTCGGCTGGCGGATAGAATCCGCGGGGAGGGGGACCCGGCAAACGGCCTATCGCATTCTCGTGGCGACCGAGCGGTCTCTGCTTGACGACGATAACGGCGACGCATGGGATTCCGGCACGGTCGCGTCGGAACAGTCGGAGCACGTGGAATACGCGGGGAAAGAGCTGCAATCGCGGCAGCGTTATTACTGGAAAGTGAAAATATGGAATCAAAACGGCGAGCCGTCCGAATGGGCTTACGGAAGCTGGTCGATGGGGCTGCTGCGGCGGGACGAATGGAAGGGCAAATGGATCGGCTTGAAATCCGATATCGTGCCGAACAAAGAGGTTCAGAAGCCTTCGGTTTATTTGCGCACGACGTTCGACGTGTCCAAGCCGGTCAAGCGGGCGACGATGCACGCCACGGCGCTCGGCCTGTACGTTTGCCATATCAATGGAAGCAAAGTAGGAAACTACGTCTTCTCGCCGGAATTCACCGACTACAACACGCGGGTGTATTACCAGACGTTCGACGTGACCGGCATGCTCCGGCAAGGCGGCAACGGCATCGGCATCACGTTGGGCCAGGGCTGGTACGCCGGCTTCGTCGGGCTGTACGATTTTCAAAAATACGGCACCGACCCGTTCGCTTTGCTGCAGCTGAATATCGAATACGAGGACGGAAGCTCGTCGTTCATCGCCACGGACGAGAGCTGGAAAGCGTCTTGCGGCCCGATTGTTTCCTCCGATCTGATTATGGGAGAAACGTACGACGCGAGACTAGAGACGGTCGGTTGGAACGAATTCGGATTTCGGGATTCCGGCTGGCTGGAACCGAGCGTCAACTTCGATTACAAAGGATACTTGGACGCGCAGTGCGGACCCGACATTCAAGTGACGCTGAAGCTGAAGCCGCGGAAAATCACGCGGATGGCGCCGCGTAAATACATCGTCGACATGGGGCAGAACATGGTCGGCCGAATCGTTCTGAAGCTGCCGGAGAACGCCGAATGGGGCAACCGGATGACGATTCGCCACGGCGAGGTGCTTACCCGCGAAGGCGAGCTGTACACGGACAACCTGCGCAATACGAAACAGCTCGACGTCTATATCGCGAACGGCTCGGGCAACGAGACGTACGCGCCGACGTTCACGTTCCACGGCTTCCGGTACGTCGAGATCGACGGGTATCCCGGGGACTTGAGGGAAGACAGCCTGATCGGCGAAGTGATCCATTCCGCGATGGACGTCACCGGCCATATCGAGACGTCGGACGCGATGGTGAACCGCTTGTTCGGCAACATTTTGTGGACCCAGCGCGGCAATTTTCTCAGCGTGCCGACGGATTGCCCGCAGCGCGACGAGAGAGCCGGCTGGATGGGCGACGCGCAAATCTACTCTTTTACGGCCAGCTTTAATATGGAAGTCGCCTCGTTCTTCAAGAAGTGGATGATCGACGTCGAGGACGCGCAGAAGCCGACGGGGGCTTTTACCGACGTGTCGCCGCACTTGCCTTATTCCACGATCTCGGCTTATCCGCTCGTCGGTTCGTCCGGGTGGGCGGACGCCGGCGTCGTCATTCCGTGGAACATGTACCGGATCTACGGAGACCGGCGAATTCTCGAACGGCATTACGACGCGATGAGCCGCTGGATCCGCTACAACGAGATGATGCATCCGCGGCATATTCGGTGGAACAGGCCGCAATACGGAGACTGGCTGTCTCTTCCCACGGCGGATCTGGTCGACGAAAAGCACGGCAACACCCGGTACGGCGCGTTCTCGACGACGCCGCTCGAAGTGTTCGGGACCGCCTATTACGCTTACGTCGTCGGCATGATGCAGGATATCGCGGCCATACTCGGCAAGACGGAAGACGAGCGCAAATTCGCGCGGCTGCACGAAGAGATCAAATCGGCGTTTAATCGCGAGTTCGTCAGCGAAGACGCCCGCATCAAGGGTAATACGCAGACGGCTTACGCGATGGCGCTGTTCATGGATCTGCTGCCGGAGGACAAGCGCGAGCAAGCCGCACGCCATCTGGTCGGGCGCATCGAAATCGAGGATTGGCACATCACGACCGGCATCCACGGCATTCGCTTCCTGCTCCCCGTGCTGTCGGAGTACGGCTACGACGACGTGGCGTACCGGCTGCTGCAGCAGGATACTTATCCCTCCTGGATGTACACGATCCATGAGGGCGCCACGACGATCTGGGAAAGATGGGACGGTTGGACGGAGGAAAAAGGGTTCCAAAACACCCTGATGAATTCCTTTAACCACTACGCGCTGGGTGCGGTCGGCGAATGGATGTACCGTTACATGGGAGGCATCTATCCGGCGGAGCCGGGGTACAAGAAAATCGTCGTCCGGCCGAGGATCCACGAGCGGCTTCGGAAAGCCGACGTCAGCTATCGCTGCATCAAAGGGCTGATCGAATCCAAGTGGGAAATGACCGAGAAGGGCGAGCTGGAGATGGAAGTGACGATACCTCCTAACGCCGTCGGCGAAGTCTTCGTTCCGCTGAAGTACGGAGCGGCGATCGCGGAAAGCGGCGTGCCGGCCGAACGGGCGGAAGGGGTTCTCTTGCTCTCCCGGGACGCGGAGAACGCGGTCTATCAATGCCAGCCGGGGACTTATCGCTTTACCTCCCGGGCTTGACGGCAAGGGCTGGAAGGGCTGGAAGCTGGAATGGCTGGAAGGGCTGGCAGGGCGGAAAGGCCTGAGGGGCTGGAAGGGCTGGAATGGCTGGAAGGAGAGGCGGCTGGCAGGCTGGAAGGGCTGGAAGGGCTGGTAGCTCTGGAGCTTCGCCCAACGAGGAGGGATGTCGTTGCGGGTAAGGGCGAATCCGGCTGTGGAATCACGACGACCATGTCTGCCTGGACGCTTACGTGCCGGATCGAACCGCGGCCGCCGGAGCCGATCGGAAGCTTCCCGCCGTCGGGCCGGGCTTACCTCTTCGCTTCGGAGCGGGAAGGGAAGCCGGTGGCTCTGAGGTTCGCGGCGAACGGATACCGGGCTTTCGTTCTTCGGTATACGACGCGCTTCCGGAACAGGGAAGAATACGAAGCCGCGATGGCCGAACCGCGGGAGGCACGGGAACGGCCGGGAGCCGGAGCTGACGCGGGCGCTCTACGATCTGGCCAAAGCGTTGCTTCTTCATCGGGTGAACTCGGAACGGCGAAGCCTTCCTTGGAGCAATTGGAACGGCATAGTCCGGCGAAAGCCGTGACGTCGGATGCGCCGCCGGCTTTCGTCTGGCATACGGCCGACGACCGGATCGCGAACGTCGGCCATGCGCTCGCTTTTTCGTCCGCGATGGCGAGGCGAGGCGTCCCTTTCTGAGCCGGTAACTTGACTTGGGGCATTAGCATGAATCACGGGGGGATTGGAAAATGAAACTGGTAACGTTTATTCGAAACGGTCGACAGGAGCTCGGCGTGAAGGTCGACGCCGGGATCGTAGATATGGCGAGAGCCGGCTTGACCAACGACGTCATGGAAGTGATCGAAGGCGGCGCGGCCAAAGCGGCGGAGCTGGAGCGGGCGATCGAGGGAACGGACCTGACGGCTCCGGGAGCCGTGCTGGACGAATCGTCGCTGGAATGGGGACCATGCGTGACGCGGCCGAACAAGATCATCTGCGTCGGGCTCAACTACCGCAAGCACGCGGAAGAGACGAACGCGCCGATTCCCGTGTATCCGATCTTGTTCAACAAGTTCAACAACACGCTGACCGGCCATTTGAAGCCGATCGCCGTCCCCGAAGCGACCCAAAAGCTGGACTACGAAGCCGAACTGGTCGTCGTCATCGGCAAGAAGGCCAAAAACGTCGCCAAGGAAAACGCGCTCGAGCACGTGTTCGGCTACGCCTGCGTGAACGACTTGTCCGCTCGCGATCTGCAGCTTCGCACCCATCAGTGGCTGCTCGGCAAAACTTGCGACGACTTCAGCCCTCTCGGTCCTTACCTGGTGACGGCGGACGAAGTCGGGAACCCGAACGCTCTGGCGATCCGGGCGATCGTAAACGGGGAAGTTCGACAGAACTCCAATACGTCCGATATGATCTTCTACGTCGACGAGATCGTCAGCTACATTTCCCGGCATATGACGCTCGTTCCCGGAGATATCATCTTGACGGGCACGCCGGAAGGCGTCGTGCTCGGCTTGCCGCCGGAGCGGCAAGTGTATTTGCGCCCGGGCGACGAGGTGACGATCGAGATCGAGAAGCTCGGATCGCTGACGAATCGTTTTATCTCGGAGTAGCATGATGCGAACGACAGGGGGAGGAGCCCTGTCGTTTTTTGTGCGCGTGCCCAGCTAAACACGCTTCTTCTGGCCGGAAAGAGGCCGGTCGCGGGAGGGAGGGCTCCCACTTCGATGGATGGCCGAGTTCGTACGCACGCAAGCCGAAAAAATCGGCTTAAAAGGGGCGAACGGCCGAAATGCGTCGCGCAAGCCGAAATATTCGGCTAAGTGGTGCTGGACGGAACTTAGCGCGAATAAGCCGGAAGGTGCCCCGGATATGGTCATGTTCGTGACGCGCGAGACAGACGAACCGATCCGATCCGTATCGAACAGTCCCGGACAGTCCAACCATAGACATTTCACCTTCGTCGGCTTGTCCGGCAAAGATCGCGGCGACCGAGAAATCGTCGATCCGGTCGCTGCATGCGGCTTGACGGCGATGAAGGAACGGGTGGAGCTGCTCGGAGGCAAGTTTCTTCGTCCGCGCCGGACGGCACTTCGGTAGGGTGCGAGCTGGGAATCGTCTTGCCGGCGGCATGAGGGAAGAAGACCGTACCAAGCATAAAACGGCTTTCGTCGTTGAAGGATGCTAACGTTATGTCGGTAACGGTTCGGGTAGCGATAGTCAAATTGCCGTGAACGAAAAGCCGGACGCGGGGCAGGCCCGCGTCCGGCTTTTCGTCCGCTCATGATGTCGCTTGGGATTGAAAATTAATCGTCGTAACGATCATCGTCATCATCATCGTAACGATCATCATCATCGTAACGATCATCGTCATCGTCGTATCGATCGTCGTCGTAGCGGTCGTCATCGTCGTCATCGTAATCGATCGACAGAATTTGGCCCGTTTGGGCGTGAATTTCGACTTCCGCTTCCCCGCGGCTCGTCTTCAGCTCGATTTCGTAAAGCGGCACGCCGTCGTCGCGGTCAAGCTTCAGCTTGACGATCTTGCCTTTCACGCGATCCGTAGCGATCTTCGTCGCTTGTTCGGCGGTCAGCTTCGGCTGGCTCGCGGAGGCCGAAGCGGACGGCGCCGGGGATATCGTCGATGGCGCGGACGGCGACGCGGAAGCGCTCGGCGCCGGCGAAGACGGGGAAGGAGAAGCGGTAGTCGCGGCGTTTGGGATCCGGTCGTCGTCGTATTCGTCATCATCGTCGTCCAGCTTAACTTTTAGTGTTTTGCCGGTATAGGCTTCGATATGAACGTCGTATTCTTGGCCGTTCTTCATGACGTCCACGTCATAATACGATATTCCGCGTTCTCTCTCCAACTCGACCTTGAAGGCTTGACCCCCCGCGGCGGCAGCGGCGAGTTCCATCGCTTTGTCCACGCCGATCAGCCGGTCGAGGCTGCTTCCGTTCGCGGCGGAGCTGATCGAGGCGGCACCGGCGCCGATCGCCAGCACCGCGCCGAGCGTCACGGACAGGGCGATCCGTTTCGTTTTGTTTTTCATGCAGCATTCTCCTCTCTGTTATTCGACAGATCTAGAATACCTCTTCGAAATGAGAGGAAAAGAATAAGAACATGAGAAAACGATGAGAAAACGCTAAAAGAAGGAAAATCAGGAGTCGTCCTTATCGTCTTTATCGTCATCGTCGTCTTTGTCGTTGTCGTCATCGTCCCAAATGACCGACATGATCGCCCCGGTCACGGCGTTCACTTGCACGGTGGCGTCCGTCCCTTGATCCGCTTCGACCTCGACCAAGTAATACGCGTTTCCCCCGTTGGTTCCCTTCAGCTCGACATCCTCGGCGACCCCGTCGACGACGTGGGCCGCGGCCAGCTCTTTGGCTCGAGAGGCCCCGATGAATCCGGGCGGCTGGCCGGAGGGGACGCCGCCGTTGCCGTCGGGCGAAGCCGCGGCAGGCGGGACGGACGGGGAGGGCGAAGGAGACGGCGATGGCGAAGGAGACGGCGACGGCGATGGAGTCGGAGCTTCCGTAGACGGGGGCGTATGATCTCCGCCCGTCGCCGTCAGCCGATCCAGATAGACGATCTCTCCGCTGACGGCGTCGGCTTTGAGCTGGTACAGCCCCTGCTTCGTCTCCAGAAGCATGACGTACTGGCCGTCCGCTTGAACAAGATCCTTGACCGTGCCGGGGTAACGCTCCAGCACGGCTTGCCGCAGCGCTTCCGGGGACATGGCGCCGGCTTGCGCGGTCCAAGGCTGCCCTATCGCTATAACCATGCCGATCCCGACTGCAGCCAGCCCGGCTCCGCCCGCAAGCCACCGTTTGTTCATCCGGCCCGCCTCCTTTCGAATGTCATATTTTCCCGACGCTACCCGGAATTTCTTGAATAAATGGACAACTACATCTTTTCTAGGGGTTGAAACCTTCCCCATAGGCTAAGTGAGGACATAAGAATGTATTTATACAGTGATTTAGAACCGATGGAGTCATCCGTATTGTACAGCAAGAAAATGAGAAAACGATGAGAAGGCAGAGCCTCACCGGGCTTCCGGAAGCCGGATCGTCGCCGTCGTTCCGACGCCTTCCAGGCTGTCGAGCTCGAGGCTCGCTCCGAGGGCTTCCGCGATCTCTTGGGCGAGCGACAAGCCCAAGCCGAAGCCGCCGTTTTGCCGGCCGCGCGCCTGATCGACCCGGTAGAACCGGTCGAACACTTTCGGCAGCTCGTCTTTCGGGATGCCGACTCCCCGGTCGGCTACGCGAAGCCATGCCGTCCCGTCCGCCGCTCCCGCGGTGACGGCGATCGGTTCTTCGCTGTATTTCCGGGCGTTGTCCAGGAAGATATACAGAAGCTGGCGAAGCAGCTTGCCGTCTGACATGACGAACGCCGGAGACTCGGCCTCCACGTGCACGTCCCTGCGGTAGGCTCTGAAGAAAGCGTCCGCCGACTCGGAAGCCAGGCGCCCGAGCTCCAGCCGCTCCGGACGGACGTTCCATCGATCCTTGCTCCCGGCGAGCAGAAGCAGGCGTTCGGTCATCTCCCGCATCCGCACCGCTTCGGAATGGATCGCTTCGACGGACTCGGCGAACAGGTCCGGGCGCTCCAAGCCTTTGCGCTTCAGCAGGCTGGCGTAGCTTTCGATAACGGTGAGCGGCGTCTTCAGCTCGTGCGAGGCGTTCGCGGCGAACCGCTCCTGCTTCTCGTAATTGCCTTCCAGCAGATCGATCATCCGGTTGAACGTCAGGCCCATGTCGGCCAACTCGTCCTTCGCGCCCTCGTCCAACTCGAGCCGCTTGAATCTGCCGCTCTCCCGAATGTCCTTCATCGTTCGCGTCATGTTCGCGATCGGCTTCGCGATCAGCCTGGCGAGCAGACGGCCGGACGCGAATACGGGGATGAGCGCCAGCGCCGTCACCGCGACGAGGACGATTCGCAATGCGCGAAGATTGTCCGTCGTCTCGCTGAGGCTGCGAGTCACTTGCACGTTCACGACTTCTCCGTCGCTCCAGATGACCGGCAGCGAGACAAGGGCGTACTTTTCCCCGCCGTGCTCGATGAGCCGTTTTTCCAGCCGAGGAAAATAAACGGCTTCCAGCTTGCTCAGTTCCGACTGGGCGGAAGAGGTCACGGGGGGATACGCGCCGCCGTTCAGTCCTCCGCCGGCCACGATCCGGAGCATGCCGTCCGCGGGCACGTATGCCCGAAGCAGGTCGGGAACGGGAATGCTCTCGGCGTTCTTCCGGATGCCTTCGGCGATCGCGGACGCATCCGTATGCGCTTTGTCGAGTTCGCTGTTCATCGACAACCGGTCAAAAAGAAAATAAACCGTCAAGTTCATCAGGACAAGCAGCACGGCGAACAGGAGGGAGGAGTAGAGATGGATTCGGGTCGACAGCCTCATGTCGTTTCCTTCAGCGCGTATCCGACGCCGCGGACCGTGCGGATGAGCTCGAGTTCGCGTCCGCGATCGATCTTTTGGCGAATGTAGCGAATATAGACGTCCACTACGTTGGTCTCCCCATAATAATCGAAGCCCCATACCGCCTCCAAGATCTGCTCCCGGTTCAACACCTGGCGTTTGTTCTTCAGCAGATAGACGAGCAGGTCGAATTCGCGCGGCGTCAGTTCGATGGCGTCTTCTCCCCGCGCCACTTCACGCGTCTTCTCGTTCACTCTCAGATCCGCCGCGACCAGCCACTCGTCCTCCGGGGAGTTCGAACGAGCCGGAGCGGGGCGATGCCGGAGACAAGCGCGAATGCGGGCCAGCAGCTCCTCGATCTGAAAAGGCTTCGTCACGTAGTCGTTCGCTCCGTAATCGAGGCCGGATACTTTGTCCTCCACCGATCCTTTGGCGGTGAGCAGAATGACCGGAGTCGCGGCGTCCTGAGCGCGGATGCGCCGCAGAAGCTCGATGCCGCTCATGCCGGGCAGCATGACGTCGAGCAAGGCGAGATCCCAGCCGCCCGCGCGGTAAGCTTCCAAGGCTTCGCTCCCGTTAGCGAATCGGGTCACCTTGTACCCCTCGATCTCGAGCTCGATCTCGAGCAACCGGGATATTTTTTCTTCGTCTTCGACGACTAAAATTTTCGTTTCCATGTACGCGTCCCCTTAAGCCGGTGTCTTGCTTTATGTTCTATCATAGCATAATCGGAGCGGGTTGCCGTTAATAGGCCCTATGCTATCGGAACGGGATCATTCCGGCTTCGTCGCGATTGCGGCGCGTAACCCGCTTCCGGATTCGCTCGAGGGGGTTGGATATCGAGGCGGCTTTTTGTCGCCTAAAGTACCGGCATGCGGCAGCAAGAGCGCGAATGACGTTAGGGCGTTCGGGACGATTTTTGCTATAATCGTAAGATACGCAAGCCGTAATCCTGACCGAAGGATATCGGCAGATCGCGCCGAAGAGAGAGGAACGCCATGAACGTCACTTCAAGGACGGACGCCGGGCTCGCCGTCACGGCGGTCACGAAAGCCGGCGGAACCGGCATCAATGAGGATGCGTTCGTCGCGAACGCGGCCGCGGCCGTCTACGGCGTCGTCGACGGCGTCTCCGCGATGGAGAAGCGGATGTGGGAAGGGAATCGCACGGCGGGGGAAATGGCGGCGAAGATGCTGGCCGAGATGATGGAAGCGGGAACTCCGGATCTCGATCTGAAGGAAACGGTCATGCGAGCGAACGCGGCTTTGCGGGCGAGAATGGAAGCCGAGGGAGTCGACCTCGAAAATAAAGCGATGCTATGGGGCGCCGTGTTCGCGATTTTCCGCGTTCGCGAACGGACGATCGAGTACGTCCAAAGCGGTGATTGCATGCTGTTCGCCCGGTACGGGGACGGCAGCGTTCGCGCGCTGACGCGCAATCGCGTCGCGGCGCTTGATCTGGTCACGCTGAATTTGAAGCGGGAGCTTGCGGAGAGAGGCGGCTTGGACGCGGAAGAGATCGGCGCAAGGCTCCGCCGGCAGTCGATGGCGAACCGGGAGCGGGCCAACCGCCCCGACGGGTATTCGGTGATGAACGGAGATCCCGAGCTCGCGTTCGAGATGGAGCACGGCACGATCTCCCGGTCCGACATTCGCAGGCTGTACGCGGTGACGGACGGAATGTTCCATTTTATCGAAAATTCCGACGATCCGCTCAAGTGGGATCGATTGGTGGACGAGCTGGACGAACTCGGCCTCGAACGGTATATCGGGAAGCTCGTCGAGGAAGAGAACCTGGATCCGGATTGCGCGAAGCATCCCAGGCACAAGAAGTCGGACGACAAAACGGCGGTCGTCGTGGAGTTGCCGAGAGTCCTTAACGAGAGGGAATGAGCATGCAGCTTCCGCACGATTTTCTGGAGAAAATGAAAAGCTTGTTGGGCAAGGACTTCGAGGCTTTCGTCCGCAGCTACGAGGAGGAGAGGGCGCAAGGGCTCCGGGTGAATCCGCTGAAAATATCCGTCGATCGGTTCGCGGAGATCAGCCCCTTCGGCATGCGCCGAATTCCGTGGGCGACGGAAGGCTTCTATTACGGACAAGAAGACCGGCCGGGCAAGCATCCTTTCCACGAAGCCGGGCTGTACTATATTCAGGAGCCGAGCGCGATGGCCGTCGGGGAGCTGGTCGACCCGCGGCCGGGAGAGGCGGTGCTCGACTTGTGCGCGGCTCCGGGCGGGAAAACGACGCACCTCGCGGGCAAGATGTCGGGGCAAGGACTCTTGGTCGCCAATGAACCTCACCCCGCGCGGGCCAAAATTCTCTCGCAGAACGTCGAGCGGATGGGCGTACGCAACGCCGTCGTGACGAACGAGACGCCGGATCGGCTCGCCTCGCGTTTTCCGGCCTTTTTCGACCGGATTCTGGTCGATGCGCCGTGCTCCGGGGAAGGGATGTTCCGCAAGGATCCGGACGCTCGCGCCGAGTGGAGTCTAGGCCACGTTCGCATGTGCTCCGACCGGCAGCTGGACATTCTGCTGAGCGCGGCGGACATGCTGAAGCCGGGCGGAAGGCTCGCGTACTCGACCTGCACGTTCTCGCCGGAGGAAAACGAAGGCGCGATCAGCCGGTTCGTCGCGCTTCGCCCGGAGTTCGGGATCGAAGCCGCGGAGGCGTACGGCGGGTTCGATCGCGGACGCCCGGAATGGGTGCCGGACGCGGCCGAGGGCATCGGCGAAACGATTAGGCTTTGGCCGCATCGGATTCAAGGAGAGGGCCACTACGTCGCGGTATTGCGGAAAAAGGACGGCCCGGAAGCCGGCAAGCGGAAATACGCGAAGCCGTGGGGCGACGCGAAATCGCTTAGGGATTACTCGGCTTTCGCCGAGGAGACTTTGAACGTCGCGCCGACGGGCTTATTTACGCTCTTCGGAGATCAGCTGTACATTTTGCCGTCCGGAATGCCCGCGCTGGAGGGGCTGAAGGTCGTACGCCCCGGCTGGCACTTGGGAACGCTCAAGAAAAACCGCTTCGAACCGTCCCATGCGCTCGCTCTGTCTTTAAGGGGAGAAGAAGTCCGGCACCGGCGCCGTCTGGCGAGCGGCTCGGCCGAGCTCGCGGCCTATCTCAGGGGAGAAGCTTTGGAGGCGGACGGACCGAAGGGCTGGCATCTGGTCGAAGTCGACGGCTTTTCCCTCGGCTGGGGCAAGCTGGCGGACGGCTCGCTGAAAAACCATTTTCCGAAGGGACTTCGCTGGACCGGCGTTTGAGCGCTTTGTCGTCAGGCGTTGACGCCGGGGAACCGGTGGAAGAAGCAATCGCAAGAGAATAACGGAAATCGGCGCGTGCCGGCGAGATAGCCGGCACGCGCTTCTTTGCGCGCCAATGCGTCTGAATCTCCTCGGTATCTTCCCCGCAGTCCGGTCGGGGGAAGCGGAGTATTCTTCCAGCCGTTGCCCGTCGGTCGTGCCGAAGTAATGCCTGGGGGAACGGCCTTATTTTTTTGCTTGAATTAACTAAAGTAAATATTCCAGCGCCGGTCTATTTTTGTATCATGTCAGATAGCGCAAAGCGAGAGAGGCTAATCCGGCAAACGGGGCGGCTCTCACGAGACCGGAGGTTCTATGGAAACGAAATCGTTTTTTCGAGCAAAGAAGCTGGCATTCTATTTTCTATTTACGATGGCGCTGTTAGGGGCTGCCTCTCCCACGGCGAGCGCGGCAGATCCCGCGATCGTGGATCAGAGGCAGGAGACGAACTCGTTTCCGGCCGTAGCCAACGCAACGACTCCGCGTTATCAATCGTTTACTCCCGCTATAAGCGGCCTGTTGACCGGAATCGAGATCGGGACGAACGCCAGCCCGGGCTCGGGCGAACTCTATTTATCCGTCTACCGCGAGAACGACTTGTCGACGCCTCTAGCCACGGGGACTTTGCCGGAAAGCGCGGCGTCCGCAGGAGGGTGGATTTTCGTGCCGTTCGATTCTCCGCCCTACCTCACGCGGGAGATAAGGTACAGATACATCGTATCGACAAGCAAGCCGAGCCCGGACGGGGTTTTGCTGCGTATCACCAATACGAATCCGTATCCGAGAGGCGAGGCGGTGCATTCGAACTCCGGCATGGATTTCGCGTTCAGAACGTACATGGTTCCCGACTATTCGACTTCTCCCCTGGAGAGCAAGGTGTCGAGCGATAGCGCCAGTCTCGTGGCGGACGGGACCAGCCAGGCGACGATTACGGTGAGGCTGGCCGACGCCCAAGGGACGGACCGGACGGCCGGCGGGGAGGACGTGTCCGTAACCGCCACCGCGGGAGAGATCGGCGAGGTGACGGACCATGGAGACGGAACGTACTCGGCCGTGCTGACGTCCTCCACGACGGCAGGAACGGCGCGGATCGCCGCTTCGATCGACGGAAGGGCGATCGTTCGGACGACGGACGTTCAATTCGTAGCGGGAGCGGCCTCGGCGCTGACGAGCGCGATCGAGGCGGGCTCCGTCTCGTTGACGGCGAACGGGACCAGCGCGACGACTCTGACGGTTCGCTTGAAGGACGCCTACGGCAATCCCTTGACGACCGGCGGAGAGAGCGTCGAGCTTCGGCTGTCGGGAGGAGGGACGCTTGGTACGGTAACGGACCGGGGCAACGGAACCTATACGGCGACGTTAACCGCTCCGACGGCGGCGGGGGCCGCGACGATCTCCGGCACGTTAGGCGGAACGGAGCTGGCGCATTCGATCTCGATCGCGTACGTGCCGGGTCCGGCCTCGGCCGCGACCAGCGCCGTCGAGGTCTCCGACGCGTCGCTTCCCGCGGACGGAAACAGCACGGCGACGATAACGATCCGATTGAAGGACGCGAAC
>Ga0065721_10005488_pt1 | contig 22692 bp, 16 predicted proteins | sample Mesricmetagenome_FD_59108 | JGI IMG/M metagenome (GOLD analysis project Ga0065721, IMG submission 59108) | Mesophilic microbial community from rice straw/compost enrichment Sample: eDNA_1 v2 (version 2) | ecosystem: Engineered > Solid waste > Grass > Composting > Bioreactor | place: USA: Davis...
ACAATTATACAAAATTTCAAACGGTTGCTGAGCCTTTTTTCGGTATTTTTTTCGCCCGGTAGAATTCTTGAGCGAACAATTTCAAAGAACCAACCAACGGCACTGATCATTGCCCTGGGCAGCCGCAAAAATGGTGGTAAGTAAAACTACTTCCGGGCGTAGAAATAGAGGTAGGAGTGCTGCCCTTCCGGCCTTTCGCTCAGCGTATAGAAACCAGTCCCGTCGACAGCCCAGGTGATGGCCTCACCCTGAGGCTCAGATTCGTAGGCGATTGTCTTTGGATTGGCTTTTAAAAGAGTTATAATACTCTGATTGCCTTTGTTTTCCCAGCAATAAACATTAGTGTAATTTTTCATTAATACGCTCCCATCCTTGTGATTGCAGTCCGCTGCTACGAGGCTTAGCATTGGGAGGGTAAGAACCTTGGGTGCTGTAATGGTATCGCGAGGATTTCCGATATTTTCAATTTCATACATCGACGCAGGGAATTCGCGTTTTGAAAGGACATAGAGTTTTTTGGATTGCGGATCAACCATAAGCGATTCGGTATCCTTCATTCCATCTTCGAGTTCGAAAACAATCCGATCAACCTTATCAAGTGTGATTACTTCTGTGCTTCCAGCCTTGGGCTCAACGAACCTATAGATAAATTTATATGGATAAACGCCGAGGTTATCACCAATGTCGCCAATGTAGACATACGTTTTGGCCGGATCGGGCCCCGGTCCAACAGCTATGTCTTCCCAGTCGCGGTTTTCAATATCCGCCAGACGTACAGTGAGTTTTATATTGAGATCGGTGTCAACCAGATAAATTTCGGGCTCGTTTCCACTGTCGTTTTGAGTCCAGATCAACCCGGGATTGGCATGACTTGCAGCTATGCCGGAGGTCTCCCTCAGCCTTGGGTCTGTGTTTTCCGCCAGGCGTTCCGCAGGTGCAAATTCGATAGTAGTCTGACTGGCAGCCTCTTCGTCACACCCCACCAACGTCATTCCAATAAAAATCAGTGCAAAGGAAACGAGTCGCATCGAATTCATTACTTATGAGTTAAAGGGTACTTCTTCACAGATGCCAACGCCGAAAGCATGCAATATTGAGAAAAAACTTCACGGATAATCAAGTCATTGCCCAATTTTTTCATGTAGGAGATGAAAGCCAGACGATGAAATCACCCGGTTTCTGGCAGTTTAATCAATCAAAATCCGTCCATGGAGGCTGTGGGTGCACCCTTACTGGCGGGTAATGTATTGCCCTCTTTTTAATTTTTTCGCACATAAACAAGTGTTACCTTTTAATTGGCTTTAATCTGCAGTTATATGAATGGGCAACCTGGAAGTCTCTTCGTTTCCAAGGTGCTGATGCGACAGTCTATCACATCGGTACGCTTGGTAATCGCTCTTTTTTGCATTACGTCATCGGTCACCAAGCTCTTATACGATCGCTTTCTGCCGTCGATCAGGGATTTCGATGAAATCCGCTGGGCGATCATCATTCTCGGTGTTATATGCTTCGCGTACACGTGGATACAATGGAAACGCGCCATGGTGGTAACTTACTTTTCACTGTTCCTGTACGTCGCTACGATCTTATACCTGATTGCATTCGTGCTTCTCAACAAGTTCGATCCCAATGCTGTAACCATGCTCATTTTGGTGCTCGGCTCCAGTACGGTAATCATTAACAGTCTCTTTTATTACGGTATTCAGTGCGCTGTGATAGTGATCGCGGCGTTCATTAGCTACTCCTCTCCTTCAATGGGGGCTCAAAACCTGATCGCCTTTCAGAATCTCCTGATAGCGCTGGGTGTTTTTGGCATTGTGATCGCAGTCCGGCTTCGTCTGATCTCGAACATCGAATATTCATATTCAAACCTCGAGAAGCTGAATGTGCTTTCGATTGTCGCCGACAAAAACGGCGGAATTGTTTTTGTGAGCCCGTCTGCGCAAAACCTCCTTGGATATAAGCCGAAAGAACTCATGAATGAGGGATGGTGGCGCTTTGAAAATTTGCGCAATGGCTGGATTAATCGCGAATACATTCAGAACTATCCAAACATCTTCCCAAAAGAAATCGCTTCGATGGAAACCAGCCTCGTAACCCGTGAAGGGAAGGTGATCTGGCTTAACTGGGTGAATTCCATGTTACCTAACGGGAATTATGTAGGCGTCGGTCTCGACATCACGCCGTACAAACAGCCTGGAGTGAAGAATTCTGCCGACAAGCGATAGACCCCACAGCAACTCGCTCGATTGACGCGGATTTTGTATTAACTTGATAGCAGGAGAAGATTCAATAAAACTAAATCTGGTATTTTTATGAAGTCGATGACGTGTAAAGAACTGGGCGGCGCCTGCGATGAATTGTTCACAGCTCATACCTTCGATGAAATTGCCATGATGGTCAGTAAACATGCACGCGAAAAGGTCCAACAGGGCGACGGACCACACATTGAGGCGATGAATGAAATGCGAAAAAGCATGACGTCAACAGAAGCCGTAAACGCCTGGATGAACGAAAAGCGTCAGGCCTTTGAATCGCGTCCGGATGAAAAACCGATTTGAGGAATTTTCAAAACGACTGAATCCATCGCACGCTACTGCTTGAATTTTCTAGTCAGCTATTTCCTTTCCCGTCCTTCAGTGCCACCGCCCGAAATTAAAACCGTTCCATCGTCAATTCTCTGTTTACTGTTGCCCCGGCGAGGTTTCCAGTATGGACTGCGTTGGACACAGATCGCATCATCGAGCAATTATCACCGCAGGCAAAAACACCTTCTACCGATGTTTTCTGAGACCCGTCTACTTTAAGATAGCCATGCTCCGTTAGTTCACATCCGATTGACACCGGTATTTCACAATGTTGTTTAAATGGCACTGCAGCATAGACAGCTTGGAAAGGGATTTGTGTGCCGTCGTGAAAGACAAGACCTGCTACATGCCCTTCTTCGTGCTCGATCTTTCTTATAGGTGTTTCAATTATATCGATTTTGTGAGCAGCGAATTTGTTAATCTGATCTGCGGCGAAGTCACAACGCCCGGATGTCAGTACGGTTACGTCCTGCGTTAGATTGCTGACTAACGCAGCAAGGTGCATAGCGCGTTCACCATTCGCCATAATCGCGGTTTTATAGCCCCGCAATTCGTATCCATGACAATACGGACAGTGCACTGCAGATATTCCCCAGCAATCAGAAAATCCAGGTATAGACGGGAGTATATCTTTGATCCCCGTTGCAAAAATCAGTTTGGGTGCGTGAACTTGCATGCCGGAACGCGTCGTGATCTCAAACGCTCCCCCATATTTTCGGCCCGCGACTGCCGGATCTGCCTTAGAAACAACCGTCCCATATCGAAGGAGTTGCGCTCGTGCTTTTTCAGCAATCGCACCCGGCGTTTCGCCATCCTGTGTAAGGAAGTTGTGTGAATGAGGTGTCTGCCGGTTACAGGGCATACCACTGTCAAGCACAAGCACATTCCGAAGAGATCGCCCCAATGCCATCGCCGCGGATAGGCCCGCATAGCTTCCACCAACGATGATAACGTCAAATTCTGTTTGCATTCTGATCCATTGTATCATGACAAAGTCGGCAAACTTTACCTTATACGCAACATTGTTGCATATAAGGTGTTTCTGTTACTTGTTAAACCTTCGTTCGATAACAAATACCAGTAGGAAGACCACCAACCCGGCCCCAAAGGAAATCGACAAATCGACGATAGACAGTGGGACCAGCTCAAAAAACGTTTCAAGGAACGGCATATAGATCGCTGCAAGTTGCAATACGATGGTAGCCACGACAACTATGGCCATTAGCGGATTTGTCAACAGGGCAAACGGCGAATGCGCCGATGACCGAAGGGCAAGGGCTTGGAAAATCTGGGAGAATCCTATCGTTGCAAAGACCATCGTCTGCCAGGTGAGATCTTCAGGGTTTTCCTTATCAAAATAAACCACGGCAAGGACAACGGATACAAGCGCAATTGCAACCCCGACAATAGCCAACTGAAAGTAGTCGATCCGATCCAGAGCGCCTCGTTCAGGGCGGCGCGGCGGTCGTTTCATGGTATTGATTTCGGCGGGCTCTGTTCCGAGGCCCAGACCAAGTAGCCCATCCGTTAATAGGTTCAGCCAAAGTAACTGCAATGGTTGAAGCGCTATGACCATTCCGAAGATCGGGGTGAGTAGCATGATCAACACCTTACCCACATTTCCGGCCAGTGAAAACTTGATAAAGCGACGAAGGTTATCGAAGATTACACGTCCTTCCTCTACCGCCGAGACGATAGTCGTAAAGTTATCGTCAAGCAACACCATATCTGCAGCCTCCTTGGCCACGTCGGTGCCTGTGATTCCCATTGCCACGCCGATGTCGGCTTTCTTCAGCGCCGGCGAATCATTGACGCCATCACCGGTCATGGCAACGACTTCTCCCCTTCGCTGCAACGCCGCGACGATTTTTAGCTTATCCTCGGGCGATACCCTGGCATATACGGCGGTATGGCCGGCGAGTTCTACGAGTTCCTCGTCACTTATCGTCTGGAGCTGCTCGCCTGATATCGTATTGGTTTCGCGGGCGATGCCAAGTTCATTCGCAATCGCCGCCGCGGTTAACGGGTGATCACCCGTAATCATAACGGGACGGATACCCGCGGTTTTACATTGGTCGACCGCGGCGCGCACTTCAAGACGTGGCGGGTCAATCATTCCGGCGAGCCCTACGAAGGTCAGACCCTGCTCAACGGATACATCACTGCGTTCTGAATCCATTATCCGGAAGGCCACCCCAAGTACACGAATGCCCGTTTCTGCGAGGTGCGTATTTGCATCCAGGATGCGCTGCTTCCACTGTTCATCAAGTGGTTTGCGCTCACCTTTCTCCCACACTGTGTCGCATATTTTCAAAAGACCATCGGCCGAACCTTTTGTACAAACGATATAGCGAGAATTTGCCAAAGGCCTGAAGTATTCGGGCAGGTTTGTCTTAACCTTGTGTATCGTTGACATTCGCTTGCGGCTACTGTCAAAAGGCACTTCGTCAACGCGTGGCAGCACGTCGTATAAGTCTTCCTTATAGATTCCGCGCTCAGCTGCAGCGATCAGGAGGGCCACTTCCGTGGGATCGCCAATTGTTTTCTCCTGTCGCGTGCGCTCGGTACCTTTTTCGAGTGTTGCGTCATTGCACAATACAGAAATCGCTAATGCAAAATCAAGTACTGCGCTGTCGTGATCTGCGATTTCGGGAGCGGGATTGTATTGCACAACGCAGTTCGGGAGATCCATAACGGTCACTGTCATTTTATTCTGTGTCAGTGTACCGGTCTTGTCTGAACAGATTACGGTGACAGATCCAAGCGTTTCAACGGCAGGGAGTTTTCTTATCAGCGCATTCCGCTTCAGCATGCGCTGTCCGCCAAGAGCAAGTGTTATCGTCACCACGGCCGGAAGACCTTCAGGTACTACCGCCACGGCTACACTCACACCAGTTAGAAACATGTCGGCCACCGTTTCCCCGAGCAGTACGCCAAGTCCGAAAATCACCGCCGCAGCAGCTACGCCGACAAGGGCAAGCAGTTTTCCCAGCTTGTCCAGTTTTTCCTGTAGCGGGGTTTTCCTGGATTCAACCGTTCCGATCAGATTGGCAACCTTTCCCAGTTCCGTGGTCATGCCAGTGCCAATGACTATTCCAACACCGCGACCATAGGTAACAACGGTACCCATATAAGCCATATTCCTTCGGTCGCCAAGTGGCAAGTCATCTTTGGCCACCGGTGCTGCAATTTTCTCCACCGGCTCCGACTCACCCGTGAGAGCGGCTTCCTGAACTTTTAAGTTGAAGGATTCAAAGATGCGCAGGTCCGCAGGAATTACATTCCCGGCTTCAAATTCAACGATGTCTCCGGGAACCAGCTGACTGGCGGATAACTCACGCGTGGAACCGTTTCTGCGGACGCGTACCTTCGGAACCACCATCCTGCTCAAAGCGGCCATAGCTTTTTCGGCACGGTATTCCTGAAAGAACCCCAGGAACCCGAAAAGGAGTACAATTGCCATGATGGCAATTCCTTCAGTGGTTTTGCCCAAAACGAAGGAGAGCGCGGCCGCCACGATGAGGATAAGCACCATCGTTTCGGTAAACTGCTGGAAAAGCATCAACAGGGCACTTTTACGCCTTGCCTCTTGAAGACGGTTTTGTCCATATTGTTTTAGACGGGTTTCGGCCTCGGCGTCGCTAAGGCCTTTTGCCGAAGTATTGACAAGCTTTAAGACCTCTTCCTTAATTTGTGTATGCCAAAGAATCATTCGCGGGGTATTGACCGGATAGCGGATACTATCCGTTCCAAGCTACTAAAAAAAGAATGATTTAAATACGACCGTGGTATCTGATAACAGTACTTTTAACCCTGTGTCCTCTTCACGCTCAAATTGGATTATAATAGCATTAGAACGTGCTATCGGTATTCCCTGAATGCTTTTCCGAACCTGAACTTTGTATCTATAAAGTCCACAAAACGTGCAGAGCCCTCAACGACAACCTTGTCGTCTTCTTGTTTCACAATAGTGATTTCTGTGCAGAACCAGTTATTGAGTGTGCGATAGAATCCGTTCGGGAGTTGCAGCTCCGTCTGATCGCCGCACGTGTTTTTAATGCTTAACCCAAAATCAAGAAGAGAATTCACAACCTGGTCTTTCAAATTCGCCGCATCGTTCACCTCCTCTATAACAAGCCGCATTCTCCTTGCTCCAAACGTTACGCCCAACGTAATAAAAAGTGGATACGCGATAATTTGAAACCACATTACATCGGTTTGTAATGAACCTGAGTTCCGAAAGAAAGCCAGTTTTAGGAGTAAGCTTAAACCCACAAAAACGATGGTGATCAGTAACAGCATTTTCAGGAATGTCCTGACTTCAGGCATCAGTGACGTTGTCGTGATCTTCATAGTTTGATTTCTGTACAGCTTCATAATCAAGGCTAAACAAACTTCATAGGATACTTTGGATTAATCAACCCTCTCGCGATGTTCTGCAATTTGCGTTCGATCATTCTCCGTGACAGCGATGCAAGGTAGTCGAGGTAAAGCACACCTTCCGTGTGGTCGAACTCATGCTGAATCATCCTGGCGGTCGATCCACTGAAGCGCTTTACTTTCCTTTGAAACTTCTCATCGGAATATTCTATCGAAATAGTCCAGTGCCGCTTTATCGGGCGACTCAGTCCAGGGATACTTAAACACCCTTCGTCGTCTTCCCACATCGGCTCAGAACGTTCAATAATCCGGGCGTTTATAAATACCTCGCGAATCCCATCATCGCCATCCTCAAAATACAATTTTCTTTCCTGTGGCCCAAGGGCTTCAAAAGTAGACCTGCTATCTACCACAAAAAGGCGAAAGGGAAGTCCGATCTGTGGTGCAGCGAGTCCACAACCATCAGCGTTGTCCATTGTCTCCCACATATCAGCAATGATCGTTGCAACCTCCGGATCGTGCGCCGGGATTTCGCTGCACTTTTGCTTCAACATCGGATTTCCGTAGGCCAGAATTGGGCGTATCATATCATTGACGTTTTGTCAAAGGTGCAAAACGACCGGTATGAAAGGCAATGAACAAATGTTAACTAATCACCACGTACAAATGGCCTCCGATCAGGCGATCTGTCTGCGAATTCGGCTTAGGCCCTGAGGTGTTATGCCTATATAAGAGGCGATATATTTCAGAGGAATGGATTTCAGCATATCCGGTTGTTCCTCAAAGAGCCGCAGATAACGCTCCTTTGCATTGTACTTCAGGAGCGACAGCTCGCGTTTGCTTTTTGCCAGAAACAGCCTCTCAGCAGCAAATCGCCCCAGATAGTTCCCAACCTGCGTGTTCGCATATACCTTTTGCAAATCTTCATGCGAGATCTGCCACGCAACCGTAGGTGTTAACGCCTGCAAGGCGTATTCTGAAGGCGTTTGTGTCAGGAAGGAATCGTAAGCACAGGTAAACTCTTTTTCGAAGCTGAAGCAGAAGGTCAGTTCATTTTCATCGTTGGGTATAAAAAATCGAACGACGCCTGATTCGATAAACGAAAGGTATCTTTCCGTTTCTCCCTGCCGAACGATGATTTCCTTTCTGGCAAATTCCCGCCTGTGAAAGTGGGATGCAATGAACGTCCATTCATTCTCCTGGAGCTTCACTATTCGCTCGTAGTATTCTCTGATGTATCCCATACTGCGAATATATTCAGTTTAATCTTCGGAGCATGAAACCCCATTCAAAGGCAGGAATACGCCTTTCTTTGTTGTATCTGGCCGGGTGTCAATTTTTGGCCATCGCCCAAAGTAGCCCTGATAGCTCTTTCCCAGCCTGCCTCACCCAACAACACCATGAAATTCTCGCGGGGCGCCAAATGCTGAAAGACCTATTCAATCCTGGAAAGCCGGTGAATCACAACTTTTCCAGGAAACCTTCAAACCCTCTGGCAAACGGCTTTTGAGAACATCATAGCCCAACACCAACCCTTCCAGTGGCTGAGAAGGACTTTTTTGATCCGGCTAGGAGAGCTTTGAAGTGACCTGAAACTAACCTGCACCGTTGGTCAGCATTTTAGCCATAATAAAGGGAAGATTTAGCAGAGATAAGGCAGTAATAAAGCAGTCCTTTATAAGACCGCTTTATCACCGCTTTATCACCGCTTTATCACCGCCTTATCACCGCCTTATCTCAAAGCTGAGATGCACTTTTGGACAAGCTACGGTGCCATAAAACCGCTAGTCCGAGGCAATCTGGTTGAGGGGTTTGGCGCGATTTATTGGGTCTTTTGGCGCGTCCACCCAACATGTCAGGACAACCGCAGCCGCATGGTGATGCCGGCCAAAGTTCGGGTGGCCACACCCTCAGGGCTGGTCTTAATAGTTGCGTCCGGCCCCTTCAAATTGGCCGTTCCGGATGAACACCGCCGCAGCATAAAGCAATAATTTCCGAATTTGTCTGACCCGTAAGGCAAGAGATGTAGAAGCCAAGGCGCGCCGCCGACTTAAATAAAACCTCCGTGTTAAGAATTAATGAGAGCTGTCCTTTGATAAAGACGATGTGACAGCGCACGCCACTTATCACTCCCGCCCAACCAGCCCGGGAACGCCATTAAGATCTTCCCGGTCAAATTAAACGTAGAGCCCACCCGCATTTGCAGAAAATTATCTCCCTTCAGACTGATCGCTCCATCTCAAAAATTGATGTCCCAAACCAGGAGGGCGCATAGACGATCCCTGATAAACCGGCTCGAAGAGTTGCTCCCGCACAGGTATAAGCCCGCGCGAATTTGAAATATCTAGTTCGCCGGGCGGATACTTTCGAAACTGAAACTAAAGGTCAGATCATTTCCATCGTTGGGTATATAAAATCGTACTACACCTGATTCGATAAACGAAAGATACTTTTCGGTTTCTGACGAACTATGATTTCATTCCGGCGAACCTTTCGAAATCCTTTTCCAACGCATCAAAACAACAAAAGGGCTGAAAACATTACAGTTNTCGGAAAACGACGGAAGGGTTTCAAAATACGGATACTACCGGTTTTTCGGACTCCAAAGCTGAATCGTGTGTGGTGTGGCAACAAAGGAGATGTACTCGGGGCCGATAAGGCGCGAAGAACACGAAAACCCTGACCTGTTCAAATGCTAACCTGTTCGGGAGATTCGATTGAATGAATTATCTTAAAGAATACTTAACACAAACGTTCACACATTAGCTATGAAAAAAATCACGTATCTGGCCATGTCAATGGCAATGTTCGCTTTCATGTCCTGTTCAGCTGAAAAAGCTGAAACCGTTGTGGAAAACAACAGTGAATCAAAAGAAGAGATTCCTTCAGCAACAGTTGCCACAGGTAAGTACAAAATCAAATCAGGTACTATTGAATTCGAGTCATCGATGGGGCCTGTTAAGAGTCGGAAAGTTGTGCACTTTGACGACTATGGATCCAAAGAACGTGTTGAGAATTATGACAACGGTGACGCATTGAAAGGATACAATACCAGTGACGGTAAGACGCGCTACTTCATTGACGTGGAAAGCAAGACAGCCTGGATTTCTGATCAAAATGGATCGCTGGGATGGGAAATGAAGTTTCATTCCTGGGAAGAACTCGACCGTCAGGGGCAAACCAAAGACTACACGCGAGTGGAAGATATTACGGTTGCGGGCAAACAATGCGAAGCGTACGAGTATCGTGGATCTACGGTATTCGCGGGATGGCAGGGGTTAACGCTTTACCAAAAGCAAGAACCAAATATTCTGGTTGAGGCAGTGAAACTCGATGAAAACGTGAATCATGACCCTGCAATTTTTGGTGTGCCAGAAGGATTTGAAGTGAAGGAAAGACCGACGTACAATTAAATAAGCAGGCATAACGTTCTCAATAAGAAGAAATTTTCCGGATGAATTTTTACCTTACATCTCCGCCAGAAACAATAATTGGCGAATCTCTCCACACAATGAATCGACTCATCCGAAAAGCCCTTCTTGTCCCTGAGTACAATTAATCAAATAATGGGGCCCGCCCATCCATCCCTCCCTCTTACCCTTCGGCAATTGATGAACGGCCCCGGAGCCCAGATCACAGTTTTTTATAGCGCCGCACTTCTTCCTTCGCCGCCGGACGAATGCTTATTGCAATTCCCCCGCTGGTTGCAATCTGCTGGCGAAGCTTGCTTTTCGAGGTAACATTATATTTTGTCACCGTATAACTCTGGGGATTCTTGTCGTAACTCGCGTCTTTACCATCGGCATACACCGTGGCGACGTAATTACCTTCAGGCAGGAATAAGAAGTTTATCTCCGCAGTCCGCGAATTCTCATCCGTAACACCTCCCACATACCATTCGTCCTTGCCCTTGGCTTTCCTTGCCATCGTAATGAAGTCGCCAGGCTCCGCCTCAAGTACCCACGTTTTGTCCCAGTCAACCGCAACGTCCTTGATAAACTGAAACGCATCCGGAAAGCGTTCGTAATTCTCAGGAAGATCTGCGGCCATTTGGAGGGGACTGTACATCGTTACATAATAAGCCAGCTGTTTCACTAACGTAGTGTTTACACGCTGAACACTGCCTGTACCGTAGTATGAAAGGTCGGTCTGAAAAATACCCGGTGTATAATCCATAGGACCTCCGACAAGTCTGGTAAACGGAAGGATCGTCGTGTGCTCAGGATTCAGGCCGCCCATGGCTTCAAACTCGGTTCCCCTGGCAGACTCCTGTGCGATCCAGTTGGGGTACGTGCGATGCAATCCGGTAGGACGAACTGCTTCGTGGCTGTTCACCATGATCTTGTAGTCGGCAGCGCGATTCGCAACATGTATATAGTGGTTTACCATCCACTGACCATCGTGGTGTTCTCCCCGCGGAATAATCGGACCGACATATCCACTCTTCACAGCCTTGTAGCCATTTTCATTCATAAAGTTGAATGCGCGATCCAGTCTGCGTTCGTAGTTCGTCGCAGATGCCGCAGTTTCGTGATGCATGATTATCTTAACCCCTTTCGAAGCAGCATGTTGTTGTACCTCTTTCACGTTGAAATCCGGATACGGTGTAACGAAGTCAAACACATCTTCCTTCCAGTTGCCAACCCAGTCTTCCCATCCAATATTCCAGCCTTCAATCAGCACAGCGTCGAATCCATGAGCCGCGGCAAAATCCACAAACTTTTTCGCCCTTTCAGTGGTGGCACCGTGTTTTCCGTTCGGTGTATACTTCGTAAAATCGTCTTCAAGTTTTACGTTCGTTTCTGTTGAATAAGCCCACGTGTTTTTTCCCGCTACGAAGTACTCCCACCAGATGCCGATGTATTTAGTCGGTTTAATCCACGATACGTCAGCCACCTTACTCGGTTCATTCAGATTCAGGATTGTACGGGAAATAAGTATATCTCCGGCTTTGTCGCTTACGAGAACGGTCCGCCAGGGCGTATGAGCGGGAGACTGCAGATAGCCTTTGTTCCCAACGGCATCGGGCGTAAGGTGTGCACTTAACGTCAACGTTTTGGCATCAACATTCAAATGCATAGCGGGATAATTCACCAGAGCAGCTTCGTGAATATTGATGTACAGTCCATCCTGACTTTTCATCATGGATGGCGTCTGAACAGAAGGGTTTTCAATGGGTTGCTGAGCCGTGATCTGAACCGTAGCTTTTTCCTGAAGAGCAGGCACCTCGGAAACCCGCGAGGTCATATAGGGATACTCATTGGTATCGTAGTCTCCGGGAATCCAAAAGATTTTGTGATCGCCTGCCAGGGCGAATTCAGTACGCTCTTCCTTTATGATAAAATAATGAAGGTTGGGCTGCTTCGGAAATTCGTAACGAAATCCGAGACCGTCGTTGAACAACCGGAAGCGAATTACCATGGAACACTCTGAACTCTTTTGTTCAAGCGTCACCGCGAGTTCCCGGTAGTTATTGCGGATTTCTTTCTCTTCGCCCCACACCGGTTCCCACGTTGTGTCAACCGCACCCTGGGTAGTATTCACAATATTGAATCCGTCAAGAAACGCAGGCTTGTCGACCAGCTCGAAGCCCAGAACACTGGGCTTTATCACTTGCTTGCCTTTATAGTTCAGCTGATACCTGGGCGCACCTCCTCCATCCAAATCGAATCTTAACTGCAGATTGCCATCCGGTGATGTGAGGGTATGCTGAGCAAACCCGGCATAACTGATGGCAAGGAAAAGCGCAAGAACAAAAACACGTGTTGTTATCATACTTCGTACACTCATGAAATTAAATAGAAATGACCACGCCGACACTTCGCAAAATGCCGCCGTAGTCTGTTAATAATTATTCAGCAATTTTAAATATTATCATTTATAAAAAATCCGATATTCGAAGGCATCCAGCAAAATACTTTCCGGAAGAGTTGTCGTCTGACCGGTAATCACATCGGTCCACCCATCGCCGGTAACCGATGACGGTATCACTACTTCCTTTGCGTCATTTCGCAGGTTGACAAGCACCACAACTTCCTCTCCTTGAACGCTCTTCCGGAACGCCATCACATCACTGGAATTGAATGTTTCCAGACTTCCCTGCCGTACTGCCGCGCTGCCTTGCCTGAACGCGATCAGCTTTCGGTACTGATCGAGAATATCCGTATTGGCACTCCAGTCAATCTTCGCGGAACTGTTCTGAAAGAAGGGAATCTTTTGGTTGAATCCGACCTCCTGCCCATTGTAAATGAGCGGCACTCCCCCCATATAGGAAGTTACTACCCACGCGGCCATGGCACCCTTTTGTCCTCCGAAGGTATTAACCGGTGTATCTTCCCATGCGTTCTGATCGTGGTTGGTAATCCAGCGCAGCATGTGTTTCCCTTCGGGTATTCCCGAGTAGTCGGATGTATGGGCAGAAGTTACTATACTGACGGAAGCATTTTTTTCATAGACCTCCTTGAGCTTTCCATAAAAATTCCATCCGAAGATCAGGTCGAAGCCTGATGAAAGCAGATCTTTCTTTCCCGCTTCTGCAAACATGATCAGATCACGATTGGGAATGTTTCGCAAAGTATCAATGGCCTGCTTCCAGAAGTCGTTGGGAACGCCGTCGGCATAATCGCAGCGGAAACCATCGACATTCGCCTCAAGTATCCAGTACTTCATCGCCTGAATCATCTCCTTGCGCATGGCTGATGAACCGAAATTCAGGTCTGCTACATCATTCCAGCCCATGCCATCAGGACTGATGATGTTACCGGAAGCATCCTTTGTATACCAGCCTGGATTTTGTTGTATCCATGCATGATCCCAGGCGGTGTGGTTTGCCACCCAGTCGAGGATGACGGCCATATCCCTGTTGTGCGCTTCCTTCACAAGGGTGCGTAAATCTTCGAGCGAACCAAATGCGGGATTGATCTTTTTATAATTCCTGATTGCATATGGTGAACCAACTCCTTTAAGCTCGCCGATTTCATAAATGGGCATGAGCCAAACCACGTTGACACCAAGTTCTTTAAGGTGATCCAGTTTTTCGGTAACCCCTTTGAGATTACCCTGTTGACTAAACGCCCAGAGGTTCACCTCATACATTATAATATCGCCGGTAGCCGGCACGTTGGAAAAGGGAACATCATACTGCTTCGGTTCCTCCCCTGTGACTATCGGTTTCTTTGGTATCGGCTCACCGTCTTTACTGCACGACCCACCGGCGAGCATGGTTGGCACAATCAAAAGCAGGACGACGATAAGTCGAATGACGGGGAATCGCCTCCACTGGTGAAATACTTGCATCATTATTCTTGAATTCAGTTGTAAAAAAGGCGGGAACATTAAGCGTTCCCACCCTAATTTTAATTTTTCTTGATTGAGTAGGCGTAGTTTCCGGGGATGTGCAGATCAAGTGTGATCGTGTAATTTCCATCCGAAGGCACGGTAAAGTGCGGCTGCTCTACATACGCCTTCCATGGATGGTTAGCATACGCCGGCCTTCCATCGGCAAGTCCAAAGTCGAGAGCCCAGGCATTATTGGCTCTGAATTTAAATGAGCCGTCGGCTTTCATATCAGCCGTTACGCTCCATGTTTGTGTATCCGGGTCGTACGTTAAAGGCGTATCGGCGTCCCAGCCTCCCGGAGTCGCGCCCCCGATTATCCCCCACGAGGTCTTGATAAGCTGATACGTCATCTCGTTCAGGTTTACCATGAACAGGTAGTATCCGTCGGATGGAGCAACAAAGTTCGCACCGGCGAAGTTAGCCTCCATGATCTTGCCCTCGCTTTCATATCCATATGACATCGGGCCCCAGTCAGGCTGCGCATACAGTTTGAATTCATTGGTACCCCCGGCAGGGATATAGATATATCCTTCATAGATTCCGTCGTCGTTTACTGACGAAATGATCGACGGCGCTCCGATATTCCATCCCTGGTAATCACCGGCGATATACATGGAAGGATACTCGACGACTTCAGGAACATCGATCGGCGTCACCCGTACGGCTGTCGCCGGAGAAAAAATATTTCTGCTCATTGTACCTTGCACACGGATTGCAATAACGCCCTCCACCCCTGGTTCAAATCCGAGCTGATTGGCAATATCATTCAACTCAGCACCACTGAACGATGACGCCAGGAGGTCCTCACCTATCTCCCTGGAAATTGCTCCAGACCACCCGTTGACGCCACTGGTATCGGCTGCCGTTTCAAACTGCAGGGTGTATGTAACTGGTCCCTCCACGGGAAACTGGATCGCTTTCCATGAAACCTGCAAAAGCGTCTCCACCTTGTTTTCATCCGTGATCACAATTTCGCTGGCAGAGACTTCCGGTGCCGCGGCGAAGCTTACTTTCTGCAACACCGTCAACGTGGGATCATCTTCACAGCCTGACAGCATCAGCAATGTCATTAACACTGCCAGAATTTTTAAGTGTTTTTTCATACTCAGTGTCGTTTAGTAACCAGGATTTTGTTTCAGGTTTGGATTTGCGTCCATTGCAGCCGTAGGAATGGGGAACAGCTTCCGGTGTTCGGGGGACTGCCCTTTGAACCAATGCGGCTGAAGGAATGTACCGAAGCGGATCATGTCCTGCCGGCGATGTCCCTCCATGTTGAGTTCGAGCCCACGTTCGAGGTACACATCGTCAAGTGTCGGAGGTGCCGCAAGTGCATCCAGGCCCGCGCGCTGCCGTACCTGATCGACATATGATTTAGCTTCTGAAGCATTATTCAGTCTGACCAGGCATTCTGCCTTCATCAGCAAGACATCGGCATAACGATAAATCGGAAAATCATTAGACGCGCCATCCCCGCCGTCGTCTCCTGCAGGATAAAATTTGACGTTGCGAACACCAGCCTGAGGATCAGCACCCGGATCTATCAGCGACCCCACATTAAGATGATAGTTCACGTTTCCGGGCTGTGGGCCTACAAGGAACTGCTTCTTGCGGATATCGTTGTCGCTGTACATTTCGTAGTACGGCGTTGGCACGATCGTTCCATTCCAGCCACTGTATCCGAAGACCGCTGTACCGTGAGGGCCATACAGGCTTCTTATGGCATACACATTTCGCGAAACGACATTTCTCGTAGCGAACATTGCCAGAATTGTTTCGTCACCCGGAAGAACGTCACCAAAAAGCTCGTAGTAACGATATCCCAGTGGGCTCGATGCATTGGCGTCGCCAGGATGAAGTGAAAAACCTCCTTCGTCGATGATCTTGTTCAAGGCCGAAAGGCACTCCTGCCACATCGGTTTCCCCGTGTAAACTTCAGCGTTGAGGTACACCTTCGCCAGCAGCATATACCCTGCCCAGCGGTTGAACCTTCCGTAGTATTCACCGCCTTTCGTCGGACTGAGCTTGTCGACATTTGAAGTCAGCTCATCAACGATAAAATTGAACACTGTTTCGCGACTCACCTGCTGGAGTTTATCAACGGTAACATTGTTTTCCGTGTAGAATGGCACGTCNCCGAAATCATCNATCAGCAGGTAGTAGAAGAACGCTCTCAGTACACGGGCTTCGGCGATCTTGTCNGNATCAGCGTCTGCGCCTTCGAGAAGTTCAATCGCCTTGTTTGCTTCAAACACTGAGCGGTAAAGCCAGTTCCACGTATTGGTAATGTACGCATGCGTGGGCAGCCATTCGTGTTGATGAAGAATGGCAAAGTCAATCTGCCAGTTTCCATCATTGCGATGTGGAATTACCTGTGCATCGGAGGACATTTCATTGACATCGTACCATCCGTTGTCAGCGCCGGCGTACCCTTCGCCACCCCAGTTTCCTGCAATTTGAGCGTAGACCCCTGCAAGCGCTGCATTAGCACCTTCAATCGTTCCGTAGAAATCCGATGCCGCGTATTTGTCATAGACGTTCTCGCTGACGTCGGTACATGACGGCGACAGCAGCAGGACGGAACACATTGCTATAAATATATTTCTGTATTTCATGTCTTGTTATTTTGCTTGTTGGACACATCCTGTCATTTTAAAACAACGTTCACCCCTACTGCAAAGCTTCTCGCACGGGGATAAGCACCGCGGTCTCCACCAAACGTATTCAGATCGAAGCCACCTGGGTTGCTGCCACTGACGTTGATCTCAGGATCAACACCGCTGTAGTTGGTGAATAACAGCAGATTGTTTCCTGTGAAAGACACACGGAGTCGGTCGATATATTTTACATCGCCCAGCGGTACTGTATATCCCACGGTGACGTTGTCGAGGCGGAAGAAAGAGCCGTCTTCAAGCCATACGTCAGAAGCATACTGTGAAGTGCGCATACCCAGCCCGACAGCGCTTTCCAGCACATTGGCGCGTCCGAGAATCTCGAGCATACTCAGACTATGACGCATGTTGTTGTAAATCTTATTACCTCCTGATCCTCTCCAGAGCATCGACACGTCCAGGTTCTTATGGCGAAGCGTGGGCGTAACGGCATACGTATAGGTCGGCAGCGCGGATCCCGCGATGTACCTATCCGGGCTCGTGTTCCCCTGATCGATGATACCGTTTCCATCGCGGTCAAGTACAGTCTCCTCGCCGGTTTCATCCACACCAGTATGTTTGAGTATGTTGAACGTTCCTATGGGATGACCTTCGATCAGGTAAGCGCCGGTAGCGCCCCATCCCACATAGTTGGTATTCATTGGAATACCATTGAGTGAGCCGCCAAGAGTCAATACCTCGTTATTCAGGAACGACACGTTTCCACCCAGGGTCAGTGTTGTGTTATCCGTTTTGATCAGATCATAACCAAGTGCGATCTCAATACCCTTGTTCAGCATACTACCAATGTTGGCAATCATCCTGTCGTGCTGGTAGGGCGGGCGTGGCACCACGTATTCAAAGAGCAGATTATCCGTTACCGCGCGGAACACGTCAACTGAACCGCTGAGTCTGTTATCGAGAAGGCTGAAGTCAATACCGAGATTTGACTGCTTACGCGTTTCCCAGCGAAGATCTGCGTTCGGATTTTGCGTTACGTTGAAGTTGGTGATCTGCGTTCCGCCGAAGTACGCAACTCCTGCTGACTGGACCAGCGCGATAGACTGCTGAGGACCGAGTCCCTGCTGGTTACCCGTAATCCCGTAGCCGCCGCGTAGCTTCAGTGACTGGAATACATTCTGATTCTCCATGAATGATTCTTCTTCTATCCGCCATGCCAGTGACGCTGCCGGGAAGTTACCCCACTTATGGTTCGCACCGAACACGGAAGATCCATCGCGACGCATACTCACCGTAAGCAGGTACTTTTGGTTGTAACTATAATTAACCCTTCCAAGGAGGGAAACCAGGGTCCGGTCATTTTTATACGACCTCATGTTCCCGGCAGAAGCCAGCGAAAGGTCCCCGGCCTCAAGTCGGTTGTAGGTAGTAAGATCGTTGATGAAGCCTGTGGCCTGGGTCCAGTTTCCGTAATAGGCCTGGTTTTGCCATTCGTACAACACCATCGCCGAAAGGGAGTGAGCGCCCATTTCGCGACTATAGTTGAGACTAATGTTCATCAACTTCTCGTCTCTTCTGTTGTTGTCGATGCTGGCAATCCCCTTGCGGTTGATAGCATCTTCAATAGTGGATTTCGCAGGGAGAAAATATCCCCACATCTGATCCGTTTTCCGCCAGCTGCCAAACCACCCTGCGGTAAGGCCGTCGATGAGTTCCAGGTCTGCGCGAAGACTTCCGAAAAGGTTGTTGTTCTTTCCTTCGTTGATGACACTCTTCGCTACTGCGTATGGGTTGATGTACTGAAATACTACAGGATCGCGGAAGTACGTTTCGCCATCGGTGTCAAACACGGGATCGGTTGGCCGCGCGATATTGGCCAGGTTCACGAGGGTTGATTGAAAGGAGACTGGACCGATACTGCTTGGACTTCCTGTTGTGTTGTTGACGCTGCTATTGAGGTTCAGCGTTAACGTAAGGCGGTCGTCGAGCGCGTACTGCGTAGCCTGCAGACTACCGATGTATTTGTCGTTGTTGGAATTGATGACAACACCATCCTGAAGGATAGCTGTCAGGGCAGCGCGGTAGTGCATATTTTTTGATCCGCCGCCAAAAGAAAGTGTATGATTTTGCGTATACCCAGGACGCGTAAGGAGGTCGAACCAGTCTGTGTTCGATCCGTGGTTTACAGAAGCGGGAACGCCATTGAGGCGGACTTGCTCAGACCACTGCTGCGCATCAAGGACGTTGAGTTTCCGATTTTCAGGTATATAGTCAACGGAGGCCGCAACGTTATATTCGACACTTGTAGCACCCTCCCGCCCTTTCCGGGTGGTAATCAGAATTACCCCAGGCGCGCCACGTGATCCGTAGATAGCAGTAGCCGAAGCATCTTTCAGGATGTCGACTGATTCGATCTCACTTGGCGCAACCTGATTGAGGAGCTCCATATTTCCCTGAACTCCATCCACTACTACCAGCGGGTCATTCCCACCACGCAGGGAAGTGATACCGCGGATGCGTACACTTGGTGAGGAGCCGGGTTCGCTGCTGATCTGAGAAACCGATACGCCCGGGGCCCTTCCTGCGATTTGCTGCAGCGGGTTAGTGATCGCCCCCTGGTTCATGTGTTCCTGCGAGATCGTTGCGATGGATCCGGTAACGTCTTTCCTGCTCTGCGTACCATAACCGACAACCACAACCTCTCCGAGCGTAGTCAGATCCGACTCAAATTGAATATTGATGACGGTCTGGTTCCCCACAGAAACCTCCTGGGATTTGTATCCTATGAATGAAAAAACGATGGTCGGATTGTCCTCCCCGGAAGGCAGAACAAGGCGATAGGATCCATCGATATTCGAGGACGTGCCTACACCAGACGATCCTTTGAGGACGATACTGACTCCTGGAAGTGGCTGACCGGTTTCATCGGTTACCGATCCGGAAATCGTCTTCTGGTTTTGCCCAAAGGCGTTGCCGAAGGTAAAAAGAGATAGCAGGACGAAAAACCCGACAAGGTAGCACAGCCGGTTTTTTCGATCAGGTCCCAGCCAGTGACGTGCAGACGCCGTCGCGTGACCGGAGGGTTGATGGGGATAGTTTTTTGCCATGGTTTGAGTTGGTTAGTTCCTTTTTGATCGATTGCTTAAGTCCCGCAGGTAGACATTCAATACAATCGTTTGCGGACATGGCAAAGAAACTCGTCGATAAAACGGACATCAATTAATCACTGCAAAATCAAGGAAAAAGATGGCGCACATTACAGTTATTAAACTGACATTCAGATTCTTCTACTCGCATCCTCAAAGAAAAAATCAATATGAATTCGAAGGGAAATGAGGTGCCGGCGGGGCATCAAATGGTAGGAATTGCCATTATTCGTTTGTCAAATTCGGCCGGAGCTATCGACTTATTGCGAATCCTTGTCTTGTACGTGTAGATCGTCGTCACCGAGTAGTCGAGGATACGGGCAATCTTCTCATTGTCGCGAATACCGAGCCGAATCAGGGCAAAGATGCGCAGCTCTGTGTTTAAAAGCTGACCTTCTTTGAGCTGAATCCGGTCCTCCTCCCGGAAAAGTGACTGGAATATGGTGACGAAGTCCGGGAAGAGCCTGAGAAAGAATTTGTCGAAATGAACAAAGAGCTCTTCCCTTTCGTGTTTGATGTTGATGCTGTCGACCGTGAACCGCAAATCCTCCATGCTACGGGTACGCAGCTTCATCTCCATCGTCTTCTTGAGGTTCTCGAGCTTGGAAATGTAGTCAGCTGTTGAGTTAAAGTAATACGTTATGTATTCCTCCTTTATCTTGTTGGAATCCAGCAACTGATGATTTGCTTCCATAAGCTTTGCGTTAGATTCGGAAATCACCTGTTTGGCGGTTTCAAGCTTCTGATTTTGCTTGTAAACGATGAATCCAAAACCAATCAGAAGCAAAGCAAAAAGGGTGATCCCAACCGCGTACACCGTAATGAGTGTGTTGCGCGCCTCCACAGCGGCGTGCCGGTGGCCTTCAATAAGCGGGAAAATAGAAGCTACCTGGATGACACGATGGTTGGCGCCGTAGAAGGATGCATCGTCCATCGCAATCCGAATGTATTCGTGGGCCTTTTCAATATTGCCCTCGCGGTAGAGGGCTTCGGCCAGATTCCGCAGCGCCACGGTCTCCTTGGTTGAAGACTCAATGTCGGAAATCACGGCCCTGACAAGCATTTCCCGCGACTCGGCGGAACGGCCCAGCGATCCATAGATAAAGCTTAACGTACTTGTAGCCACGGCCTCTTCCCGGCCCGAAACATCAAAATCAATGAGCAACTTTTCATAAGCAGTCGCCGACGCCGCATAGTCGTTGGTGTGCATGGCTTTCAGTCCAAGTACCACGAGATATTCAGGTGTATTCAGCGGAAGAAATTGCAGTGCAGAATCAAGGTAACGGTTTCCCCAACTCCGATAGCGCTCATTGTAAAAAGAATCCCGGTTAAACTCTGCCAGATCGTAATAAGTCCTTCCCATCAGGAAATAGAAGTCCCCCTTCAGGCTGTCCGGCAAAGTGATGGCTTTCAATGTGTGAAGCGTATCCAGCGACTCATTGAAAAGGCCCGCTGAAACGAGGACGAACCCAAGATTAATCTTCGCGACTGACATACGTGCGGGATCATTCAGCTTATTGGCAAGCCCCTGCAAGCGCATGGCATACCGGAAGGCCGAGTCGTAGATGAACGACTTATACTCATCGAAGATTCGGGTGGTGAGGGCAAACTCGTCCTGAGGTGACGTGCCCCGGAGTTGCCTTTTCAGTTCGTCAATCCGCTCCCTTTTGGCTTTGTCAAACGACTCGCGCTGCGAAATTGTACGGTCGAGTTTCCGCATTGACTCGTCAGTCCCGCCATTCTGCCCGGAAGCGTGCAAAACAAAAACACACAAAAACAAAAAAAGAGGCGAACACTTTTTCATGATCGCCTCAAGATATAAAATCCAACCAGATTGCTTTTTGAGGTCTGCAGGAAAAAGGAACATTCTTGCAGACCCATCGCTCAAGGTCAAAGCGAAATACCAAACGTTACCGTAATGGATCGTCCGTCCGATGGCCAGATACCGGGGCCCGGATAAAACTGCGGACGCTTCGTAAAATATTGCTTATCTGTGAGGTTGTTGACGTTCACCCGAAGCTGCAAAGCAGGACTCAATCTCCAGGTCGTGTTGAGGTCAAGGAGGGCATACGAAGGCACGAGCCCGACCGCACCACTTGGCGGAGGTGTTTCTGTGTTGAGCGCATCGGCGTATGTTTCGCCGGTGTAACTGTATAACAAAGACAGACTTCCGAAACTGAACCGGACATTTACACCGTTGCGCGAGATCAGCTCGGGAACACTTTCAACTTTGTTACCGGAGATGTCTTCGTTCCGGTCGCCCACCCTGATCGATGCATCGCGATAACGCGCGTCCTGCCATGCGGTAGACGAGAAGACAGACACATTCAGGTTTTCAAACGGTAGGAAGTATTCAATAAAGGCTTCCAGTCCACGCGTCTCTGAGTTTCCGATGTTAGTGCGGCGGTAAAGGGTGTTGCCTTCGTTGTCATTTTCCACCAGCATACCCAGGCGGTTATTATACCTAACCTGGAAAGCGCTGATGTCCCAGCGCAACTTGCCGGACATACCCCGATAACCGATCTCCAGATTGTAACCATCGGCATCGCGAAGGTCGTCATCAACAATTTCAAACGTGCTTGCCGGAACAATATCCTTAAGGATTACCGGGCGATACGATTGCGCCCATCC
>Ga0065721_10050157_pt1 | contig 22673 bp, 15 predicted proteins | sample Mesricmetagenome_FD_59108 | JGI IMG/M metagenome (GOLD analysis project Ga0065721, IMG submission 59108) | Mesophilic microbial community from rice straw/compost enrichment Sample: eDNA_1 v2 (version 2) | ecosystem: Engineered > Solid waste > Grass > Composting > Bioreactor | place: USA: Davis...
TCGACGGCGGCGTCTACGCCATGCTCGGCGCAGGTGTGCGTTTGGGACACTCGTGGACTTTAGGACTGCACTATAAAAATTATTTTAGCGGTGATATTGATAACGCAGTGGGTATCGCGTTTTCTTACGGATATCGGTGAGTATCCAAGAGCCAGTCGCAGCTGGCGACTCGCAAAAAACAAATTTTCAATCTCAAAGTTCCACCCATTTCATATTCACCTTCATCTAGCCAATGAGATTGGTCGCATTGGAACGTACGTTTCCACGATAAGGTTAGGTTGCGGGTGCCCAATTTCTGAAGTTATACTGCCACGCCAAATAAAATCTTGACCATCTGCAATGTTGCCTTGGCCAAGTCAACATGCAGGATTTCGAGCACTATTGCTACGACAATAACGGCAATAGAACGGTGGTGCGAAAACGCGACACACAAATCATTTCATTTGAATACGATGGCTTGAACCGTGTATTCCATAAAGGTTATTTGGGTGCCTCAACGAACGAGGCCACTCTTTGCAGCATCAATCGTCAACAAAACAGCAGCAATCATGTCTGGAGCCGCTATGAGTTGACCGGTGTAAACACCAAAGCAACCTTTGGATCTTACACAGGGCAGGGCATCACCAACACGTTTAATGGTTTTGGGAACCTGATGTCATCACGCAATTCGATGAGCAGCGCCAATCGGACACTGACCTACAAGTACGACAAAAACGGGAACCGTGAGTATTTGTACCATCCGGACAGTAATGTCAATTTTCGCTATTTCTATAACGAGTCGAATCAGGCATACCGTATTCAAGCCAACGGCAATACGCTGGTGTGGGCAAACTACGACCTTTTTGGCCGCCTGGATTCCGTGGAGCGTAATGAGGCACGCAATGGCGCGGTCACTGATTTAGCCTATGACGGCGTAAGCCGTCTTAATTATCTAAAACAGGATTTTGCAGGTTCAAATTACGACATAACCAATACCTTTACCTATAACCCTGAGAGCCAACTGACAAGCAATTTATTAAGCAATAACCAATACCTTTACGGTGAAAACAACTACCGCACCGGCTCTTACTCGGTAAATGGTTTGAACCAATATACGGCAATCAATGGGACAACGCTCAGCTACGACGCAACGCCAATTTATGGAAGGACGGTCTCTCCACAATATATCTGTACGACGTCGAAAACCGATTAATTTCCGTATCCGGCAGCGTTAGCGCTACGCTCACTTATGATCCTCTAGGGCGTCTATTTGAAGTCAACGTTACCAGCGGCACACCCAGCCGCCGTCAATTTCTCTACGACGGAGACGCGTTGGTTGCCGAATATACCAGCAGTACCAGCACTACGCCGGTTGCGCGCTATCTGCACGGCGATGGCACCGACGTACCACTGGTGCAATATAACAGCGCCTCTGTGGCCACCTCCGCCAGACGCTTTCTCCACGCGAACCACCAAGGCAGCATAATTGCCCACTCCGACTACAACGGCAATCAGATAGCAACAAATACTTATGACGCTTTTGGTATTCCAGAGGTGGGCAATCAAGGGCGCTTTGGTTACACCGGGCAGATATGGTTGCCGGAGCTGGGGTTGTATCACTACAAAGCGCGGATGTATGAACCGAGGCTGGGGAGGTTTTTGCAAACCGATCCGGTTGGGTATGAAGATCAGATGAATCTTTATGCTTATGTGCACAATGATCCTTTGAATATGGTTGACCCGACTGGCGAGATTGCATGGCTTGCAATCCCTGTATTTGTCGGCGCATTGACAGGAGCATTGGAGAATTATGCTGAACAGAAGCTATCGGGAAAAGAAGTTAGCGGAACTGATGTAGTGAAAGGAGCGTTAAAAGGGGCAGCTGTTGGTGCTTTGGGCGGCATTGGAGCTGCTGCAAAAATGGCTTCGATGGGAAAAACTATGTTGGAACTAAATAAGGCTGCCCATTCAGCTAATGCTTTAAAGGGTATGGCTGCCGGGAGTGCAGCTACGGTGGCTGTGGGGGCCGCGTCCGGGGCCGTACAGAACGATTCCAATCATTCAGTACCAGGGGAGCCTAAAACGGATAGCTCTAGCTCGAACAACGAGGCGCCTGAAAGTACTTCGTCTGGCAGCAATACAGCGTCTCCAAAAGAAACGTGTGTTCCAAACCAAGGTAACTGTTAATTACGTCGGCTAGTTTATTAATGAAATGGTTCAACGTTTTCGTAATCGCGATAATCGGAAGGATTTTGACAAAGTTCCTGGTCAAGCTTTTAGAGGAGAATGGTGCAAGGGCGGCGCTGTTGTTAGGAGCTGAGATTGCCCTGTCTCTGATTATTGTCGTCTTTGTTTTCTATTACCTTTTTCGCCGCTCGGAGAAAAGGTGACAGATTTATTCGGAGAAAAGGTGACAGATTTATTTAATTGAATGCGTTCACCAACCCAACCCTGTCCTAATCTTTTTACCTGCCACAACAAAAGCCCGACGAACTCCTTCGCCGGGCTTTTTCATCATCGCGCGCAAAGATCTCCCTGCAACTGCGGCAATTCCACACTATCGCTTCCTTTATTGCCCTGCATACCAAAGCTCACGGTTTCCCCTGGCAAAATATTGCCATTCCAACTGACATTGCTCGCGGTGTACGGATTAGAGCCTGCGAGGGTGGCGTTCCAGCTGCTGGTTATAGCTGTGCCATCGCTATAGGTCCAATTTACGCTCCAGCCATTAATCAGTGTGTCACCGATATTGGTTAAGCGCACTTCCGCAGTAAAACCGTTGTTCCATTCGTTCGAGATCACATAGTCGCAAGCGAGGCTACCAAGACCGCTGCCACCCGAGCTCGATGACGTGCTTGAGCTTGATGACGTACTTGAACTTGATGACGAGCTTGTGCTTGATGAAGACGAAGTCGATGAGCTGGACGAAGAACTGGAACTGCTCGCAACGCCAGACGATGACGAACTGCTCGACGACGAGCTGCTACTGCTATTGGAAGATGAACTGCTGGAGCTCGACGACGAGCTACTGGATGATGAACCTGGGTTGCCACCACTGCCATTAATCACCACATCCATACAACCGTGAAAGCGCTCGTAGGTGAAATGATTGCGACCCCACTCGCCATAAATAATATGGCGTCCGGAACGCTCCGGTACATTACAGGTGGTATGAAATAAACTTTTCGCTTTATCGGCGACAACTGCCGGGTTTGCGCCTGGATTGGTATCGCTGTAGTCGAGCACACAAAAAGGCGAGCTTTCAAAATCGTCCCACGTTAAATTACCGCCGACCTCATAGTTAAAATCGGGCTTGGTAATCCAATAGCGAAACTCCTCGGTGTCGTCGTAGTGCGGGCCCCAGGAAATATCCCAGGTAATGGTCAGCGATCCGCTATCAATGGCCGTCGTCGGCCAATCGAATTGATGATCCCAAGGCGTTGCGCCGCCATTCCAGGTTTCGCTGTCGAACCCGCACACGTTTTTTGATGGTCCTCCCATGCGACCTATATCGTGCGTTAGGACACTCATAAATTGGTACATGCCGTTGGCATCGGCTTGCGCCGCCGCCACACAAGCTGGCGTTACCGCTTGGTCAGCTTTTTCCAAATAACCGCAAAACGCATTGCGCGCTGGTGGGTCCACCATTAATCCATGGCCGAAGGCCGTCGTTGAAAGCGCGGACAGCGCAGCGGCACTTGCAGCCGCACTTAACGTATTTTTTAACGATAATCGAGCCATAAATAACCTCTAGCTTTAGTAACTGATATTGGACTCAGTTTTTTGCGTCTAAGCAGACTCTTTTTTTATTTTTATTGAAATTCCCTTGACGCAGTGCCCAGAGGATTTGGAAATCTTATTTCGGCATTAGTTTCTTCCACTACTGTGATTTATATAACAGAATCATTAATGGTGGGTTTTCGAGTGCTGCAGCGCAGCTTAAAGACTATTTTTCCCGTTATTAGTGTGGCGGAGGTCTTCTGCCGATGGTACTGCGGATTGATTTAAACCGTCATAGCTCCTGAAATAAGCGCGCAATTACGGTTTACTTTAAAAACTGGGCAATAAAAACCCGAGCGGGCGATAATCCACGCTCGGGTTTAATGAATTGCCCTATTTATTTCCCTTAATTCAATACTCCTCTAAACCCTAAAATCACGGTATAACCCGGATCGTAATAACGATAAGCCGCGTTGTCGGCGATAAAGGTTTCGCGCTGCGGATCGCTGCCGAAATTGATGATATTGATGGTAATTTTGGGCGAAGTGGGCAAGCGGCCGAGGTCGTAGCTGGCGGAAAAATCCCATTGGCCGCGAGCGTCGATAAAACGCTGGGCACCGCGGATATCGTCCTGGTGCAAGTCGGAGCCGATTTGTTTGTCGTACCAGACGTAGGACAGCCGCAAGGTCAGCGCGTCGTTTTCGTAATAACCGGTAAGGTTGGCAGTATTTTCCGACACTTCCGTCGCAAACGCAGGCGCGCCGGATCCTTTTGGATCCTGCCCCACATGGGTTGCGGAAATGGAATAGCCCAGGCCTTCCAACACCATCGGCAAGGGCTGCACCCACAACAATTCCAGACCGTGTAAATCCAAAGTCGCGTTGTTGTTGTATTGCTTGGTGACCCGCACCGTGGCTTCATCAGGACCGCCACGCTGATCTATGGCATCGCGCTGGGATGGCGAAAGGTAGAGATAACTGATCCCCATTTGCGTCAACAGATCATTGACGCCGACCGGTGTAACCGCGGCCGAGGTAAATCCTTTGATGCGTTTGTAAAAATAATTGGCGGAGGCGTAGCCCTCGTCGTTGAAATACCATTCCAACCCTATATCGAAATTATCCGAGGTATAAGGTTTGAGGTGAGGATTACCCTCGCTGGCAAATTGCGCGGACGGATCGACAAAAATAAATCCCGGCAACATAAGCGCTGGATTTGCCCGAGTCATAGTGCGTGAGAGCGCGCCGCGCAGCAGCAGATCGTCTTTCAGCTCGTACGCCAAATTAAAGGTCGGCAGCACTTTGCTGTAATCGTCTTTTTCTTCGTTGAAGAAAAATTCATCGCCACGCCGCTGTACACCGGACACGGTTTGTTGGGTGTTAACAAAGCGCAAACCACCGTTGAGACGCAAACTGCGCGAGCCGAAATAATGCTGCCAGTTGCCTTCGATATAAGCCGCGATAGACGCCTCATCAATGGAGCCGGTGGGCGCGCCGGTATTGGATGTGGTGTTGACCCGCGCTGCAGCAAAATATTCCTGATAATCGGTGGCGGCAAAAAAGCGCTGGTAATCCAGCATCACAAATCCGCCGGGGCCGGGCGCCAAATAATTTTGCACGGTGCTGTCCGGCACTTTGTTCATAACGTGTTGCTCCCAGAAGGGATTGTCGCGGCCGATAATGGAGCGCTCCACCTGATCGTAGGAGAGACCGAATTTCACATTGGTGAGATCTTCGCCCAACGTAAAATCCAGACGCGCACCCAGGGTCTCCGTTTCGCGCTCCTCCAATTGCACAAACGCTCTTTCCACGTTCCAGCCGGCGACTTGGTTGGGATCGTTTAAATCGATATTGGTCCACAGCGTCGGATATTCTCCGCCGCTATTGCGGAACTGCGCGGCGATGCCGCTGTTGAGATTGGTGTGGAATGCCAGCGACGGACTCTCCCGCGACCATTCGCTGCTGGTGGCATTCACTTGCGCGTCGATGATCAACGATTCGCTCACAAAAAAACGCGCACCGGGATTGATGCTGACAAAATCCAGACTTTCCGTGTACGGCCGCGCTTCCATTTCGAATTGCACGTTATACAAATCCGCCTGGGTGACGATATTGTTGTGGTCCACCTGCATATTGGTGGGAATGATTTGGGAATTCCGCCCGATCATCGCCATGCTCAGACGGTTGTAGTCGCGGTCGGCTTTGGCATAGAGCATATCCAGGTAGTAATTGCCGTATTCGTTGGGAATCCACTCCACGGACACCACGCCAGCGATGCGATCGCGGTCACCTTCACTGTAGTGCGGCCGGCCCATGCGCGGAAATAATCCCTCGCCGATTTGCGAAATGCTCAAACCGGGGTTCACATCCAGCAGAAACGCGTCGTCGATGCGCGTACCCGGTCCATACACCGTGCCGGAGCGCCCGGTAATTTGGGTATTGTCAGGCACCACGTGATAACCGGCGGCGCCGTTGGTGGGAATATCCGTCGCCGGATCCACCGCCACTGGCTGGCCGATCACAAACTGGTTGCCGCCGCGACGATTGCCACTGCAGTTGTCCGCCGGCAGTCCCGGCAATCCATTGGTGGTGAGGCCGCACTGATCGTAGGTGAGGTTGGCGTTGGTCCAGCCGCCGCTTTCATAACCGCGGGTGACCACCCGGTTGTTGACCGCGGCCACGCCGGCGAGCACGCCGAAGGAGCGGTTGCTGTTTTTCCAGGAGCCGATCAGCGATGCCCGCGGGCTGATTTCCTCCGACAGCTCGCCATAGCCGCCCTGCAATTGATAGCTGATGTAATTATCCAGATCGTCCATAGGGCGCAGGGTGCGCATATTCACCGTGCCGGACAAACCGCCTTCCACCATGCTGGCGGTGGTGGTTTTGCTGACGTCCAAACGCCGGAAAAACTCCGTCGGGAATACATCCAGATCCAGCTCGCGGTTGCTGTTGATGGCGTCGGTCTTGCCACTCGACGCCACCGCAATCTGCGAGCCGTTCAAGGTTACTTTGGTGAAGTTGGTGTTGAGGCCGCGGATGGCGACGTTAACGCCGGAGCCGTCGATTTCGCGGCTGAGCTGAATGCCCGGCACCCTGTTGATGGCCTCGGCGATATTGAGGTCGGGGAATTTCCCCACATCCTCGGAAAACACCGCATCGGTGAAATTAACCGATTCACGTTTGAACAGCGACGCGTCTTCCAAGGATTTGCGCAGGCCGGTTACCACGACCTCGGTGAGGACAAAGCCCTGGTCTTCAGTGTTCTCTTGCTGTGCTTGCGCCAATAGCGGAGCCGTTAGTGCCGCGCACAGAGCCAAGTACAGAGGTGCGCGCGCGAAAGTTGGTTGCAGTTGTTTCATTGGAAATCTCCTAATTCGATTCACAACGGATCACTGTCGGATCACGCTACAGGTGTCGATCAGATATTCGGCGGTGGCCACCGAAGCCTGGATGTAGGGTGTAAATTCCGTTTCAGTGCCATCCGGATCGTGAAGATAGGAGCCGCTCAGTTGTACCCAACTGGCGGAGGTCGCATCTGTTCTGCCCACTTCGATATATACAGCGTCGCTTAATTTGATGGTCATGATGACGGTGGCATCGGAATTTTCCGGCGCCATGCGGACATGACAGGAGAATTGGTAAAGGTCGCCGGCCTGCGGTGCTGCAACAGTGAAACTGGCTCCCTGCCACTCCGCGTTGCGATTGCTCACCAGCACGCTGTAGGTCCCGGTGTTGGCCGCCGCAGAGGTGCGTTCCAAATTCACAGCCTGACCAAACGGCCCCCAGCCGGATAAGCTCGACTCCACATCACCATTAACCACCAGCTGCGTCGGTATCGCCAGCTCCAGATCATCCACATAAAAACTGGCTGCTGCACCAGCTTCCGAAGATTCGATATAGAGAAAATGTTCCTGCAGAGGACCATCGGCAACGTGGGTAAAACCGCCGGCGAGTTCCACCCAGGCGGCATCCGTCACTTGTGCACTGCCGAGCTGGTTATAGTCCTCGGCGCCACCGACCAATGTGCGTTTTCTCGTCAAATTAAGCTGGGTAGCCGGGGTGCCAGGGGCCAGACGCACCCATATCGAGGCTTGGTAGGAGCGCCCTGCCGATAGCGGCGGCAGATCCATCACCGGACCGTTCCAGTTGGCGGTTCGGCCGGTGACCAACAGGCTGTAGTCGCCGCTATGGCGTTGTTCCGAGGCTTGGGTAATCAACACGCTGCCGCCCTGGACGCGCCAGGGCAGAATGCCGCTCTCGATCCCGCCGTTGATAATCAGGTTACTGAGGGCGGCGACGGTGAGATCGTCCACGTAATAGCTGACGGTTGCCTCGGGAGATTCAACGTACAGGGTCAGATCGCCCCAGCGGCCGGGGTTATTGTTTTGGAAAGTGCCGGACAGGCGCGTCCAGCCGTCGGCGGTCACTTCGGCAGAGCGGATCGTCGTATATGTCGGATCTCCACCTTCGGGCTGGGCTTTAAGGGAAAGCCGTATCTCTGCCGGCTCCTCGCCTGCGGCCAAGCGAACCCAGACAGACGCTTCATATTCACCAGTGGGTAGAGTTTTGATCAGCGGCATGACCGCGCCGTGCCAAGTGTCCGAGCGGCCTGCCACCAGCAGACTGTAAATGCCGCCGTGACGCTGCGCTGATGTGCGAGTGGCTGTAACATTGTCGCCCTGCGGATACCAGGGGCCGGTGCCGGATTCAAGATCGCCGTTGCTGAACCAATTAACCGGATTGCGCGGATCCGGCGGTGTTAGCGGATCATTGTTCGGCGCAGTGGGGCCGGAAGGATTGAGTGTTGAACCCGACTGATATTCCAGAGAGGGATCGTTGCTGGCGGAACAGCCCAGCTGCAGCAACAGCAGCGCGGCTATCCAAGATTTGCCTAGCAGTTGAAAGGGGATAAATAGATTTCTGCTCATGTGTTTCTCCCAAACAGACCAACCACTCCAGGCAGCACTGGAGCGTTGATGGGTTTAAACAAGTGGATTGGAAATCAGAGGTGGATAGCCATGAAGAAGCTCCGTGCACCTAAACTCGGTTATCGTTTTATCCCGGAAGATCCGCGTGACTCCGCCGCTGCGGGTCCGCTTTGTTGTGTAAGAAATATAAGACTAGAAGCCGTCGCCCAATTGAGCAAATTTAGAGCGCCCCAGCACTTCTGTTCGCCGCGGGCGGGGCGTATCTTATTCGAACTTTTTGATCAGATAAAATTATTTTTATGATTTATAGATATAAGCCTTGGTGGTTGCCCTCTGCCCTCTTATTGTCACTTTTGTTGAGTGCAGTTTTATTTACCTTGTTAGTCGTGCGCACGCCCAAAACCGTGGCGGCGATGCAATCACATGATGGGGTGTCTAGCGAAATTTATCGCTGGCGTCTGGTCACCACTTGGCCAAAAAAATTTCCGGGCATCGGTTTGGCGCCGGAAAATTTTGCGGAGTTATTGCGCCAGATGAGCAACGGGCGTATTCAAATTACGGTTTACGGCGCGAACGAAATTGTGCCAGCGATGGGCATTTTTGACGCCGTGTCGAGCGGCAGCGTTGAAATGGGCCACGGCGCCGCTTATTACTGGAAGGGGAAAATTCCCGCCTCCTCATTTTTCGCTTCAGTGCCTTTTGGCATGAACGCAACCGAATTCAACGGTTGGTTGCACTACGGCGGCGGCCTGGAATTATGGCGGGAAATTTACGCACCTTTTAATCTGGTGCCTTTTGCCGGCGGCAATACCGGTGTGCAAATGGGTGGCTGGTTTAATCGCGAAATAAAATCCATCGCCGATTTTAAAGGACTGAAAATGCGCATTCCCGGTTACGCAGGTGAAGTCTTTACCCGAGCAGGTGGCACTGCGGTGAATATTCCGGGTGGCGAACTTTATACCGCGCTTCAATCCGGCGTGATCGACGCTACCGAGTGGGTCAGTCCTTACAACGACCGCGCATTCGGTTTTCAACAGATCGCCAAATATTATTATTACCCCGGCTGGCAAGAGCCCGGCCCCGGTTTGGAATTTATTATTAATAAACAGATTTACGACGGCCTGCCGGACGATTTAAAAGCCATGATCACCGTCGCCGCTCGCGCCATCAATCAGGATATGTTGGACGAATACACCGCCCGCAATAATGCCGCGTTAAAAGAATTGGTGGAAAAACATAAAGTCGATTTACGTCCGTTTCCCGATGATGTATTGGCGACACTGAAAAAAATCAGTTGGGAAATTTACGACGAAATGGCGGCAAAGGATGAAACGTTTAACCTCGTGTGGAAATCCTATCGCGAATTTCTCGAAGATGTGTCGGAATATCACAAAATCAGCGAACAATATTATTACGAAAAACGCTGATTTCCATTTCCGCCGCTGACGTATTTGCGGCACGGAGCATTCACTCGCAAATTCCCGCATAGCTCCGTGCTTGCCCCTCAATCATAATATGATATACCTTATGAGCGAGGGGCCTTCCCCATTCACCTCAGGTAGCCGATAACAATAACAACCTGAATTCGCCACAATAAAAAATCCCGGAGATTAATCATGCAACGGCAATTTTCCACTTTATTGCTATCGGCCTGTTTTTGGCTGAGCAGCGCGGTATTCGCTCAGGACGGCAAAATGTATCCCATGGACGCGCCCGCAGAGCCTAGCGCCATTCCATTAAATACTGGCGGTGTCGCTAATCAGCCGGAGCCGGAATCCTGGTTTCGCCAGTGGGGCGATCCCATGGCGAGAAATATTTCCAAAGCCACTCTCACTCCATTTCTTGCCGATCCGAAAATCGCCAACGGCACCAGCGTGATAGTCGCCCCCGGCGGCGGTTTTATGTGGCTGTCCATGGGCAATGAAGGTTGGGAAGTGGCAGAAGCGCTCGCCGCCCGTGGCATTAATGCCTTTGTTTTGAAATATCGCCTGCTACCCACCGCTCCCACTTTGGAAGAGCTGGATGCGCAGATGAAAAAGCTGTTTGCCGATGCAGAAGAGATGGCCAAAAAAACTGGCCAACGGCCGAAAAGACCGGGCGGTGATCTCGCCAACCAACTCGCCGATGTGGAAGCGGCTTACGCGCTGATCAAGAGCCGCGCCAAAGAGTGGAATGTGGATATGAAAAAACTCGGCATGATGGGCTTTTCCGCCGGCGCCCGCCTGACCATGGCAACCGCGTTGCAACAAAAAGCGGAGCTGGCCTTTATCGCACCGATTTACGGCAGCATGGAAGCGGTAACAGTGCCGGCAAATGCACCGCCCTTATTCGCCGTTATCGCAACGGATGATTTTCTCTTCCACGGTGAAGCGGGTGTGGTGAAATCCTGGTACGACGCCAAAATTCCGGTGGAATTTCACCTCTACCAAAATGGCGGCCACGGTTTTGGTTTAGGCAATCCGGATCGCACCAGCAATAAATGGTTTGATACGTTTATGTATTGGCTGGAAGTGAATGGATTCCTTAAGCCCTAATCATTGGTCAACTAAATGGGCGGTTTCGGGATCGTAAATTTTATTGGTGATCGAACCGTCCCGGATGGATTGAACAGCTTCATCGATAACCTGAAGAGGTACAAGAAACCATTCTCTGGGTTTAACTGGTCGCCCAAACCGATCCTTAATAGTCAAGTCGATCTGAGCCGCACCAAACAAGCGATGGAAAATATTTTCCAGCTTAATGCGATTCAGGTTATGAAGCTTGTATGTCGCCACCACCTCCACACCTGCCAGCAGGTAGGTGGCGTCCCTCTCGGCACCCGCAATACGAGCCTCCACCCTGCCACCAGTCACGCCAATTTTATGGATTAATTCCCGATGCTCCGCTACGTACGGATGATTAGATTGGCTGCGCAAGACATAGATCGTTCCACTCGCAATATCATCCGGTTCTGTAATACCACCAAATAGCGGCCCTAAATCTGGGTCGGTTAAACGACGGCCGGTGTCATCTTTATAAAGCGCACGCTGCAAAGAGCGTAATAACAGATCGCTCTCAGTACCGTTCGCAAAGATAACGCGTAGACGGGCGTTTATTTCACTGTTTGGTGTGCGATATTGTTCTCCCATTTCAGCTACGTACGCTAATTGGCCGCCAAGAATATAAAAGTCTCCGACAGAAATGCTGGCGTCGCGACCGAAGCGCAGAGATCTACGCACACCAGCTTTCAACTCACGCTCAACTTGTTCAAACAAGGGCTGAAATTTTTCGAAATCCTTGCATGGATTGCGGTCTGCAATTTCTTCTGCTGTTTTACGTTGCGTGGCAGAACGAACGTGACGCAATACCGTAATATCGTTTTGGTCCGTTGGCTCACCCACCCCCAACTCCGCCAACAATGCATCTTCATCCAGCTCGTCGACATTAACCGGCGCGGTTCCAGACAACAGACCTGGGCTGTCCATTTCGGACAACAATGCTTGTGCCTCTGGCAGCTTGCGCAATTGATCAAGACGGACAGCGTATAAGCGCTCGAAAATATCCCTGTCTTCGCCATGTAAAGGTGCGCGGCCATGAGTTTGATAAAACCGCAAAATGTCCTCAAACCCGGCAATAATGCGCTCTTCTTTGGGCGAGCGACTGGATGATTTGATGAGCGTAACTTCAACACCTAACGCTTCAAGTAATTCATCGTCATTCATATCAGCCATTGCCAACTTCTCCTCTCGCTTTAACTTGAGCGCGGTAACGTGCCAATGCTGCTACACCTTCAGCCATGCGTTTTTCCCAGGCATCGCTGGAATTAATGTCCGGCAACCGTCCGCGCTCATATTTGAACTGCAGGGCACGCTTCGCCAGATCACGGGCTTCCTCCTCGGAAATGCTCAATTTTTTGGCGGCAATCGCAGCCTGTACCCGCCGTAATGATTTTTCATCCATAGCTTTCGCCAATACCGCATATGCGGCATCGAAAGGGTTAATGCGATCAATCAGGTCAATATCCAGGTCGCGGACATTCACAAATCTGCGTACCCCATCTAAAAGCGCAGTGTTGCCTTGCTCGGTACTGCCATTGGCATCGCCCTGCGCCAATGCCAGTTTTGCTTGCTGAGTAACATTCATCGCCGCGATAGCGTGTTGTCGAATCGCTTCCTGATCAGCCTCGCCCAACTCCGGATAGCGCTCACGCACAATCTTGCCCATCTTCAGCTGAGTTAATTCCTCGGGAATGGTGTTTTCCTGATCGAAAAGGCCTCGCTCCAGTACCGTTTTGTCCTGTAAAAAGCTTGTTACCACTTCATTCAAATCTTCCCGACAAATGCGAGTGGCTTCAGGAGTTTCCGGCTGGGCCAAGCCATTGATTTCCACATGACATTGTCCAGTGACGACATTTACACCTACATTGGTTTTACCCGGTTGATAACCCTCTGGACCATAATCAAACCCGTCTTGGGGGCCGGCGTTTTTCGGTGTGAACTCATAGCGCGGCGCCAGCACCTGCTCCATCAATAAACTGGCGGAAATGGCTTTGAGCATGTCGTTTACTGCTTCAGCGACAGCCGCTTGCTCGGCGGTGGGTTCGGCAATCAGGTTCGTGAAACGTGCCCGCTCCTTACCTTGTGCATCGCGCGTGGCACGACCGATGATTTGTACAATTTCCGTCAAACTGCTGCGGAAACCGATCGTTAACGCATGTTCGCACCAGATCCAGTCGAACCCCTCTTTCGCCATGCCCAGAGCGATGATCACATCCACGTGATCGCGGTTGTTTTTCTGCGCAGAATCTTTCAATGCGGCGAGCACTCGGGAACGCCTGGATTGATCGCTGTCATCGACCAAATCCGCCACCTTTAAGACACGCCCATCTTGCGCCTGAATCAGATGAAAGCCAGTAGCTGGATCTATCCCCTTCCAAACACCCAACGCCTGCATAATCTCGCTCACTTCGCGCTCCTTGTCCTGCAGACTTTCGCGCGAATTGACGTTGGGGATATGGACTATGGTTTTTAATGCCGGGTCCAACACTTTGGAGACGGCATCCACATAACGACCGGTATAGAAGAAGTAGCCAATATCCAGGGACTTCAACCAGTTGTAGCCGTTCAACTGTTCGTAATAGGTGTAAGTAACGGTTTCGAACCGGGTTTCATCAGCCGGTGCCAATACCGCTTCGCTGTCACCGCGGAAATAGGAGCCCGTCATGGCCACTATATGAACCTTATCCCGGGCGATAAATGCACCCAATTGGCTGCCTAACCGGTTGTCTGGATTAGCGGAGACATGGTGGAACTCGTCGATGGCTAATAAACGATTGTCAAAAGTCTCTATCCCCAGCTCTTCCACCGCAAAACGGAAGGTGGCGTGGGTACATACCAGAGCCCTGTCTTGGCTTTCCAAAAACCTCCGCACCGCGTCCACCTTGGATTTCGCGACCTTAGGCTCATCTACTCCAGGTGCATTACAGAGGTTCCACTGTGGTGCCACCTGCCAATCCCAATAAAAGCCATATTGGCTTAGGGGTTCGTCCGCAAAACTGCCTCCGATGGAACGCTCTGGCACCACAATAATCGCCTGTTGCAGCCCTTGGTTGTTGAGCTTGTCCAGGGCAATAAACATAAGAGCGCGGGACTTGCCGGAAGCCGGTGGCGATTTGATCAGCAGATACTGCTCACCACGCTTGGCATAAGCCCGCTCCTGCATAGCGCGCATACCCAAGGCGTTGGCTCGGTTGGAAACCCCAGTGCGGGCTGTGGTGATGGATACGGATGGCAGGGTGTAGGCATTGGTGGGGTTGGGAGGAGTTGTCATATCTTCCGTACTCTTAGCGATGCTTAAACTTGAGTAAATGTCTAAAGAACGTCTAATTTTCTTTAAGAAGAAGGCCTAGACATCTCTGTCAAAAATGACTTAAATCTTTGTTTTTTAATGATTTTTTAAGGTTTAAGATTGCGGCTTTTGTTAAAGATAAGGCCACACTTTCGTCTAAACGCGGAAACTTAACAAAGGCTCTGGATCAAAACCGGATCAAAACTTTTGCCAATTTGGCAGTTTTCGTAAGCCATTGTTTATAAAACGGTTTTATAGATCAGCGAGTCTGCCGACGACGCTCAGAGCCATCAGAATCAAAACCCAATCAAAACTTTCAGTTATGCCCAATAAGGAACGTACCCCGCCCGAGGGTGCGCCGGATCGGCAGGCCGAATCAACTCCGCCTTTAACGCCTGGCGGATGACACCAGAAGCTTGGGCAGCGTTCTGAGGGTCAATGCCTAAGCGTTCGCTGAGCGATGAATTCTTCATTCTCTGGCCGCTCAAATGCTTCAATGCAGCATGCTGGTAACAAGCCCTCACCCGTTCTTCAGGTGTCATTTCGGCAAATCGGCGCGGTGCATACAGAATAGTCCTTACCGCATCGCCTTCTACACGGAAATCCGGTGGAGGCAGATGATGCAGCTCTACCGCCACAATAACCTTATCGATTCCGGTCCCTTGCTCCTCGCAAAGCCTCATTCTCCGCATAAGCGAAGCCAATGCCTCGTTACGCGACCGTGGTGGAAAGTCCAAAAAACGCTCCGGCTGGACCAAAGGTTTGCCGGGGTTGGTGATTTCCAGCCGATCGCGGAACATCTCCACTAGCGGACCAGTCCCCGTAAGTGTCATGTCTTGATGGATCAGAGCATTAGCTATCAGTTCGCGGATAGCGATTGCTGGATAAAGTGGACGCTCTTCTCTAAATGCTTTTCCTATAAATTCATTACGAGGAATGAGCCCGTCGATAAAGTCGATCAAGCCTGTAAATCCATTCGCATAACCTTTTTGTCCATCCTGCCGATGGGTCACTGTATCGGCGCGGCTCAGACCCTCATAGGCCACAAATCGGACGGCCTTGCGTGCAATGGAAGAAGAGAAATCTGCAAGACGCTTTGCAAACAAAACCGCGCCAAGGTTTGTAATATTCCAATGTCCGCCCACATCTTCCCGTATCAGATGATCCGCACTTAGCTTATCGAAAATACCCTTGCGATTATCTGGTAGGGGCTGGCCCGTCAGATCAAAATACGAGGTGTAATCCAGTTTCCCCAGCACCTCATCACTACTCACAAATTGCGCGGCAATACCTGTCTCCCAAGCATAAGGCTGTAATTTCGCCCACAACGCCTTCAACCGCTCGGGGTGGTCCGAAAGTCTGGGCGTAGCACTGCCAATGCGAATATACGCCAACCGATCAAATTCCACTGGACTGCTATTCGCAGACGGGATCTCCAGCAGTACCAACCGAGCGTCACGATAATGAATTGTTCTGAAATTAAAAACCAAAGCGGGTTGCAGGCGTTGCGCCAACCAAAGCTCAATGGGTTGCTTTTGATGCAATTGGCTGGAAGGATCAAATGAAGTCCCGACAGCACTATGATCGGAATCACGCACCCCCCACAGCATATAGGCAAAGGGTTGGTCTGCTAGACGGGCCGCGTTAGAAAGCGCTGAAATACGTTTTCCGATCATATCCAGATCAGTATTGTTCTCCTTGAATTCCACCCAGGAGGTTTCTGCAGGAAGCTGAAGCAGCTCGTCGACTAGAGCCAAAGTGCGGTGGTCGCTCATTTGGTTTGTTTCCTCTTTTTCTCTGCGCCCGACTTGGTACCACCTTTGGGCTCTGCCGCCGTCATTTTGGTATACAGCTCAAATAATTTTTCCAACCGCTCCGTATCGTTTTTAAAGCGTCGACCGATGTAGATCCGCTCTAACACTTCGTCATTACGCTCGTGCGCACGACGCAGGTTTTCCGGCATATTTTCCGGGTCGTAAAGATCGGCGATGGTGGCTGGGAAATGGGCTTCGCGGGCCAGCAGAATATTTTCGGCACAGGTGGTTAGGTCGGCTTTATTTTGATCTGTGAGCAGCGGGACGGGGAAGGTGTTCCAGCCGAGGGTATTGGAATAACGGAAGTCGGTTTTTAGCTTTCCGCAAACCGTAGCAATCCAAACTAAATGCAGTCGAGAGGCGATAAGAGCCATGTTCCAGAGGGGGGCGTCGTAGAGAGCAAAAGCCAGATTGGAAACAATTGTTGCACCAGATGCATAACCACAGGGCAAGTACTCGCGAGATTCAGAGGAAACACTGGGCACGATAAGGACTGAATTTTGACCTGAGTTCATCCTTTGAAATTGATGAGATTTTTCGACAATATCCCTGGCTGTTTTCCCACCTCGAATGCGCAGAGCGCGTACATTGTCAATACGCCGCGCAATAGGCGGGATAGCCCTCGCTTCAGCTAAAAACTGGTCTTCGATCCACAGGCAATAACGCTCCAAGCCACGAATGAATTCTGCCGATCCATAGATTCGGCGGACAAACCGCTCTTGTTGAGCATGGGTGAGGTTCATTGCCTCTCGATCACTTCGTGAAAGGAGTAAATGGCCACCATCTATGGGCGTGTTTCCAAAAGTCATTTCATTTTGCGCACCCTGGGGCCTGCTAACCTTGCCCACAATGACATTCTCGCCTGCCGTCAGGTATGCATTGATATAGGCGCATTGGCGTTCGACGGTCTGCCCCGAATTTTCCAGTGAAAACAAGCGCCTAGGACTACGAGGCTGCGTGGCAATGCCGATGATTACCACTGTCACACCTGCATTATGGCTCGCAAGGTTTGCCCATCGGAAAGACGTGTATGCAAACTCGATCTTGCTACCACAAGCAAATATTTCCGGCCATAGGACTGGCACCTGTAAACCTTGACAAATCGAGTTAGTGGACACGAAAGCCGCAGCCGACTCTGTTACAGCTCCATAATCCGCTGCCTTGAGAAACCAGCCTGCTACGTAATCGAGGGATTTCCAGTTTTGAACGCGCTTATCGAAAAGAAGCTGAAGCTCATTCTTTTGTTCATCCTTTTGATCACGCGACCCCAGGTAGGGCGGATTTCCGCAGATATATGTCTCCCCACCTTCATTTTCGAAATCAATTTTGATGTCAGTTGATGGTGCGCTGAATAAATCATCTCCTTGGGGCTTAACCACTTTACCTGTGGGAGGACAAATGCTTAGCCAATCCAAACGTAAGGCATTTCCACAAATGATCCAATTCTGCGCATCGAGCGGCAAAACATCCGCCAACGCATCCTTCTGGCCTCGATACAGCACATCACATTGAAATTCGGCAATAATTAACGCTAACCGTGCAATTTCTGCTGGGAAATCATGAAGTTCAATTCCACGAAAATTTTTCAAAGAAATTTCTGATTTGTTGTTGGCCTCACCACGACGGCGATTGATCTCGGCTTCAATCTCACGCATTTGCTTGTAGGCAATCACCAGAAAATTTCCCGACCCGCAAGCCGGATCAAAAACCCGGATCCGCGCCATACGTTTGCGCAAATTCAGCAGTTTAATTTTGTTATCCCCAGCATTTTCCAACTGAGCGCGCAAGTCATCCAGAAATAGCGGATTCAACACCTTTAAAATATTCGGCACACTGGTGTAATGCATGCCCAAAGCGCCGCGCTCTTCGTCATCGGCCACGGCTTGGATCATGCTGCCGAAAATATCCGGGTTGATTTCCTTCCAGTTCAAGTTGCCAGCATGGAGCAGATAAGTGCGCGCAATACGGGTAAAACGCGGTACGTCTGTACCGCCAGAGAACAATCCGCCGTTCACATAGGGAAAACCATTGGCCCAATTCGGTAGACGCGGCTGGGCGGCAGCGCGATCAGCGGATTTGATGTTCATGGCGCGGAAAATTTCCGATAGCACCTCATGGGTATTGCCGCCGTCGCGCTCACTCATTTGTTCAACGGTCTGAGTAAAAAGTCCTTCGCCGTTAAAAATATCGGTATCTTCCGCAAAAAAGCAGAAGATCAGCCGCGCCATAAAATGGTTCATATCATGGCGGCGCTCTTCAGTTGCCCAATCAGGGTTCTCCCGCAGCAGTTCAACATAGAGCTTGTTCAATCGCCCGGTGGCGCGCACATCTATGGGGTTGTCTTTAATCTCCTTGATGGTGGAGATGCCGGCAAGCGGCAAAAAGAAACCAAAGTGATTAGGAAAGTTTGGATAATCGCAATTAATGGTTTCACCGGAGGCCAGCTCTTCTGCCTCCAGCGTTTTTCCGTCCGTTGCGAGAATAAATTTCGCTTTAGCTTTTACGGTAGCTGGACTTGCGCGCAACGTCTTTAGCGTTTCGCCAGTTAATCCCTGGTCACAGGCGGCAATATGAATATGGCTTCGTTGAAGCACGCCACCGGGAACGTCGGATGCGTTTGTGTTGCCCGTGCGAAGACGTTTGAGGGTGGTATCTTTGTTACCGAATGCCGCCAAAAATGCGAAAGGAAATTCTGCGGGATCAAATGGTTGGAGCGCTAAATCAGAAATGGCCTGTTCGATTTCAACAGCGTTCATAATTTTATTTTCGCTTTATTGACTCAATTTACAGACAACGATCCCCTCCGAATACTGCCCATCCACGTGCCAACTTTCCGGCAGTCTCCGACAGAAATGGATTAGTTCGTAAGAGCGCTTAGATACATTACCTAATTCCGTCCGCCAAATTGGCGCGGGCAGCCTTGTCCGTGCCGTCACCCAAACGCTCCAATTCCCCCTCGATCCACTCTTCCACCTGAATAATCAATTCCCGGCTGGTGCGTCCGGCGGGATCGATCGGTTCCCCAAACACTACCGTCACCACACCGGGGTAACGCATCCAGCTTTTGGGGGGCCAGCAGTACCCTGCGTTAACTGCGACAGGGATGATGGGCACTCCGGCTTCCATGGCGATTTCCGGGCCGCTGCGCGCGTATTTGCCGCGGGTGCCGGGGGCGACGCGGGTGCCTTCGGGGAACAGCAACACGTTCAAGCCGGCTTGCAGGCGCTGCACGCCCTGGATTTTCACTTGGCGCAGGGCGTCGCGGGGGTTGTCACGGTCGATGCCGATGGGTTGCAGACAGCGCAGGCCCCAGCCGAAAAAGGGAATATTGAGCAGTTCGCGTTTCAGAATCGTGGAGGCGGGAAAACACAGGTGTTGCAGCGCCAGCGTCTCCCAAGTGCTCTGATGTTTGGACAGCACCACCTTCGGTCCGACAACTTTGTGCATATTCTCCAGGCCGCGAATGTCGTAACGCACACCGCACACCAGGCGCACCCAGTTGACGATCAGCCAGCACCAGGAAATCAGAATGCGGTGGCGCACCAGCGGCGGCAGCACCCAGAGAAACAGCGAAAGAAAACCGTAGACGAAGCCGGTGAATAAATACCCAATGGCGAATATGGTCGAGCGCAGTCGAAGCAGCATGTCAGTGTTGTCGAATGTGAAAGTCGGCGAAGGCGGCCAGATCGTCGAAGATCCGGGTATCGACACCGTAATGGGGCCACAGGAGTGTGGTGGTTTCGGTTTGGGTGCCTTTGCCGGTGCGTACCAGAATCGGCAGGCAGCCCTTGGCTTTGGCGGCTTGGATATCCTTGAGACTGTCGCCCACCATAGGCGCGCCGGCAAGGTCCGCGCCGAGATGTGCCTCTATGGCATCGAGCAGACCGGTGCGCGGTTTGCGGCAGTCGCAGCCGGAGTGGCTGTCGTGAGGGCAGTAGAAAATGCCGTGCAGATGGCCGCCGGTGCGCTCCACCGCATCGTTCATTTTCTGGTGAATCTGTTCCAGCTCCGCCACCGTCAGCAGGCCTTTGGCGATGCCAGACTGGTTGGTGGCGACCACGACTTTAAAGCCGGCGCGGGTCAGCGCAGCTATGGCTTCGAGACTGCCGGGCAGAGCCTCCCACTCGGCCACTGAGCGTACACAGCCGTTCCGTTCGCAATTGATGACGCCGTCCCTGTCCAGCACCACCCATGGGTTCATTGGCTCACCGCGAGTTGAGAGATGTCGGCCACCTCCCAGAACAACTCACGCAGACCGGCAAGCAGAGCCAGGCGATTGGCGCGCAATTTGGGATCGTCCGCCATCACCATTACTTTGTCGAAGAACAGGTCCACTGACGCGCGCAGACCGGCGAGTGCCGCCAGAGCCTCTTTGTACTGGCGCGCGGCAAACAGGGGCGCAACCTGCTCTCGCAGCGCGGCCACCTGCGCGGCCAGCTGTTGTTCCGCCGGCTCTTGCAGCAGGGATTCCTTCACGGTGGTATCGGATACCGGCTGCTTGGCCAGAATATTCGATACCCGCTTGTTGGCCGCTGCCAGCGCTTCCGCCTCCGGCAATTGATAAAACGCTGCCACTGCCTGCACGCGGTTGTCGATATCCAAGGGGTTGGTCACGCCTTTCGCAGCCACCGCCTGATACACCACGCCGGGAATATTTTTTTCTTCGTACCAAGCGCGGAAGCGTTCGAGTATATAGCTCAGCGCCTGCTCCATGCTCTCTTTGCGATTGGTGAGGGACGGGTGACGACTGGCGGCTTCCTGCAGCAGCTCGTTCAAATCCAGGTCGTATTGTTTCTCCACCAGAATGCGCAGAACCGCGAGAGAGGCGCGGCGCAGACCGAAGGGATCTTTGGAGCCGGTGGGCACCTGACCCAAACCGAAAATACCGGACAGGGTATCCAGGCGATCCGCCAAGGCGACCGCCGCACCGGTGGTGGTAGTGGGCAATTCGTCGCCGGCGAATTTCGGCAGGTACTGCTCTTTCAGCGCCCAATAGACTTCTTTGTCTTCGCCGTCTTTCTGGCCGTAATAAAAACCGGCGATGCCCTGCATATCGGCAAATTCGTAAACCATGGCGGTGGCCAGATCGGCTTTGCTCAAGCGCCCTGCTCTTTCCGCCCAGCCATCATTCGCGCCCAGTTTGCGCGCGATGGAGCCAGCGAGTTTGCCGACGCGTTCGGTTTTATCAAATACGGTGCCCAACTGCGCCTGGAACACCACGGTTTTTAATTTTTCGCGGTGTTCATCCAGCGTTTTCTTTTTGTCGGTTTCGAAGAAAAACGCAGCGTCGGACAAACGCGGGCGAATCACTTTTTCGTTACCAGCGATGACCTGTGCAGGATCGGCGCTTTCGATATTCGCCAGCGTGATGAAATTCGGCAGCAGCGCGCCGTTGTTATCTACCGCGTGGAAATATTTCTGATGCTCTTTCATGGAAGAAATCAGCGCTTCCGCCGGTACCGCCAAAAAGCGTTCTTCAAACCGTCCAGCGAGGGCGACCGGCCATTCCACCAGGGCAGTCACTTCGTCGAGCAGATCGTCATCGATCACCGCGTGGCCGCCGAGTTTTTCACCGGTGGCAATTACCTGGCTGCGCACACTTTCACGGCGCTCAGCAAAATCGGCGATGACCTTGCCTTCTTCCAGCAAGATATTTTTATAAGCCGTCGGCGCAGTGATGGTGAGCGCACGATTGCTGTGGAAACGGTGTCCGCGGCTTTGATTGCCAGCGGCGACACCGAGAATGGTGCAGGGAATGACTTGCTCGTCGAACAACATCACCAACCATTTCACCGGGCGCACAAATTCATCGCGTTTTGCACCCCAGCGCATACGCTTGGCGATTGGCAATTGCGCGAGCGCGTTGTCCACCACGCCGGGCAGCAATTTCACCAGCGGCTCGCCGCCAGTTTTGCTTTCGCATTTGAGTTTTTCCACTTTGCCATCGCTGGCGGTGGTGAGATCCGCAACCGCGATACCATTTTTTGCAGCAAAAGCTTCTGCGGCTTTAGTGGGTTTGCCGTCTGCGTCGAATGCGACATTAGCGGGCGGCCCCCACACGGTGACGGATTTAAATGGCGTAGTTTCCGGCAGATTTTCGATCAGCAGTGCTAAACGGCGCGGCGATGCAAACGGCGTGATTTTGCCGAATTCCACACCGAGATTTTTCAGGCTGTTTTGCACGTGATTGTGGAATTCCGTGCTCAAAGTGAGCAGGGATTTCGGTGGCAATTCTTCAGTGCCCAATTCCACCAAAAAATTATGCAAATTAGTGGTCATGCTTTTTCTCCCGCGGCGGCTTTGGCTTTATTCATCACTTCCTCGCGCAGCGCGGGAGGTGCGAGCGGGAAGCCCAATTCCAGACGTTTATCGAAATAGGCCTGGGCGACGGCGCGGGCGAGTGTGCG
>Ga0065721_10050159_pt1 | contig 22658 bp, 21 predicted proteins | sample Mesricmetagenome_FD_59108 | JGI IMG/M metagenome (GOLD analysis project Ga0065721, IMG submission 59108) | Mesophilic microbial community from rice straw/compost enrichment Sample: eDNA_1 v2 (version 2) | ecosystem: Engineered > Solid waste > Grass > Composting > Bioreactor | place: USA: Davis...
CACGGCGCCGACCGGGCCGCCGACCAGCGCGCCGGCCGCAGCGCCGCCCAGCGCGCCGCTGCCCGCCTTTTCCTCCGTGTTGGTCCCGCAAGCGGTCATGAGCAGGCCAAGTCCAAGCACCGCCAAAACACGCGCCTTCATCGTTTCCCTCCTGTTTTGCGCGAATTGCAGGGGTAACGTTAGCGCGGCAGGTTGGTTCCTGACCCCCAAATGGAGAAAGGGGCCTTTCGGCCCCTTTTCGTCGTTCCGGAAGAACGGACGGTCACTCACATCTTCGGGTTTTCGCCGCCCTGCTCGCCGCCTTGCTGGCCGCCGGGCTTGCTCATGTTCTGGAGCGAGAAGATGACCTGGCCCAGCAGCTGTTCGATGCCGGGTGTGCTCTGGGTGTATTCGACGCGGCCATTCGGCTTGATCATGTCGGGCTCGCCGCCGGGTTCCAGCGACAGGAACTTGCCGCCCAGCAGACTTTCCGAGGCGATGACCGCCGCGGTGTCCTTCGGCAGCTTGATGTCCGGATGGATCGACATGTGGACGACCGCCTGATAGCTCTTGGGGTCGAGCGTCAGTTCGGTCACCGAACCCACCTTTACGCCGCTGATGCGCACGTCCGCACCGGCCTGGAGGCCGGAGATGCTGGAGAAATTGGCGGTGATCTCGTAGCCGTTCACCTTGCGCAGGTCGGCGCTGGTGTAGGCGAAAGCGAGAAAAAAGCCGGCTACGGCGAGGACGACCCCGCCGAGCACGGTTTCGATCACGTTGCGGCGCATACGATTTTCCTAAGGGGACGCCTTACGTCCTGGCATGACGTCTTGGCTAGGCGGCGTCTCAGCTCGGCGTCCACGGTTCGTAATCGCCGGTGGCGCGCACGCGCTGCCCGCCGGCATACTGGTGCCCCGGCGGCCGGTAGGCCTGGAGCGAGCCGGACAGGTTCGGGATATGCTCCTTCTGCCACGGCTTGTGGAAGGGGCTGTTGCCCTCGGGCAGCGGCTGCTTGGTGGTGTGGTGCAGCCAGGCATGCCATTCCGGCGGAACCTTCGAGGCGTCGGGCTCGCCGGCGTACAGCACCCAGCGGCGCTCCTTCACACCCGGATGAGCGCTCTTGGCGCGGTAGTAGGTGTTGCCGAAACGGTCGGTGCCGACCTTTTCGCCGGTCCGCCAGGTCACAAACCGGATGTGGATGTTCGCCATCCAGGTGATCAGGGAGATCTTCTCGCTCATCGTCGCTCGCGATCGGAAGGGCCATTCGGCCGTACGGGTGGCCGGTCTAACGCGGGCGGCACTATGACACCGCATTCCACGCTCGTCCACAGACTCTGTGCCGTTTTTCGCCGCAGGGCGGGGCGGTCCCGGAACGGCGACCGGAACGGCGGCCAGGACGGTGACGGTCAGGCGATGCGCCGGTCGGTCAGCAGCAGGCGCACCGCGAATCCCAGGAACAGCACGCCTGCAACGCCGTCCAGCACCGCCTTGACCCGCGCGTTCGAAAGGACCCGCCGCGCGGCACCCGCGCTGAGCGCCGCGACACCCAGAAGGTAGACGCAGCCGAGCCCGGCGAGGATGGAGCCCAGAACGAAGGTCTGCACCGCGACATGGCCCAGCATCGGGGCCACGAACTGCGGCACGAAGGCCAGATAGAACAGGATAACCTTCGGGTTCAGCAGGTTCGTCAGCAACGCCTGGAGGAAGACGCGGTGTGCCGGTGCCGAATCGGCGGGCTTTTCCACGCTGCCGTCGTCCGCCTTGCGGGACGTGATGGCGCTCCACAGCGCCCGCGCGCCGATCCAGCCGAGATAGGCGCCCCCGGCGTAGCGCAGCAGGTCGAACAGCGCGGGCGACGCCGCGATCAGGGCCGAAATGCCGGCCGCCGCCAGAATGGAGTGCACGATGTTGCCGACCGTGATGCCGATCGTGGCGACCACGCCGGCGTTGCGGCCGTCGGTGATGCTGCGCGAGAGCACCAGAAGCGAATCCGGCCCCGGCGCCAGGACCAGGACGATCGCGGCGATCAGGTAAAGCTGCACGAGATGCGGATCAAGCGGCAGGGACATCATCACGCAGTCTCCTCAGTCAGGCCAGCGGCGGTGCAGCCACAGCCATTCGGCCGGGCGCTCCCGGATCCATTGCTCCAAGAGATGGTTCAACCGCTCCATCAAAATTCGCACATCTGCATTGCGGTTTCCCGTGGCCGGCGGTTCGACCGGCGGCAGGACGGTGACGCGGAAGCGCGCGCCGTCCAGACGTTCCGTCCGCGCCGGCACCAGCGGGATGCCCAGCCGCAGGGCGAGCTGCGCCGCCGCCGGGGCGGTCATGGCGTCGCGCCCGAAGAAGGGGACGGGGATGCCGTCGTTCATCTTCTGGTCGATCAGCATGCCGACGTGCCCGCCCTTCGTCAGGATGCGGACCATGGTGCGCGCACCCTCCGCCCCCTTGGGGATGTGGGTGCCGGAGGCGGCCCCGCGCATGTCGGTCAGCAGCTTGCCGACATAGGGGTTGTTGGGCGCGCGGTAGACCAGCGCCAGTTCCACCCCCATCTTGCGGGACGTGACGGACTGAACCTCCCAGTTCGCGAAGTGGCCGGAGACGAGGATGCCGGCCCTGCCGTCCTCGCGCAGGGTGTCGATGTACTCCGCGCCGATGACCTCGACACGGCCGCCGGGTCCGTAGTCGCCGATCTCGTCCAGGTGCGGGTATTCGGCGATGACGCGGCCCAGGTTGTCCCACATGCCGCGGATGATCGCGTCGATCTCCGCCCGCGTCTTCTCGGGGAAGGCGCGTTCCAGGTTGCGCCGCGCGGTGCGGGTGCCGGGCAGGCGCGGGCCGACCGTGCGGCCGATCCAGCCGCCAAGGCACGACGCCGTGTCCAGCGGCAACGCGCGGAACAGGCCGTGGATGCCGTACACGAACACCGCCTCCACCGGGTACCCGACCCGCTGGATCAGCCATTTCGCCAAGGGGCTACGCGGTTTCGCCATGGGGTCCTTCGCGTTCGAAAAGCCGGCCGGAAAGCCCGTCGAGCAGGCGGTCGAGCGCCGCCGGATCGCGCCACACGGCGCGCACCGGCACCACGCGCACCAGCGCGCGCAGCGGGTCCGGCAGGCGGGCGGCGTCCTTGGCGGTGGTCACAAGCACGGCGCCGAGCATGGAGGCGCGGTCGACCAGCGCCATGACCTCCTCCGGCCGGTAGGGGTGATGGTCGGCGAAGCCAACCCGGTCCACCACGCGCGCGCCGAGGGATTCGAGCGTGGCGAAGAACTTCTCCGGCCGGCCGATGCCGGCGAAGGCCAGGACGGCGCGGCCGGCCAGCGCGCGGGCCTCCATGGAGGGTTCCAGCCGGGCGTGCAGGACGGGCAGGGGGCGGGTGGTCGCGGTGCGGACCAGCCGTTCCACGCCGGTCTCGTCCTCCCCCACCACGACCACCGCGTCGGCGCGGGCGAGCCCGCGCGCCACCGGTTCGCGCAGAGGACCGGCCGGCACCAGCAGGCCGTTGCCGAAGCCGACACCGCCGTCGACCACGATCAGCGACAGGTCCTTGGCGAGGCCGGGATTCTGGAACCCGTCGTCCATGACCAGGACCTGCGCGCCGTCCGCCACCGCCGCCCGCGCCCCGGCGGCGCGGTCGCGGGACACCCGGCAGGGGCCGTTTGCGGCGAGCAGCAGCGCCTCGTCACCCACGTCGGCGGCCTCGTGCCGGGCGAGATCGACGGCCAGCGGGCCGCGCTCACGCCCGCCATGTCCGCGCGTCAGGAAGGCGAACGCGACGCCGCGCGCTCGCAGGGCCTCGGCCACGGCGATGCTGACCGGAGTCTTGCCGGAGCCGCCGGCCACGAGGTTGCCGACGCAGATCACCGGCACGCCAGCGCGTTCCGGCTTGCCCCAGGCCATGCGCAGCCGTCCGGCCAGACCGTACAGCGCCCCTATGGGCGCCAGCACCCAGGCCAGAGGCCCGGCGGGTCGGTACCAGAAGGCGGGGGTCCTCATGCCGCGGACCGGATGCCGCCGGCGCCGAGGACCGGGCCGAGCACCTCAAGCGCGCGGTCGACGATGCGGCGGTTGCCGTCGGTGACGCGGGCCGCCCCGGCGACGATGCGCGCGCGCGCCGCCTCGTCGGTCAGCAGGCGCCCGACCGCCTCGGCCAGCGCGGCACCATCGGCCACGGGCAGGGCGCCGCCCGCCGCTTCCAGCTGGTGCGTGATCTCGTCGAAGTTCCACATGTGCGGACCGTACAGCACCGCGCAGCCGAGTTGCGCCGGCTCCACCGGATTCTGTCCGCCATGCGGCACGAAGGAGCCGCCCATGCACACCACCGGCGCCAGCCGGTAGAACAGTCCCAGCTCCCCCATCGTGTCGGCGACGTGGACGGCGTCCGCGGGGCCGGGCAGGGCGCCTTCGCCGCGGCGGGAGACGGCAAGCCCGCGCCCGCGCATCAGCGCGGCGATGTCCTTGCCCCGGTGGGCGTGGCGGGGAACGACGATGGTCAGCAGGCCGGGCAGGCGCGGGGCCATCGCCTCGTGCACCGCCGCGGCGATTTCGTCCTCGCCGGGGTGGCCGCTGGCGAGCAGCCAGAGCGGGCGGTCGCCGCAGGCGGCCTTCAGCGCGGCGATCTGGTCGGGGCGGGCGGGCGGCGGCTCCGCGGAGAATTTCAAATTGCCGACGCTGGCCACGCGCTGCGCGCCCAACTGGCGCAGCCGGTCGGCGTCGCCCTCCGTCTGAGCCAGGGTGACCTGGAAGGTGGACAGCAGCGGCGTGATGAGGCCGGACGCGTAGCGCCAGCGGGCGAAGGAGCGCTCGGACATGCGGGCGTTGACCAGCGCCGCGGGAATGCCGCGCGACCGCACGGCGGCCAGCAGGTTCGGCCAGATCTCGGACTCGGTCCACAGCACCACGTCGGGCCGCCAGTGGTCGAGGAAGCGGTTCACAGCACCGGGCAGGTCGACCGGCACATATTGATGGATGGCGCGCGGCGGCAGGCGGCGGCCCATCAGCTCCGCCGAGGTCACCGTGCCCGTGGTCATCAGCACGGTCAGGTCCGGCGACCGTTCCAGCAGGCGGCCCACCAGCACGAGGACCGAGTTCGCCTCTCCCACGCTGGCGGCGTGGATCCAGGCGAGCCGCCCCGCCGGCCGCGGCAGCGAGGCCGCGCCGAAACGCTCCGCCTGACGGGCCGAGTCTTCCTTGCCGGCGGCGCGGCGACGGTCGAGGTAGAGACGCACCGCCGGCCCGGCAAGGGTCGTCAGGCCGCGGTAGAGAGACTGCAACATTCGGGTCGAAACGCCATCCAACAAAACCAACGCGGCCGGTTTCCCGGCCGCGGACACCACCACTTTAGCACGGGGCGGTGTGGCAGAGGTAAGGCTTTGCGTGGTGTCCGGCTCCCGGGCGGGTGGCCGCTGTTCCGCATAGCGCGAATGCCGGTGACGGCTTCAACTCGGACATAGGATCTGCATACTGGAGTATATCGATTTTGAGGCAATCCGATGCATCGGCTGCAACGTAGAAACAGCAAATTGCATCGAATGACCCTGCAAGGCCGAAATCGGGCTGGGCTGAGACCATTCGTCGCGTGAACCGGGTCGACAGGCGAGGAAGACAGGATGGCGAAGGTTGGGGAAGAACGCGACAGCCAGAGCATGCGGCTGAAGGCGTTCGGGATCAGGGACGAAGACGTGGCGATGCTCCGCCGCAACGCGGAGTTCGTGGAGCGCCGGCTGCCGGTCCTGCTTGAACAGTGGCATTCCGCCTTCGCCGCGTGGCCGGAAATCCAGTCCGCGCTGATGAAGCCGGATGTGCACCGCGTGCGCGCCGCCCATTGGGCGCGGGTGGTGTCGGGCCGGCTCGGCGACGGCTTCGTGGAATCCGCACAGGCGCTCGCCAAGGCCTTCTACGACAACGGCGTGCCGGGATACGCCGTCGCCATCTGCCATCACACCGTGTCCAGCGGCATCATCCGAGAACTTGGGCTCGACGGCGGTGCGGCCCGCGGCCTCTCCCTGTTCGGCGGGCGCAAGGCCGCGGAGCGGGCGGCGATGCGCGACATCCTCAGCCGGGTGACGTGGCTGGACCTGGAACTGCTGCTGGAAACTTACGCCGAGGCGGAGCGGGAGAGCAAGCGCGCGACCCTGAACCGGCTCGCCGAGACGCTGGAGGGCAGTGTGCGCACCGTCGTGGACAACACGGTGGCGGCGTCGGACGAGATGAAGAGCCACGCGGAGCGCATGTCGCGCATCGCCTCGGCCACCAACCGCCAGTCGCTGGAGGTCGCGTCGGCCGCCGGGCAGGCCTCGGCCAACGTGCAGACCGTCGCGGCGGCGTCGGAGGAACTGACGGCCTCCATCGGCGAGATCAGCCGCCACGTCGTCCAGTCGTCGGAAATCGCCCGGTCGGCGGTGGCGGAGGCGGACCGGACCAACGCCTCGGTCCACGGGCTGGTGGAGGCCGCGCAGAAGATCGGCGACGTGCTGAAGCTGATCACCAACATCGCGTCGCAGACCAACCTGCTGGCCCTGAACGCCACCATCGAGGCTGCGCGGGCGGGCGAGGCCGGCAGGGGCTTCGCGGTGGTCGCCAGCGAGGTGAAGAACCTCGCCAGCCAGACGGCCAAGGCGACGGAGGACATCTCCGCCCAGATCGCCGGGATGCAGGACGCGGCGCGCGGCTCCGCCGAAGCGATCCGGGGCATCGGGGCGACCATCACCCGCATCAACGAAATCACCACGACGGTCGCCGCCGCGGTCGAACAGCAGGCCGCCGCGACGCAGGAGATTGCACGCAACGTCCAGCAGGCGGCCGGCGGCACGGCCAGCGTCAGCACGACGATCCAGGGCGTGGTCGGTGCCGCGTCCGACACCGGCAGCATCGCGGAGGAGGTGCTGGGCGCCGCCGACGTCCTGCACCGTCAGGCGGACGGCCTGCGCCGCAGCGTGGATGCCTTCCTTCAGAGCATCCGCGCGGCTTAAAGGCGGCGAGGGATTTTCACCACCAAGGCACCAAGCGATGTGCGCCGGCCGGAACCCGGACCGGGGTTGGCGCGGAAGCGGGATGAAAAGTCTTGGTGGTGAATCCGTTCCGGGTTCAGCCGAAGGGGCGGAGGTTCGCCAGGAACTGTTCCGCCGAGCGGCGCCAGGAGTAGTTCAGGGCGTGGTCCCGGCAGCGGTCGGGCGGGATCGACAGCGCGTTTTGCACGGCCCTCCCCAGATCCTCGTCCAGGCAGCCGGTGCCGGAGCCGTCGACCACGTCGAGCGGTCCCGGCACCGGGTAGGCGGCCACGGGCACGCCGGAGGCCAGCGCCTCCAGCAGCACCAGACCGAAGGTGTCGGTGCGGGAGGGGAAGACGAACACGTCGGCCGCGGCGTAATGCCGGGCCAACTCCTCCCCCTGCTTGGCGCCGGCCCAGTGGACGTTGGGGTATTTCTGCTGAAGTTCCGCGCGGGCGGGGCCGTCGCCGACCACCACCTTGGTGCCCGGCAGGTCGAGCCTTAGGTAATCCTCCAGGTTCTTCTCCACCGCCACGCGGCCGACATAGAGGGAAATGGGGCGCGGGACCGCCAGGAAGCCTTTCTCGCGGGGGCGGAACAGGTCGGTGTCCACGCCGCGGGTCCAGCGCCGGATGTTGGTGAAGCCGCGCGCGAGCAGGTCCCGTTCGATGGACGCCGTAGCGACCATCACCGCGGAGGACGGCCTGTGGAAGCGCCGCACCACCGCGTAGCTGAGCGCAAGCGGCACCGGCGCGCGGTCGCGCACATATTCCGGAAAGCGGGTGTGGTAGGCGGTGGTGAAGGGCTTTCCGCGCCGCAGGCAATAGCGGCGCGCGGCGAAGCCCAGCGGCCCTTCGGTCGCGATGTGGATGCAGTCGGGCCGCAGGGCGTCGATCATCGGCCACAGCCGCCGTCCGGCCCCCAGCGCCAGCCGGATTTCCGGGTATGTGGGCATGGGGATGGTGCGGAAGCGGTCGGGGCCGATGACCTCCACGCGGTGGCCCATGGTCTCCAACTCCGCGCCGATGGTGCTGATGGTGCGCACGACGCCGTTGATCTGCGGGAACCACGCGTCGGAGACGATCAGGATGTTCACGCCGCCGCCTTCGCCGGCGGTTTTTCCAATGCTTTCGTCTCCGGGGGCCTCACGCTGGTGCGCCGGCGGATTTCCGCCGCCCAGTCGATGATTTCCAGCCGGCCGCAGGGATGCTCGACCAAGGCGGTGCAGGACTCGACCCAATCGCCGTCGTTGCAATAGAGGATCCCCTCCATGTCGCGCATTTCCGCGGTGTGGATGTGGCCGCAGATGATGCCGTCCACCTTGCGCCGCCGGGCCTCGTCGCCCAGCGCGATCTCGTACTGGCCGATGAAATCGACCGCGGTCTTCGCCTTGTGCTTCAGGAAGGCGGACAGCGACCAATAGGTGAAGCCCAGCTTGCGCCGTACCCAGTTGAACAGCGTGTTCGCGTGGAGCAGGGCGACGTAGGCGTTGTCGCCCACGAAGGCCAGCCATTTCGCGTACTTCACCACCACGTCGAAACGGTCGCCGTGGGTGACCAGGAAGCGCCGGCCGTCGGCGGTGACGTGCACCAGCTCCTCGACCACATGGACCCCGCCGAATTGCAGGCCGACATAGTCGCGGGCGGCTTCGTCGTGGTTGCCGGGGATGTAGAAGACGTGGACGCCCTTGCGCGCCCGACGCAGGATCTTCTGCACCACGTCGTTGTGCGCCTGCGGCCAGTACCAGGTCTTGCGCAGGCGCCAGCCGTCCACGATGTCGCCGACCAGATAAAGAAAGTCGGATTCGTTGTGCTTCAGGAAATCCAGCAGGAATTCCGCCTTGCAGCCGCGGGTTCCCAAGTGAACGTCGGAAATCCAGATGCTGCGGTACCGCTTCACCTCGGATGAGGCGTTCATGCCCCGCTCCATCGCCGTTGAGACAAGGTGTTGTTCAGCTGTTGCCCGTATAATCGCGGATGCGGAGGTTGACAACGCCTTCGGTGCGGCGCATGTGGTGGGTTCTGTGATTTTGATAAGTCTTCTTAGTTCTGTCATTGTGTTGACGCCATCCCGCATATTTTCTGTCATGAGGGCGTAACAATGGATGCAGTGCTTGGCCCAGGGGCCGAATCGTCGCCCCCGCTGTTCACGCCCCGGCGGCGTTTTCTGGTGATCCACAACCCGGTGGCCGGCGGGCGCCGGGCGCGGCGCCTCCGCGCGGTGCTGGAGGCGCTGGAGCAGCGTTTCGGGGCCGAAGTGGCGGTCCAGCCGACCGCCGGCCGCGGCGATGCGGAGGCGATGGCCCGCGCGGTGGCACCCGGCGCCTTCGACGCGGTGGTGGCGGCCGGCGGAGACGGGACGATCAACGAGGTGGTCAATGGGCTCGGCGTCCGCACCGGCAGTGCTCCGCCGGTTCCGTTGGGCATCGTGCCGCTCGGCACCGCCAACGTGCTGGCGCATGAACTGGGCTTGCCGCTCGATGTGAAAGGCACGGCCACGGTTCTGGCGACGGGAACGGCGCTGCCCGTGCATCTGGGCGTGGCGAACGGGCGCTGCTTCGCGATGATGGCCGGGGCGGGGCTCGATGCCCGCGTGGTGGAGCGCGTGGACACGCGGTTGAAGCGCCTGATCGGCAAGGGCGCCTATGTGGCCGAAACGCTGGCGCAGTTGGCCGCCTACCGCGACAGGCGCTATCGGGTGACGGTGGATGGCGTGGTGACGGAGGTTGCGTCGGTGATCGTCGCCAAGGGGCGCTTCTACGCCGGCCGCTTCGTCTGCGCGCCGGATGCCCGGCTGGCCGACCCGAGGCTGCACGTCTGTCTGTTTCCGCGGCCGGGGCGCTGGAACGCCGTGCGCTACATCTGGGGTGTGACGGCGGGGCGACTGGCGCGCTTCCCCGACTACCGCATCGTGCCGGCAGATCGCGTGGTCATCGAAGGGCCGGTCGGCGATGCCGTGCAGGGCGACGGCGACGTCATCGCGCGGCTTCCGGTGGAGATTGTGCTGGCGCCCTGGGTGCTGCCGGTGTTGGTGGGGCGCTGCTGATCTTCGGCATTCTTATCCCTCCTTTGCAACGGTCTGCCGTTTATCTGTTCGGCTAAATCGATTGAAGTATAGCCGGGGCGATCCGGGCTTTCTTAGCCTGGGTCAGGCTTTGCACGCAGCAGGCGCAAGGGAAGGGTAAGGGAATGACGCGCAACCATCGGATTGGGCACGCCGTGCTGGCGCTGGTGACGGCGCTGGCCGTTGCGGGGCCGGCGCTGGCGGAAAAGCCGGATTGGGCCGGCGGCGGTCATGGAAAGGGACACGGCAACGGACAGGGCTCCGCCTGGACGGACGACGGCGATTCCGGTGGGCATGGCAAGGGCCAGGGCGGCGGGAAGCGCAATGGTGGCGGGTCGGGCGGTGGATCGGGCGGGGGCGTCACGGTCGTGTCGCGGACGGACGTGGACGTGATCCGCACCTACTTCGTCGACCACCCCGTCGGCGTGTCGTCGCTGCCGCCTGGCATTGCGAAGAACCTTGCGCGCGGCAAGCCGTTGCCGCCGGGCATCGCCAAGAAGATGGCGCCCATCGAGTTGCGCCAGCGCGTTCCGGTCTGCATGAACGGGTGGGAGTGCATCCTGGCCGGCGCCGATATGCTGATCCTCGACGCCGTGCACGGGACCATCGCCGACATCGTCCGCAACGTGGTGCGGTAAAAGAGCACCCCGATTGACAGGTGAAAGCGCCGATCCCATTATTCGGCAAGGAGGACGGGGCTGCCACCCCGTCCTCCTTGCCCGATCTTAGCCGAGAAGGTCAAGCAGGCGCTTGATAACCTCCAGGGCAAGGATCAGGAGAGTGAGGATCTCTTTCATCCTCGTACCCTCCGTTGTGCGGCGGGGGGGGTGGCTATTCCGTCACCCCGTCGGCACCGCTATTTGGCGGAGCGCGGACGACGGGCTCAACATCCATGTGAATGCGTGATTTTTTGCCGCAGCGTGCCCGTGTGCGCGGCTTTTGGCAGATGAGGCGCCCGAAGGCGCCTCATTTCGACGTGATGCTTACATTCCCGCGATGGTCAGGCCGTCGATGCGCACGGTCGGGGCGTCCATGCCGAAGCGCAGTTCCAGGTCGCTCGCCGGCTCCATGTTCAGGAACATCTCCTTCAGGTTGCCGGCGATGGTCAGTTCATTGACCGGGTAGGCGAGCTTGCCGTTCTCGATCCAGAAGCCGGCGGCGCCGCGGCTGTAGTCGCCGGTCACGCCGTTGACGCCCATGCCCATCAGTTCGGTGACGTAGAAGCCGTCCTTGATCTCGGCCAGCAGGTCGTCGCGGCTCTTGGTGCCGGCGGCCATGTAGACGTTGGCCGGCGCCGGGCCCGGCGGGCCGGAGGTGCCGCGCGCGGCGTGGCCGGTGGTGGACAGGCCGAGTTGCCGGGCGGAGCGCAGATCGAGCAGCCAGGTGGTCAGCCGCCCTTCCTCGATGATGTTGCGGCGGCTGGTGGCAATACCCTCCGCGTCGAAGGGGCGGGAGCGCAGGCCGCGCTTCACGTGCGGGTCGTCCACGATGGTGATGCCCGCGGCGAAGATCTGCTGGCCCATCCTGTCCTTCAGGAAGCTGGTGCCGCGCGCGATGCTCGGCCCGCTGATGGCGCCGGTCAGATGGCCCAGCAGACCGCGCGAGACGCGCGGATCGAACACCACGGGCACCTTGCAGCTTTTGACCCGGCGGGGGTTCAGGCGGCGCACCGCGCGCTCCCCGGCCTCGCGGCCGATCGAGACGGCGTCGCGCAGGTCGGCGCCGTAGACCTTGCTGTCGTAGTCGTAGTCGCGCTCCATCCCCGTGCCCGTCCCGGCGAGCACCGAGACCGACAGGGACTGCCGCGACACGCCGTAGCTGCCGGCGAAGCCGTTGGAGGCGGCGATGGCGATGGTGGAGCGGCTCCAGCTCGCGTCGGCGCCTTCGGAGTTGGTGACGCCCTCGACCGCAAGGGCGGTTTCCTCGGCGACGCGGGCGCGTTCGATCAGCGTCTCGGCGGACGGCTCGGAGGTGTCGAGCACGTCGAGGTCGGGGAAGGTGCGCGCCAGCTGGTCGGGGTCGGCGAGGCCGGTGAAGGGATCCTCCGGCACCACGCGGGCCATGGCGACCGCGCGCTCCACCAACTCATCCAGCGCCTTGGCGCTGCGGTCGGTGGAGGAGACGATGGCCTGCCGCTTTCCGATGAAGACGCGCAGGCCCAGGTCGCCCGATTCGGACCGCTCCAGCTTCTCCGTCTTGCCGAAACGCTGGCTGAGCGAGACGGAGGCGCTGTCGAACAGAACGGCGTCGGCGGCATCGGCCCCGGCGCCTTTCGCCTTGCGGATCAGGTCTTCCAGCAGGTTCAGAACGCCGTCCTGCTGGGTGGACTGAGGGGTGGTCGAAACGGGCATTACGGTCTCCGCTGGGTCTCCGGCCTGTCTAGCAAATGGGAGCGCCGGGCAGAAGAGGAAGGGGCATATCGCCTCAGGCCCGCTTCCTCGTCCGGTCGGAGACCGGCGTTATGCCAGCGTCCGGTCGGAGACCGGCGTTACGCCAGCCGCCCCTGCACCGCGCGCTCGGCCACCGGCAGCTTCAGGGCGAAGGCGCCGTCGCCCAGCAGGGCCTGGATGGGCAGCAGGACCGTCCAGAACACCGGGAATTCCCAGCCGCCGCCGGTCGCGGAGAAGACCCAGCCGTTGCCGATGTGTTGCAGCGTGGCGCCGAGCAGGATCGGCAGCAGGGCCAGCGAAATCCAGCGGGTGAAGACGCCGGCCACCAGCAGCAGGCCGCCGCCGATCTCGCCCAGGATCACGAGGTACGCGAAGAAGCCCGGATAGCCGAGGCTTTCGAAGTAGCCGACCGTGCCCGCGATGCCGAAGGTCAGCACCTTCAGCACAAGTCCGTGGGCGATGAACAGAAGGCCCAGGCTGACGCGCAGCAGGAAGGCGGCGTAAGGGGCGGTGCGGTTGTCGATCATGGTGCTGTCTCCTTGTCCCAGAGTGTGTGGCCCGTGTTCGGGGCCGTGTGTCGTCTGAGGGCAAGGATAGCCGTGTCGTGTGATGCGATAATCAGCGATGTCGGATATTGATTGTTGCTGCTGTGGAGACAAACGACTCCCTCTCCCAGCAGGGCTGGGAGAGCGAATGAGTTCGCATTACGCCAGGAAGGAATTCGCCGGGTCGTAGCGGGAGGGGAGGGCGAACAGGTCGGCGTCCACGCTGGTGCCGTGCTGGCGGCTCGGGTCCGGGCTGTCGTATACGACCAGCAGGGCTGGCGCAGCACCGGAGCGGGGAATGCGCGCGATGCCCTCCGCGTGGTCGGTACCGTCGCCATAGGGCAGGTCGAGCAGGCGGACCAGCGGATCGCCGCGCAGGATGCTCTCGTCCGTGGCGCCCTGGGCGCCGGTCCAGCGCCACAGGGTGACCGGCCCGTCAAGGTCCATGGTCGGACCGGCGAGGATAACCAGATCCTCCCCGTCGAAGGTCAGTTCGCGGATGCCGAGCCCGCCCAGATCGAGGAAATGCTTGCGGAACCGCGCGTCGTTGGGGCCGATGCGCAGCAGCGTCAGGGTGTCGGGATCGTCGGGATCCTCCTCGACCGCGAGTTCCAGAATGCAGGCCCAGCCGCGCAGCACCGGGCCGCGCAGCCCCAGGAACAGCCGGTCGCCGCGGGCCGCCAGCCCCTCGACGTCGAAGCCGTTCTCCTTGGCGGGAATGTCGAGGAAGCGGGCGAACTGCTCGTCCTCCCGCAAGGCTTTGGTCAGGGCGGAGCCGCCTTCGGTGAACCGCACACAGCGCGCCGTGCGCCCGCCATCCGCGGGCACGGGGGTGGGCCGGCCGTTGGCGTCCGTGCCCAGGGGAATGCGGCCCAGCAGAAAGCGATTGGGATCGCGCCGCACCTCGCCCAGGCGGGCCAGAGCGGCGGCGGGGGCGTCCTTCTTCCGGGGCTTCTTCCGCGCCAGGCTGTGCGAGCCGACGACCCACAGCCAGCCGTCGGCGATGGCCATGCCCTCGATGTCCGCCTCATCCGACTCGCCGGGTTTCGCCGGCAGGGCGAAGACGTCGGAGAGCGGGAAGGCGGTGTCTTCGCGGTAGGCGGTGCCGCCGTCCTGCGCCACCAGCCGCACCAGTTCCGCCCCTTCGTCCGCCGCGGCGAACAGCACGTCGCCCGTCCGCTCCACCACCGACAGGTCCTCGGCGGTTTTGCTGCCAAGGCGGAAGTCCAGGCGGACGGTGCCGAGCGGCTTGGCGGCTTCACAGGGCATGACGGACCTCCGGCAGCGGTGGGATGGGCAGGCTCCGCAATCAGCTATTCCCAGATCGGCCTACTTCCAGATCGGATTCCCGCTGCCTGGCAGGCCGTAGGACGCCCACTTCCGGGAAACTTCGTCCACCACGCCCTGATCCATGCGGATCTTCTGACCCCACTCGCGCTTGGTCTCCGGCGGCCACTTGTTGGTGGCGTCCAGCCCGACCTTGCCGCCCAGGCCCGATTCGGGGCTGGCGAAGTCCAGATAGTCGATCGGGGTGCCCTCGATCACCGTGATATCGCGGGCCGGATCCATGCGGGTGCTGATCGCCCACATCACGTCCTTCCAGTTCCGCGCGTCGATGTCGTCGTCCACGACGATCACCCACTTCGTGTACATGAACTGGCGCAGGAAGGACCAGACGCCCATCATCACGCGCTTGGCGTGGCCGGGATAGGCCTTCTTCATGCTGACCACCGCGATGCGGTAGGAGCAGCCCTCCGGCGGCAGCCAGAAATCCACGATTTCCGGAAACTGCTGCGTCAGCAGGGGGATGAACACCTCGTTCAGCGCCTCGCCCAGGACGGAGGGCTCGTCGGGCGGGCGGCCGGTGAAGGTGGACAGGTAGATCGGGGTGCGCCGCATGGTCATCGCCGTGATGGTGAAGACCGGGAAGGGCTCGACCGAGTTGTAATAGCCGGTGTGGTCGCCGTACGGCCCCTCGTCGGCGTACTCGTCCAGGCTGACGTGGCCTTCCAGCACGATCTCGGCCTGCGCCGGCACCTTCAGCGGCACGGTCTTGCAGTCCACCAGTTCCACCTTCTTGCCGCGCAGCAGGCCGGCGAACTGGTATTCCGACAGCGTGTCCGGCACCGGCGTGACGGCGGCCAGGATGGTGCCGGGATCGGCGCCCAGCACGACGGCGCAGGGCAGGGGCTCGCGCTTCCCGCTCGCTTGCCAGCGGTGGTGGTGCTGCGCGCCGCCGCGATGCTTCAGCCAGCGCATGATGGTCTTGTTCTTCCCCAGCACCTGCATGCGGTAGATGCCGAGGTTGAAGTCGTCCTCCCGCTTGCCGGTCGGCCCCTTGGTCACCACCAGCGGCCAGGTGATCAGCGGCGCCGGCTCGCCCGGCCAGCAGCTCTGCACCGGAAGCCGGCCGAGGTCGATCTGGTCGCCGGTCAAAACCACCTCCTGGCAGGGGGCGGAGCCGACCGTCTTGGGCTTCATCGACAGCACGGTCTTGGCGAGCGGGATCAGCTCCATCGCCTCGCGGAAGCCGCCGGGTGGCTCCGGCTGCTTCAGGAAGGCGAGGGTCTCGCCGACCGAGCGCAGCTCGTGCGGCTCGCGGTCCATGCCCCAGGCGACGCGCTCCACCGTGCCGAACAGGTTGACCAGCACCGGCATGTCGGAGCGCGTGCCGTCCGCCTTGATGACGTTTTCGAACAGCACGGCCGGCCCGCCTTCCGCCAGCAGGCGGGTCTGGATCTCGGTCATCTCCAGCACGGTGGAGACCGGTTCCTTGACCACGACCAGCCGCCCCGACTTCTCCAGCCGGTCGATGAAGTCGCGCAGAGAGGTGTAAGGCATGCCAAGTCCGTTTCAGATCAGGAAGTTTGGGGCAGTTAGCATCGGCGTGGAGCGCGCCGCGTCAAGGGCGGTCTCATTCCGGCAGCAGACGCCAGATCACCGTCTCGCGCGCCTCGCGGTCTTCCAGCTCCAGCGAGGTGGGCACGGTGTAGCGGCCGACGCGCTCGATCCCGCTGGTGGGGACGTAGGCGCGGCCCGGATCGCCCAGCAGGACCAGCGTGCCGGTCGCTGCGACGCCGCGCAGCCACGCCGTGACACGGTCGGCCATCGGCTTTTCATAGCAGACGTCGCCGGCCAGCACGACGTCGATGCCCGGCAGGTCGCGGCCGACCAGATCGGCGCTGACCGCCTTCACCGCCACCCCGTTCAGATCGGCGTTGACGCCGATGGCGGCGAGCGCGAAGCGGTCGATGTCGCAGGACTGCACGCGGGCCGCACCGGCCTTCGCCGCGGCGATGCCCACCAGACCGGTGCCGGCGGCGAAGTCGAGCACCGACTTGCCGGCCACCAGTTCCGGCCGGTCGAGCACGAGGCGCGCCACGGCCTGCCCGCCGGGCCAGGCAAAGGCCCAATAGGGCGGGGGCACGTTCGATTCCCGCAAGGTCTCCTCCGTCGCCTCCCACAAAGGTGTGATTTCCGTGGCCAGATGCAGCCGTATTTCCGGCAGCAGCGGAGTCGTCGCGATGGTGGTGTTGGTCCGGACGAAGTCGTTCGGCGACAGGATGTTCATACAAGGATTCCCGGCAGTGCGGCGGGGGCGTGGATGATCTGTCCACAGCCGCTTTTGGTTACATAATTCAAACGGAGTAGACTCACCACCCGCCTCGTGTTACCCAATCGAAAGGAGAGGAACAAACGGAAGGGTCTGACATGCGGTCGAGGGGGGTAGCGATCTGCGTTTCGTTCGCGGCCATTATCGCGCTTAGCCCCATCGCCATACCCCAGGCCTTTGCCGAAGACTGCGTGCGCACGGTCCGCGCCATCTCCGACTTCACCATCCAGGGCGACGCCTGGACGTGGTGGAACCACGCCGCCGGCCAGTACGACCGCGACAAGCGCCCGGCGCTGGGTTCGGTCCTGGTGTTCAAGAAGTCCAGCCGCCTGAACCGCGGCCATGTGTCGCTGGTCAGCCACATCATCGACCGCCGCACCATCGAGGTGGACCACTCCTGGCTCGACGGGCAGGGGCTTCGCCGCAACATGCGCGTCGTGGACGTCTCCCCGAAGAACGACTGGTCGGCCGTGCGCGTCTGGCACGAGCCGACGGACGATCTGGGCCTGCGCGTCTACACCACCTACGGCTTCATCCTGCCGGAAGGCGAGCATCCGAAGGGCCGCGTGATGCAGGCCAACGACTCGGGCATCGACACCGGCTTCACGGTCGCCCCGCATGGCCGCGGCGCCCCGGCCGCCAAGGCTCCGACCGTGTCGCCCCTGGCGCCCGTTTCGCCCATCTCGCCGCGCCTGATGGAAGCCTCGCTGAAGGGCCACACCGTGGCCATGCCGGGCCGCAAGCCGCAGGTGCTGATGGCCTCCTACAGCCCGGCGCCGGCCAAGGCGGGCACTGCTGGCAAGATCGACTCGACCGTCGTCGCCGTGCTGCCGGCCCGCAAGCCGACGACCGGCCCGGCCCAGGTTCCAGCCCAGATCAAGGGCGACATCGCGTCGGTGGACGGCCATCGCATCGTGATGCCCGGCCGCAAGCCCGGCTCCAGCGCCGTCGCCGAACTGTCGGCCGAGTAACGTCGAACTCCCTTCCCCAGGGCGGGAGAGGCGGTTCACACCTTCCCCGCCAGGATCGCCGCCAGGACCAGCCAGCCGAACCAGCGGTTCGACTTGAACTTGGACAGGCAATCGTTCTGGTCGTCGGGGTTCCAGGTCGCCACCTGCCAGGACAGTTGCAGGGCCGCCAGCGACAGGGCCGGCAGGAAGAAGCCGCCCAGGCCGGCCAGACGCCCGGCCAGACCGATTCCCACGAAGGTCAGCGTGTAGAAGCCGTAGATCCAGATCTTGCTCTGCTCGCCCAGCCGCAGGGCGGTGGACTTCACGCCGATGCGGGCGTCGTCCTCCTTGTCCTGGTGGGCGTAGATGGTGTCGTAGCCCAGCGTCCAGGCGACTCCGGTCACGTACAGCGCGATCGCCGGCCAATCCAGGTCATTGCGCACCGTGGTCCAGCCCATCAGGGCGCCCCAGTTGAAGGTCAGCCCCAGGAAGGCCTGCGGCCACCACGTGATGCGCTTCATCAGCGGGTAGGTGAAGACCAGCAGCAGCGACAGCACGCCCAACCCGATGCTGAGCGCGTTGAACTGCACCAGAACGGCCAGCCCGATCGACAGTTGGAAGACGAGGAAGGCCAGCGCCTGTTTCACGGAGACCTGGCCGGAGGGAATCGGCCGCGACCGCGTGCGCTCCACCATCGCGTCGAAGTCGCGGTCCAGGATGTCGTTGACCGTGCAGCCGGCCCCCCGCATGGTCACGGCGCCGATGCCGAACAGCGCCATCAGCCACAGATCGGGCAGGGGGCTGTTGCCGGCCATCGCGATGCTCCACCAGCCGGGGAACAGCAGCAGCCACGTCCCGATCGGCCGGTCCAGCCGCGCCAGACGCAGGTATGGCCGCGTCATTGCAGGGGCGAAACGGTCGATCCAGTCGCCGCGCCGGATGTCAGTGAAATCGCCGGGGGCGGGGGATGCGGGACTGGTCATCACGGTCTCGGAATGAAGGAGCGCGGCGTCCTGGGCCGCACGGGCAAGGTAACGGTCGATTCCCGCCGCCGCAAGGCTGGCTCGCCCGCCGAAGGCTCGCGGTGCGGGGATGCTTCCCGCTATAATCGGGGCCGCACACCGGAGACGAATCGTCATGTCAGATCAGCCGCAGACCCGCCAGCCCCGGACCCGCCTGTATGTGGACAGCCCCCTGGCCGAGGGGCAGGCGGTGGGACTCGACCACGAACGGGCCCATTTCCTGCGCCATGTGCTGCGGCTGGACAAGGGCGACGTGGTCGCGGTCTTCAACGGCCGCGACGGGGAATGGCTGGCCGCCATCGACGGCTTCGGCAAGGGTTGGTGTTCGCTGGCCGTCACGACCCAGCGGCGGGCGCAGCAGGACGGCCCCGACCTGTGGCTGCTGTTCGCGCCGATCAAGCGCGGGCGCATTGATTTCGTGGCCGAAAAGGCCACGGAGTTGGGCGTGTCGCGCCTGTGGCCGGTCTTCACCCGGCGCACGGATCCGAACCGCGTCAACACCGACCGCCTGCGCGCCAACGCCATCGAGGCCGCCGAGCAGTCGGAGCGGCTGACGGTGCCGGAAATGTCCGAACCCATGCAACTGGAGAAGGCGCTGGCCGCATGGCCGGCCGAACGTACGCTGTACCTGTGCGCCGAAGCCGGGAACGTACGCCCCATCGCGGAGGCCGTGCGCGAGAAAGGGCAAGGATCGAAGCCTGGGCCGGCGGCATTCCTGATCGGACCGGAGGGCGGGTTTGCACAGTCCGAACTTGACGAAATTTGTAAACTATCTTCTGTTGTGCCGGTTGGCCTGGGCCCCCGCATCCTTCGGGCCGATACGGCGGTGGTTGCGGCGCTGGCCTGCTGGCAGGCCCTTTCGGGGGACTGGACGGCCCATGGCGGCGACACCCGGCCGCCGTTCCGTTCTCCGGCCGAGTCAGCTGTTTGACTCGCACCATCTCTACTGGGGCCGTTTGAGGCATTTGGGGCCGTTTGACTTTTCGTAAGCGGGAGCTTTCATGTCCGCACCTCCGAAGACGCGTGGTGAACCGATCACCGACCGCCGCCAACTGGTGGCTTACCTCGAATCCGGCTGCAAACCGGCCGGGGACTGGCGCATCGGGACCGAGCACGAGAAATTCGCCTTCCGCGTCTCCGATCTCCGACCGCTGCCCTATGAAGGGCCGGACGGCATCGGCGAACTGCTGACGCGCCTTCAGCGCTTCGGCTGGGATCCGGTCGAAGAGAACGGCAACATCATTGCCCTGACCCAGGGCATGGCGAACATCACCCTGGAACCCGGCGGGCAGGTCGAACTGTCCGGCGCGCCGCTGGAAAACCTGCACCAGACCTGTGCCGAGGTGCATCGCCACCTGCGGCAGGTGAAGGAGATCGGCGGCGAACTGGGCATCGCCATGATGGGGCTGGGCTTCCAGCCGAAATGGCGCCGCGACGAGATCCCGTGGATGCCCAAGGGCCGCTACAAGATCATGGGCGACTACATGCCCAAGCGCGGCAGCCTGGGCCTCGACATGATGACCCGCACCTGCACCGTGCAGGTGAACCTGGACTTCGCGTCGGAAGCCGACATGGTGAAGAAGTTCCGGGTCAGTCTGGCGCTTCAGCCCATCGCGACGGCGCTGTTCGCGAACTCGCCCTTCACCGAGGGCAAGCCGAACGGCTTCCAGAGCTTCCGCAGCCACATCTGGACCGACACCGACCCCGACCGCACAGGCGATCTGCCCTTCGTGTTCGAGGACGGCTTCGGGTTCGACCGGTATGTGGACTACCTGCTCGACGTGCCGATGTACTTCGTCTACCGCGACGGGACGTACATCGACGCCTCCGGCCAGTCCTTCCGCGACTTCATGCAGGGCAAGCTGCCGGCGCTGCCGGGCGAGACCCCGCTGATCACCGACTGGGCCGACCACATGACCACCTCCTTCCCCGAGGTGCGTCTGAAGAAGTACCTGGAGATGCGCGGCGCCGACGGCGGCCCGTGGCGTCGCCTGTGCGCCCTGCCGGCGCTGTGGGTCGGCCTGCTGTACGACGCTCAGGCGCTCGACGCCGCCTGGGACCTCATGAAGGACTGGACGACGGAGGAGCGCGCCCACCTGCGCGCCAACGTGCCGCGCCACGCCTTGCGCACGACCTTCCGCGACCGCACGGTGCGGGAAGTCGCCCTGGAGGTGCTGGAGATCGCCCGCGGCGGTCTGGCCCGGCGCGCCCGCAACGACAACTGGGGCGACGACGAGGCCCACTTCCTCGATACGCTGCTGAACATCGCCGAGAGCGGCGAGACCCCGGCGGACGAGCTTCTGGCGAAGTTCAACGGCCCGTGGGAAGGCAGCGTGGACCCGGTGTTCCGGGAATACGCGTACTGAGGAAATCACCCCTCTCCCACTTCCAGTGGGAGAGGGGACGGCATGCTTACTTCTTCCAGGCGATCAGCCGCCGGGCGGCTTCCGCGATGGTCGCTTCCGATCCGGCGAAGCTGAAGCGCACGAAATGGTGGCCGCGGGCCGGGTCGAAGTCGATGCCCGGCGTGCAGGCGATGCCGGTTTCCGCGAGGATGCGCTTGCAGAAGGCCTCGCTGTCGTCGGTAATGGCCGACACGTCGGCGTAGACGTAGAAGGCCCCGTCGGCCGGCGCCAGCTTGTCGAAGCCGGCCTTGGGAAGCTCCTCCAGCAGGATCTTGCGGTTGCGGGCGTAGCGGGCGACATGGCCGTCCAGTTCCGCGGTGCAGTCGAAGGCGGCGACGGCGGCCGCCTGCGACAGGCTGGGGGCGGAGATGAACAGGTTCTGCGCGAGGCATTCGACCGAGCGGATCAGGTCGTCCGGCACGATCATCCAGCCCAGCCGCCAGCCGGTCATCGAAAAGTATTTGGAAAAGCTGTTCACCACCAGCGCGCTCTCGCTGACCTCGGCGGCGGTCACAGCCTCCGGCCCGTAGGTCAGGCCGTGGTAGATCTCGTCCGACACGAGGCGCACGCCGTTGGCGTCGCACCACGCGGCGATCTCCGTCAGCTCCTCCCGGCTCAGCATCGTGCCGGTCGGGTTGGCGGGGCTGGCGACGATCAGGCCCTGGATCGGCTTGTCCAATTGTTCCAGCAGCGCAATGGTCGGCTGGAACCGGTGCTCCGGCCCGGTCGGCAGTTCCACCGGTTCGACGCCGATGGCGGTCAGCGTGTGGCGGTAGGCCGGATAGCTGGGCGAGGCCATGGCAACCCGGTCGCCCGGATCGAAGGCGGCCAGGAAACCCAGCTGGAAAGCGCCCGAGGAGCCGGTCGTTACGACCACGCGACGGTCCGGCACATCCACCTTGTAGCGGTCGCGGTACCAGCGCGCGATGGCCGAGCGCAGCGCCGGAATGCCGAGTGCGCCGGTGTAGCCCAGCACGTCGGCGTCCAGCATGCGGTGGGCGGCCTCCAGCACGCCCTTCGGCGCGCCGGTCGAGGGCTGCCCGACCTCCATGTGCAGGACCTCAAGCCCCGCGGCCTCGCGCTCGGCGGCGGCGCGCATGACTTCCATGACGAAGAAGGGCGGGATTGCGCCCCGTTTGGAGACTTTCGGGTGTTTGCTCATGATCTCAAGAAACCGAAGTAAACCCTGGATTTGGTCGTGCCGTTAGTCGTCCTGGCGCGCGGTTTCGACCAGGATGCCCAGGCCGTGCGCGCGCGGGTCGGGGGCGAGCTGGCATTCCTTCCAACCGCTTTCGATGGAGGTCTGACAGGTGACGAAAGTCGACCGGCCGGGGACGTTGGTGGGGCGGTTCGCCTGGAAGGCGCTGCCCGTCTCCTTGTCCAGCGCGGCGGGCAGGGCGGCGGCCAGCAGGGCGGCCGGGCCGGCGGCCGTGCCGTCGTTGCCCGACGCGGTGCCGGTGCCGGCGAACTGCGTCCGCCCCACGATGGCGTTGGTCAGCAGGGCCGGCGTGCCGAAGCCGGCACGCTCCACGCCCTGGGCCGTAAGCATGCCGGTGCCCGGCACCATGCGGCCGGTGCCGAAGGGCGCGCCCATGGTGAAGGCGCAGGCCGCCCCGTTCTCCTCGTGGTCGATCACGGCGAAGCCGGCGCCGGGGGCGTTCGGGCCGCTGCCGGTGGCGCCGAGCGCCTGGGCGGCGCG
>Ga0065721_10050160_pt1 | contig 22657 bp, 27 predicted proteins | sample Mesricmetagenome_FD_59108 | JGI IMG/M metagenome (GOLD analysis project Ga0065721, IMG submission 59108) | Mesophilic microbial community from rice straw/compost enrichment Sample: eDNA_1 v2 (version 2) | ecosystem: Engineered > Solid waste > Grass > Composting > Bioreactor | place: USA: Davis...
TAGAGCGGTTTCCGACCGAGCTGAATCGGAAGCGCGGGAGGGATTCCCAAGGGACGGGGAATCGGCGAATCTGGGCGTGTGACGGAACAGGCCGGAGTCGGCGATGGCAGCGCCCTATTCGCAAGACCTCAGAGATCGGGTGATTGCGGCGGTGTCGAGCGGCTCATCGGCCCGCGCCGCGGCGGCGCGCTTCGGCATCAGCGAGAGCACGGCGATCCGTTGGGCGCAACGCTTGCGCGCGGAGGGGCATGCGCAGGCACGGCCCATGGGCGGGGACCAGCGCTCGCGTTTGACCGGCCACCGCGAGGCGGTGCTGACGCTGCTCGCCCACCAGCCCGACCTGACGCTGGAGGAGGTCCGCACCGAACTGAGCAGCCGTCACGGCGTGAGCGTCGGGCTCGGCACCGTGTGGCGCTTTCTTAAAGCCCAGAACCTCACGCTCAAAAAAAAGCCTGCACGCCGCCGAGCAGCAACGCGCTGATGTCGCTGAGGCACGGCGCGCCTTCATCCGCCGCCAGCCGGCCCTCGATCCCCATTGCCTGGTGTTCCTCGACGAGACCTGGGCCAGCACCAATATGGCCCGATGTCACGGCCGGTGCGCGCGCGGCTTGCGCCTGCTGGCTCCCGTCCCGCATGGGCATTGGAAGACGACCACGCTGATCGCCGGCCTGCGCACCACCGGCATCGTCGCCCCTTATGTGCTCGACGGAGCGGTCAACGGCGTCATCTTCCGCGCCTATGTCGAGCAGGTTCTGGCGCCGACCCTGGCGCACGGCGACATTCTGATCCTCGACAATCTGCCCAGCCACAAGGTCGCCGGGGTGCGCCAAGCCGTCGAAGCGCGAGGCGCACGGATCCTCTACTTGCCGCCCTACAGCCCCGACCTCAATCCCATCGAGCAGGCTTTCGCCAAGCTCAAAGCACTCCTGCGCAAGGCCGCCGAGCGCACCCGCGACGGCCTCTGGAATGCCATCGGACGCATCATCGACCTGTACAAGCCGGACGAATGCCGGAACCTCTTCAGAAATGCCGGCTATGCAACCTGATCGGAAACCGCTCTAAGCTGAGTTCGTCAGTTCCCGCCCGATAAGGCCGGATCACCATACGGCCGCTGCGGCAGCATCGAAGCCAAGTCGGTTCCTCTCCTTGGAACAAGCATTGGAGGCCCCCATGGCCTATGCGCATCACCTTTCGTTGTCGCGCCGCGGCTTTTGCCTGTGCTGCATCGGCGCCACTACCTTCGTGGCCTCAGGAGGATGGCTGAGTCCGAGGGAGGCTTTTGCCCAAGCCAAAAACATCGTCGACAGCATCCGGTCCGCGGCCGCCGAAACGCCGATCGGCGTTCACACGCTGCGCGGTCACGTGAGCGTGCTCGAAGGCTCCGGCGGCAATATCGCTGTGCTCACGGGGCCGGATGGCAAAGTTCTGATCGATGCAGGCATCACGGCCTCGCGTCCGCGCATTCTGGAGGCCCTGGCTCGCCTCAGCAATGATCCAATCCGGCACTTGATCAACACCCACTGGCATTTCGACCATGCTGATGGCAACGAGTGGCTGCACCAGGAAGGCGCGGCCATTCTCGCCCATGAAAACACCCGCAAGCACCTTGCGATGGCCCAACGCGTGGACGACTGGGATTTCGACTTCCCTCAATCGCCGTCTGGCGCCATTCCCTCCGAAGTGTTCTCACAAGAAAAAATGCTAAAAATGAACAATTCGAACTTGTTTCTAAAGTATTATGGGCCAGCACACACCGATAGCGACATCTCGGTCAGGTTCGAGGAACCGGATATTCTGCACACCGGAGATACTTATTGGAACGGAGTTTATCCGTTTATCGACTATTCGACTGGCGGCAGCCTCGAAGGAACAATCCGGGCCGCCGAAGCGAATCTGGCGGCCGTCACCGACAGCACGATCGTGATCCCCGGCCATGGTTCGCCGATCAGCAACAAAGCGGAACTCAGAGATTTTCGCGACATGCTCGTCACCATCCGCGACACGGTCGCCGCGCTCAAGAAGCAAGGCCGAACGCTCGACGAGACGATCGCGGCCAAGCCCACCGCCGCCTATGACGTCAAGTGGGGGCAGTTCGCCGTCAGTCCTGCCCTGTTCACAAAACTGGTCTACATGGGCGTCTGATCCATCTGGCCCCGACGAAACGCTATTCCCGAAATGGAGGAACCGGTCATGACGCTCCTTCGCAGGATCCTCCGGCGCTTGGGAGCGCAGGAGAAAGCCATCAATGCTCTGCTGCGGCCAGCCAGGGGTTGACCCGCGGCCTCCCGTTTGGCGCTTTCCAGAAAATTCTGTATTCGCAAGCGGGGCCTTTCAGCGTTTACCGGTGCGGGAGGAAGCCTCATCCAGTTTCCCCTATTGAACAGGCAGGTCCCGCATCGTTTTCCGCATCTCCTCCAGGATCTGTTGCTGCTCGTCCACCGCCGCCCGGATGCGTTCGACATCTCGGCGCGCTTGCTCGGCATGGGTGCGCGCTTCCTCGGCGGATCGCCTTGCGGCCTCTTCATGCTGCCGCGCCTGCTCCTCGTAACGACGAACCTCTTCCGCCGCATGACGGGCCTTCTCGGCGCTCTGGCGAACGGCTTCGGCCTCCTCCCGCTGGGCCTCGGCGGTGACCCGCCCTTCTTCGGCGATGGCCAGGTTGCCTTCGGTCGCCGCCTGGTTGCGGTATGCGGCATCGCGCTGCCGTTCAGCGGCCTCGCGCTGCCGCTCGGCCTGTTCACGCCCCACCTCACCAAGGCGCCTGAAGTCCTCGGCGTCTGCAACGCTCTGCTCCGCCATGTTTGGCTGATTGGGCTTGCTCATGGTGGCGATCCCCTTCCTGTCTTGCACCTCAGTCTTTGAGCGATGGCTTCGCCCTCCGACGCGCGTCGCCGGCGTGCTGATGAGCCTCCTTGGCATTGGCATGCGCCTCTTGAGCCTGGATGCGGGCCTCCTCGACCACGCTGTGCGTCTGAGTGGCAAGGCGCTTGGCCTCTTCGGCCACCTTCTCGGCCCGCTGGATTGTCTGGTGCAGATTGCGCACCTGCTCTTCCGGTGTCTTGCGCATCGTGTTTGGTGTCCTCTAGGGAATTATCCAGAGGCAACAGAGTGATGGGAGGCCCGTCTCACGTGAGAGCTCTGTGTCGTGTTGAAACAGTTAGGCGGCGCCGTGATATCGGCGTAGACTGGCATGTTGTCAGCATGACTGATTGCCAGCACGACGGAGGAGACCATGGTCTGCCGCGTGCACGGCCCCCGATTTGACCCTTCTGCATCGAGCGTTGACAGTGATTTTTGGCTCGGCAGTCCGCGCGAGTTCGAAACCTTCGATGCTGCGGTGATCTTCGTAATGGAATGCGCCCCGTCCCACGATCTGGATCGGATTGAGATCCACACGGATGGTGGAGAGTTGCACGCCATCCTGGTCATTGCCCGCCGATACCGCGAGTTGGTCAATCTCTGACGCCAGCAGCGGCGGGCAGGATCAGGGAACGAATGGGTCGATCACGGATTACCGGAGCGAGAAGCCCTGGACATGCGCTCCTCACAGCAGCCTGCATCTTCGTCATCGCAAGCCGTCTCGGAGAGTTATGACAACCGTGCCTAAATGTGGGCCGTGGCGATGCTGAAGTTGCTGTCGTTCCGTCCAAGCTCGCCGAGAAGCTCATCGATGATGCGCAGCGCCGGCCCCGTGGTCGCGTTCAGTTCGTTGTCGGCCGGCCGCACAAGGTACAGCGTGCGCATCAGTGGAGGATCGGTGACCGCCCTGATGACGAGCACGCCGGTCTCCACCTCGTGCGCCACCGCGCTGTGTGGCAGGATGGCGCAGGCCAGCCCACGCCTGACCACATCCTTGATCGCCTGCATGGATTCCAGCGAGAAGGCCACTTTCGGCGCCAGCCCGTGCGCGGTCATCGCCTCCGTGATCAGTCGGCGGACCAGATCGCCTTCGTTGGGCATCGCCAGTTCGGCAGCGGCGAGGCTGGCGAGGGTCACCGGCCCGGCCTCGTCGAAGTCCGAGCCGGGATGGGTGATCAGGCACAACGCCTCGTTCAGCCGCGCCTCCCGTTGCAGGGAGCGGCTGGACGGCACGCTGTAGGCCAGCGCCAGATCGAGCTTGCCCGATTCAACATGCTCGATCAGTGCGTGGCTCAGTTCCTCGAACAGCTTCAGCTCGATCGTCGGAAGGGCCTTGCGCAGGCGTTCCACGAGCCGGCTCGTCAACAGCCCGGAAAGGCTGGGCGTCAGCCCCAGGGACAGTGTGCGCGGCGCCTGGCCGGCGGTTTCCCGCAACGTCCGTTTCAAATCCTGAAGGCGCCGCAGGATCAGCTTCGCTTCCTCCAAAAAGATTTGGCCGGCCGGCGTCGGGTGGGTGCCGGTCACCGTGCGCACCAGCAGCGGCACACCGAATTCCTGCTCCAACGCCTTTATCTGCACGCCGAGCGCCGGCTGCGCGATGTTCAGGACCGCCGCGGCCTTGCTGATGCTGCCGAGTTCACAGACCAGCACGAAACTTTCCAATTGGCGGCTGCGCATGGCGCCTGTCGCTCCCACGATCCGGCGGGCCGGAGCATCGAAACCCCGGCGGTCCTGAAGGCTCGCACCGGACCGCTTGGGGGGCAAACAATTTTTTTATAGGGGTGTTCCGAACCTGTCCTGGACAGGCCCCGCTGCATAGCATTGTATGTTGGTCAAACAAACTCATTTCGAAGCCGAACACAATGTCCGGCTGCCGGGAGGGAGACGACCATATGCGTGGCCTGTCGCCAGAACGAATGCCGATGCGTCCGGAACCTTCGGGTGCCCTCCGGCAACCGCAACCCATTCCCTTCGGACGTGCGTCGGCGGCGGAAAGCCACGCCGTCCTGACGGGTGTCACCCGCATCTTCAATTCGACGGTCCATGCGCTGGGGCCGGTTGACCTGGAACTGCGCCGTGGCGAATTCTTCTCCATCGTCGGGCCGTCCGGCTGCGGCAAGTCCACCCTGCTGGACGTCCTGGCCGGTCTGAGCACGCCCACCGACGGCGTCATCACCTTCGAAGGCAAGCGGGTCAGGGGCACGGTTCCCGATGGGGTCGGCGTGGTGTTCCAGGAGGACGCCTCCTTTCCCTGGCTGACCGTGCGCGACAACATCGGCTTCGGGTTGCGCCGCGCCGGCTTTCGCGGGCCGGAGGCCGCGGACCGGGTCCGCCACGCCATAGACTTCATGGGGCTGAACGATTTCGCCGATGCCTATCCCAACCAGCTTTCCGGCGGCATGCGGCAACGGGTCTGCATCGCGCGCACGCTGGTGATGCGCCCGCGCCTGGTGCTGCTCGACGAACCCTTCGGGGCACTCGACCAGCAGACCCGCCTGTTGATGGGCGACGAACTGCTGCGTCTGTGGCGGGCCAGCGGGGCCACCGTGCTTCTGATCACCCACGCCCTGGACGAGGCGGCGATGCTGTCGGACCGGATCGGCGTGATGTCGGCCCGCCCCGGCCGTTTCATCGACATCGTCGAAACCGGCTGGCCGCGCGACCGAACCAGCGCCATCGCCGCCGACCCGTCCTTCGGAGAGGTCACCACCCGCCTGTGGACCATGCTGCGGGAGGAATCCATGAAGGCGATGGCCAATCAGAGGAGGGCCGGCGCATGAGCCGGTCCGGAGCCCTGCGCCTTCTCATCACCGCCAGCGCCGTCCTGCTTCTGGAGGTTGCCTGCCGCACCGGGTACGTCAGCCGCGGCACCATGATCCCGCCGTCCGACATGCTAACCGAGCTGGTCCGGCTGATGGGGACGGACGGCTTCTGGACGCAGGTGGGCTCCACCCTGCGCAACATCCTCGCCGCCGCCGTGACGGCGATGGTCGTGGGCTTTGCCGGAGGTGCGACCCTGCACGCCTTTCCGCGCGTCCGACGCGCGGTTGAGCCGTTGATCGCCAGCTATTACGCACTGCCCTTCTTCGTTCTGTATCCGCTGTTCATCGTGCTGTTCGGCATGAACGCCGTGCCGATCATCGCCATGGGGTTTCTCTACGCCGTGATGGCCATGGTCACCGGCACGCTGGCCGGGCTGGACCGCATCCCGCCCGTGCTGCGCAAGGTCGGCCGGACCTACCGGCTCGGCTGGTGGCAGGACGCGCTGCTGATCCAGCTTCCCGCGGCGGGGCCACACATCTTCACCGGGGTGAAGCTGGCGCTGAGCTATTCCGTGACCGGCGTCATCGGCGCGGAGTTCATCCTGGCGAGCAGCGGCCTCGGCTACTCCATCTCCTTCGCGTACAACAATCTCCAGGACCGGACGATGTACGCGCTGCTGCTGTTCGTGGTGGTCTTCGTCTCCACCCTGACGGTCCTGCTGCATTGGGCCGAGCAGAAGGTCCATCACCGCTCCGGTGCCGGACGCATCGGCACGGCGCGCGGCGGTGCCGGAACGGGCGAGAAGCTGGCGGCCGGCGGCGTCATCGCGCTGATCCTGCTGGGGGCCTGGCAGCTCTTCCACGGCATTGCGGGGGACGAGGCCCTGGCGTCTCCGCTGGTCACGGCGCAAAGGCTGGGCAGCCTGTTCGGCAACCCCGCCTTCTGGGCCAATGTGACGGAGACCGCGCAGGCGCTGGGCCTGTCGCTGCTGATCTCCTGCATGGGAGGCGGGCTCGCCGGCCTGCTCATCGGCGCCAACCGCAGCGTCGCGAGCGTGCTGGAGCCGATGTTCGTGACGCTCTACGCCATTCCCAAGGTCACGCTCTATCCGGTGATCCTGCTGTTCTTCGGGTTGGGCATGCCGGCCAAGGTGGCCTTCGGCGCGCTGCACGGCTTCATCCCGATGATGCTGGTGACCATGGGCGCCATCCGCGCCATGAACCCCGTGCTCCGGCGCTCGGCCAGGGCCATGCGGCTCACGCGGATGCAGACGCTGTCGACCATCCTGGTCCCGGCGACCGTGCCGGAGATCGTGACCGGCCTGCGGATCAGCTTTTCGATCACGCTGCTGGGCGTGATGGTGGGCGAGATGTTCGCGTCCAAGCGCGGCTTGGGCTTCATGATCATGAACGGCATCAGCGTCAACGACACCGCGACGATGATGAGCGTGACCGTGCTGATCGGCCTGTTCGCCGTGGTGGTGAACAGCGCGCTGCTTGCGCTCGACCACCGCATGCACCGCGCCTGACCGCCCGCAAGCCGCACGCTCGCCAATCCCCGACACCACCTGAGCCCGCCGCACCGGCGCGCGGGAAGGACCCCAACCATGCCCATCGAGACCGCAAAACTGATCGACGTGCACGCCCATGTCCGGCTTGAGGCCACCAACGGGGCCGCCGGCGTCCATGGCCCGGAGCATGGCGTGGACGAGAACGGCCTGCCCTGGTACCGCGTCGGCAACTACCGGCTGAGCGGCGTGCGCCACGCCAACAGCCCCTTCACCGATCCGGAGCTGCGGCTCCAGCGCATGGAGCGGGCGGGCATCGATTTCCAGGTGCTGTCGGCCAGCCCGTTGAACTACTTCCACCACATCGACGTGCCCTCGGCGGTGTCCTTCTGCCGACGCCACAACGATGCCATGGCGGAACTGGTCAACCGCTATCCCGACCGGCTGGGCGGGCTGGCAGCCCTGCCGATGCAGGACCCGCTGGCGGCGAAGGAGGAGCTTGAGCGCGCCGTCACCGAACTCGGCCTGTGGGGTGCGGCGACCGGAACCGAATTCGCGGGCGAGCCGCTGCACAGCCCGGCTTTCGACCCGCTGTACGAAACCTTCGTGGCGCTGGACGTACCGTTGTTCCTGCACCCTGCCCCCGCCGGGATCGACGGTCCGCCGGGCGACCCGGCGCTGAAGCGCTTCGACCTGGACGTCATCATCGGCTTCGCCGCGCAGGAAACCATCGCCGTCGCCACCCTGATCTTCGGCGGCGTGCTGGAGCGCCATCCGGCGCTCGACGTCTGGATCAGCCACGGCGGCGGTGCCGCCGCCTTCACCGCCGGGCGGCTGGCGCAGGCCGGCATGAAGCGCCCCTGGGCCAGCCAGTCGATGAAGAAGGACGGCGCCTTCGAGGAGATGCTGTCGCGCCTGTGGTTCGACACGCACCTGAACGACAGCCGCGCGCTGGACCTGCTGACGCGGGTGGTCGGGCCGGAGCGCCTGGTGTTCGGCACCAACTTCGCCGGCTGGGACCAGCCGGAGGACGGGCATCGCGGCCCCGTCTCGCCGGCGCTGGCCGACAACGCCCGCCGCCTGCTGAGAAAAAACGGAACGCGCACAAGCAAGACGCAACAAGGCAAGACGCAACAAGGAGGAACGCCATGACCATCACCCGCTTCCTGACGCGAACGCTGGCGGCCGTGCCGCTTCTCGGCGGGCTGCTCGCGGCCCCGCAGGCCCATGCGCTGGAGATCATGGCGTCCCACTACGGCGCCCTGCTGAACACCGCGCCCATCGCCGTGGCGCTGGAACGCGGCGACTACAAGGCGAACGGCGTGGACGTCACCGACGTCATGAGTTCCGTCGGCGGCGGCACCGGCATCCGCAACATGGTCGGCGGCGGGCTCGGCTACGGCATCGTCAGCACCTCCACCGCGCTGGCCGGCATCAAGCAGGGGATGGACATCCGCATCGTCCACACCGCGATCCGCCGCGTGGACGACCTGCTGTGGGTGACGCGCCCGGACAGCGGCATCGCATCCGTCAAGGATCTCGTGGGCAAGAAGGTCGGCATCACCGCACCCAAGTCGTCGAGCGAGTTGATGGTGGTCATGGCCTTCGAGGCGGCCGGTTATCCCGGCAAGGCCGACATGGTGGCGCTCGGCTCCGTCGGCTCCGGCCTGTCGGCGCTGGAGCAGGGAGGCGTCGACGCTGCCCTGATCCTGGAGCCGCTCTACAGCGCCCGCAAGGACCGCTACAAGGTCGCCTTCTCGCTGGAAAACCTTCCGTCGATGACGCCGACCGTCGGCGTCGCCACCGGCGACTTCATCCGCAAGAACCCGGAGCAGCTGCGCGGGCTGCTGGCCGCGTGGCGTTCGGCCGTGAACTTCATCTACGAGAACCCGGAGGAGGCCGCGAAGATGGTCTCCAAGCGCTACGGCGACACGCTGCCGCTGGACGTCGCGACCACCTCCATGAAGCGGATGGCGGCGATCAAGTACTGGAGCCAGGGCGACTTCGACATGGACGCCCTGAACATCTGGGTCAAGGGCATGGAGCGCATGGGCGAATGGTCCGGCCCGGTGGACTGGTCGAAGGTGCTCGACGGCTCCTTCCTCGCCGCTGACCTGCGCAACTGAAACCGGCGCAACTGAGGGGCGTTCCGATCATGACCGGACACGGGACTTTGGCCGTCGTCATCGGCGGCGGCAACGGCATCGGGGAGGAGACGGCCCGCCTGATGGCCGAGCGCGGCTGGCGCGTGGTCATCGCAGACCGCGATCCCGCCGCGGCGGACCGGGTGGCGGCCGATGTCGGCGGGGCGGCGGTGACGCTCGACATCGCCGACGCCGCGGCGGTGGACGCCGCCTGTGCCGCCATCGAGGCGGCGCACGGTCCCGTGGGCGCGCTGGTGGTCGCCGCCGCCGTGTTCCAGGACGTGCTGCCCCCTGCCGAACTGCCGCTGCCGGTGTGGGAGCGGACGGTGCAGGTCAACCTGAGCGGCACCTACTACGCCAACCGCGCCTTCGGCACCCGGATGGCGCATCATGGCCGCGGAAGCATCGTCAACATCGCGTCGATCGCGGCCATCGGCTCGGTTCCCGTCCACGCCTATGCATCGAGCAAGGCGGCGGTGGTCAGCCTGACGCTGAACCTCGCCGGGGAGTGGGGCCGCGCCGGGGTACGGGTCAACGCCGTCTCCCCCGGCTCCACCCTGGTGCCGCGCGTGGCGGAGCGGATCAAGTCCGGCCGCTACGCCGCCGACCCGGCGGAATTCACCGCCCTGGGCCGCATCGTCCAGCCGCGCGAGGTGGCGGAATCCATCGAGTTCCTGGCCTCGGACCGGGCGTCCGCCATCACCGGGGTCAATCTGGTGGTCGATGCGGGATGGCACGTCGCCGGCACCTGGGCGCAGTACGGCGGCGTGCGCCCGGCGCCGGCCCGGACGGAAGCGGCAGGGGCGGAAGCAGCGGGAGCCGCCGGATGAACCCGCTTTCGCTCTCCTACTACACGGTGCCGGAACTGTCGCCGCCGGAGATGGTGACGGTCGCAGCCGAGGCCGGCTGCGCCCATGTGGGCTTGCGCCTGCTGGGCGGTCAGCCCGACGGCGAGCCGATGCCCCTGCTGGCCGACCCGGCCCTGCGGCGGGACATGAAACGGCGGATGGCCGACAGCGGCGTCACCGCGCTCGACGCCAACACCGCGCGCGTCCTGCCCCACACCGACCTGGACGCCTTCCGCCCCTTCCTGGAAGCCGCGGCGGAGCTTGGCGCCCGCCATGTGCTGGCGACCGGCGACGACCCCGACGAGGGACGACTGGCCGCCCGGCTGGGCCGGCTGTGCGACGACGCGGCCGACTTCGGCCTGACCGTGCAGTTCGAATTCGTGTCGTGGATGAGCGTCCCGAGCGTCACGGCCGCGGCGCGCCTCGTGGCCCGGGTCGGCCGGCCCAACATGGGCATCGCGCTGGACGCCCTGCATTACGACCGCTCCGGCGGGACGCCGGCCGACGTGGCGGCGGTGCCGCCGGATTTCTTCGCCTACATGCATCTGTGCGACGCGCCGCGCGACCACGCGACCGACCGGGAGTCCCTGCTCCACACCGCCGTGAAGGAGCGGCTGTTTCCGGGTGAAGGGGGCATCGATCTGGCGGGGCTGCTGCGCGCCCTGCCCCGCGGGCTGCCGCTCGCTCTGGAAATCCCGACCGCCACGCTGGCGCGGACGATGGACGCACGATCCCGCGTCGCCCGCGCCGTCGCCGCCACCCGCCGCCTTCTGGCGGGCCTCTGATCGAAGGAGCATCACCATGGCCAGCCCGGAATCCGGTTCCGCCATTCGCGCCTGCGCCCAGGCCGTGATCCAGGCCATCGCGGCGCACGGACACGACACCGCCAAGCTGACCGAGGCTCTGCGCGCTCCCCTCGCCGCCCTGGTCGCCCGGCCCGACCTGCGCGAGGCAGGCGTGCCGCGCGTCGGCAACCACGTCGCCAACTCCCAATACCTCTACTACGACGGGGTTCTGTCGATCCTGCTGTTCGAACTGCCGAACGGGAAGCCGGTTCCCGTCCACGACCACGGCAACTGGGAAAGCATGGCGATCTACCGGGGCCGGGTGAAGCACACGGTCTACCAGCGCCGCGACGACGGTTCCGTCCCCGGATTCGCCGACCTTGCGGTGATCGACGACCGCGTGCTGGAGCCGGGCGACAGCGTGGTGATCGCTCCCCCGGCGGACATTCACGGCTTCATGGCTCTGGAGGACGACAGCTGGGGCATCACGGTGGCGAGCGGCACCTACAAGGCCGAGCGCTGCTACTTCCAACCGGACTCCAGGACGGTGGTCACCAGGAACCCCCGCGGATAAGCGGCCGGGCCGGACGGGCAACGAGGACGAAACGCATGGATCTCGGACTGAAAGGCAAGGTCGCGCTGGTGTTGGGCGGCAGCCAGGGCATCGGGCGGTCCACAGCACTCGGCTTCGCAAGCGAAGGCGCGAGCGTCGCCATCTGCGGCCGTGATGCCGAACGGCTGGAGGCCGCACGTGCGGCGCTTGAGGCTACGGGTGCCCCTGTGCTGGCCGTCCGCGCCGACGTCAGCGACCCCGGTGACGTGAAACGGCTGGTCGACACGGTGGCCACCGCCTTCGGCACCGTCCACATCCTGGTCAACAACGCCGCCGGCCCCAAACCCGGCCCGTTCGACAGTCTGACCGGAACCGACTGGGAAGATGCCTTCCGCCTGACGCTGATGTCGGCGGTGAACGCCACCCGCGCCGTGCTGCCCCACATGCGGCGGCAGCGTTGGGGACGGATCGTCAACATCAGCTCTTACTCCGTCAAACAGCCCATCGGCGAACTGATGCTGTCCAACAGCCTGCGGCTGGGTGCGCTCGGCTGGGCCAAGACGATGGCGACGCAGTTGGCGCCGGATGGAATCCTGGTGAACACCATCTGTCCGGGCTGGACCGCAACGGACCGCATGCGGCAGGTCGTCGGCGTCCGCGCCGCCGGCCAGGGCCGCCCGGTCGAAGACGTCGCGTCTGGCATCGCCGCCGGAATTCCACTCGGCCGGTTCGGCACCCCGGAAGAAATCGCCGACCTCATCGTCTTCCTCGGCTCGGAACGGGCCAGCTACATCACCGGCGCCGCCATTCCCGTGGACGGCGGCATCGTCCAAAGCGCGCTGTGATGCGCTCTTCCCACGCTTCGGAGGACTCCATGACCAAATCCGCCCTGGTGACCGGGGCTGGCGGAGGGCTCGGCGCGGCCATCGCGCGCCGGCTGGCCGGCGAAGGCTATCGCATCGCCCTCCTCGACCTCGACGCAGCCGGGCTGGAGGTCGAGGCTGCGCGCATTCCCGGCGCCCTCGCCTTCCAGGCCGACGTGACCGACGAGTCACAGATCGAGGAGGTGGTCGCCGCGATGGCCGAGGCGTTCGGCGACGGTCCCGACGTGCTCGTCAACAACGCCGGCATCGTCCGCTTCGGCGACATCCTGGACCACAGCGTCGCCGATTTCCGCCGCGTGGTGGACGTCAACCTCAACGGCACCTTCATCGTCACGCGCGCGGTGGCGCGGCGGATGGTGGCGCGCGGGTCGGGGGCCATCGTCAACATCACGTCGCTGAACGCCGTCGCCCCCAGCCCCGATGCCGGCGCCTATCCGGCGTCGAAGGCCGCCGTGGCGCTGCTGACCGAACATCTGGCCCTGGCGCTCGCCCCGCGGGGCGTGCGGGTCAACGCGGTGGCGCCGGGCTTCATCGACGCCGGCATGTCCGCACCCATCTACGCCGACGAGGCGGTGCGCGAGGTCCGGGGCGGAGCGGTTCCCGCCCGGTCGCTCGGCACCGCGGACGACGTGGCCGACGCGGTCCTGTTCCTGGTGTCGGACCAGGCGCGCTACATCCACGGCCAGCACCTGATGGTCGATGGCGGGGTATCCTTCAGCCTCAAGATGCACCTGCCCCGGCGGGCTCCGGCGGTGAAGCGATGACCGGCGCCGTCCGCAATCTGATCCTGACCGGCGGAATCGGCCATCCGTTCGCCGATGCCGCTCCGGCGCTGGCCGGAGTCCTTGCGGAGGCCGACGTCCACTCCACGGTCACCGACGACATCGAGGGCGGGCTTGAGGAGTTGGAGCGCGGGGGCTTCGACCTCGTCACCGTCTACGCGCTGCGCTGGCGGATGCAGGGCAACGAGAAATACGCGCCTCACCGCGACCGCTGGGCCTTCTCCCTGTCGGATGCGGGACGGCAGCGCCTCGCCCGTTTCGTCACCGGCGGGGGCGGACTTCTGGGCCTGCACACCGCCCTGATCTGCTTCGACGACTGGCCGGACTGGAAGGAGCTTTTGGGAGGTGCCTGGGTGTGGGGCCGCTCCTCGCACCCGCCGCGCGGGCCGGTCACCCTGCGCCCGACTGGCCTTCCCCACCCCATCACCGCCGGGCTGCCGCCCTTCACGGTGACGGACGAAGCCTACGGCGATTTCGATCTGGCCGCCGATGTCGAACCGCTCGCGACGGTCGAGGCCGAGGACGGCGTCCCATGGCCCGCCCTGTGGGCACGCAGCATCGGCCGGGGGCGCGCCGTCGCGGACACCCTGGGCCATGACCGCGCGACGCTGGAACATCCGGTCCACCGGCAAATCCTGGCACGCGCCGCCCTTTGGGCGGGCGGCCGACTCTGAATTCCGACACGACAAACGAGGAGACCAAGGTGATGGAAAACCTGCGCGCACAGACGGCGGCCGGACGCGAGGCGCCACCCCCGCCCGGTCGGGCGCCCCTTTTCCGGCCGCTCTCCGGTGCGCTCGGCGCCGAAACCGACACGCTCGACCTCTCGCGGCCGCTCGACGCGGCCACGGTCGAGGCCGTACGGGCCGCTTTCCGGGACCATCATTTGCTGGTGATCCGCAACCAGTCCCTGGACAAGGAGCGCATGTACCGCTTCGCCGAGCTGTTCGGTCCCATCGAAAGCCACATGATCCGGCTGGCCGATGGGTCGAAATGGGACGCCGTGCACACCATCACCAACCTGGATGCTGCCGGCAACCCGGTGGCCAAGCCCTTCATCAGCTCCAACTATTTCTGGCACACTGACAAATCCTTCCTGGCCGAGCCGTCGCTGCTGACGATGCTGCAAGCCGTGGAACTGCCCCCCGATGGCGGGGATACCCAGTTCGCCGACATGACCAAGGCCTATGACGCGCTGCCCGACGCCACAAAGCGGCGGATCGACGGGCTGAAGAGCGTGCAGAGCCTGGAATTCATGCGCCGCTACACCGGCAGCGCCCCGCCGACCGAAGACGACATCGCCGCGGCTCCGCCCATCGCCCACCCGCTGGTCCGCACCCATCCCGAGACCGGTCGCAAGAGCCTGTACATCGGCATGTACAGCTCGCACATCGAAGGCATGCCGGAAGAGGAAGGCCGCGCCCTGCTGGAGGAACTGCTTGCCAACGCCACGCAGGACCGTTTCATCTACACACACAAGTGGCAGCTCGGCGATCTCGTGTTCTGGGACAACCGCTGTTTGCTTCACCGCGCCATCGCGAATTTTGAAATGGGCAAGCACCGCCGCGTGCTGATGCGCATCGTGGTGAAGGGTACGGTCCCCTGCTGAGGATCCGTCGCCGCTCGCTTGCCTCCTGGATCGGCCTGCCGCGGCCAGCGTGGTGCATCGAGGCGAGCGGAGATGGACGGAGCCCTTGTTTCCGGCTTTTTTACGCAACGCGGGCATAGCTCGGGCGTGAGCTATGCGGGAACCTGGGTGATGACGGGCTGATGAGGGCGGCGTATCGAGGCAGGTGACGAGCCAGCCAGAACCTCCATGAAGGAGCGATACGCCATGAGAGAACATAGCACCGTTGTCCGGCTGCGTCAGCCGGAGGAGATCGACGATCAGCTAACGGCCATCCTACGCGCCGGAGCGCGTCGGCTGCTGGAACAAGCCATCGAAGCGGAGGTGGACGCCTTCCTCGCCACCATGAAGGACGTGAAGCTGCCGGACGGGCGTGATCGGGTCGTGCGGCATGGCCATGGCCCGGAGCGCACCGTCCAGACCGGCGCCGGGCCGGTGGCGGTGCGCCGCGCCAAGGTGCGCGATCGTGGCGCCGACGAGAACGCTGAGCGGATCCGCTTCACCTCGACGATCCTGCCCCGCTGGGCGCGGCGGACCAAGAGCCTGGATGCCCTGCTACCGGTGCCGGACCTGCGCGGCGTCTCCACCGGCGACTTCCAGGAGGCGCTGAGTGCCTTGCTCGGCAAGGAGGCGCCGAACCTGTCGCCCTCGGTGATCGGCCGCCTGAAGCAGGATTGGGCAGCCGATTGCGCGCGTTGGCAAAAGCGCGACCTATCGGCCCGCCGGTACGTCTACGTTTGGGCCGACGGCGTCTACCTGCAGGCCCGCATGGAGCCCGCAGCCGAATGCATGCTGGTGATCATCGGCGCCACGCCGGAGGACCGCAAGGAGTTGGTCGGCTTCCAAGTCGGCGTGCGGGAAAGCGCGCAGAGCTGGCGCGAGCTGCTCATCGACATCCAGGCGCGCGGGCTGAGCATCGCCCCGGAACTCGCCGTCGCGGATGGGGCGCTGGGCTTCTGGAAGGCGCTGGAGGAGGTCTTCCCCTCCACCCGGCCGCAACGGTGCTGGGTGCACAAGACCGCCAACGTCCTCAACAAGGTGGCCAAGTCCGTCCAGCCTGCGATGAAGCAGGGTCTGCGCGAGATCTGGCTGGCGCCGGATCGGGAGACGGCGCAAACCGCCTTGGCGACGTTCGCGAAGAAGTACGCCGCCAAGCATGCCAAAGCCGTCGAGTGCCTGACCAAAGACCGCGAGGCGCTGTTGGCCTTCTACGACTTCCCCGCCGAGCACTGGGAACACATCCGGACCAGCAATCCCATCGAGAGCGTCTTCGCCACCGTCCGCCACCGCACCGTCCGGACCAAGGGAGCGCTGTCCCAGGAGACCACCAAGCTGATGGTCTTTAAGTTGGTCACCGCCGCCGCGAAAACCTGGCGCCGTCTGCAGGGCGAAAACCAGTTGCCCAAGGTGATCCGCGGCCTCACATTCCGCAACGGTATCGAGGTCACCGACGCCGCGTCACAGAGCGCCGCCTGATCCGCCCGTCACCCAAACTCCCGCACAGCTCCAAATCGATGTGTTTTGGCCATGAGCACACATCGCTCGCGTCAGACCGAAACCGCCCTCCTCGCCGCTTGCCGCCGGCTAGGAGCCGTAGAGGCCACAGATGGTGCATACTGGCGGCACCAACCGACCTTGCCTCGTCTCGCCATTGGATCAGGCAGTTCACGATCGATTACGACGGCTCCGGCGCCGCGCTTTCGGCCCTGACACGCCGTGCCGTTGTGATCCGCGCGGTTGCGGCCGACCAGCGCGGGCGCGGAGAAGTCTTATGCAAGCCACACTGCGGTCGAAGACCCAGTACCTTGGCAGACCACGCTCACGATCGCCCACGTCTTCACCATCTCTCTGATCCTCGTCCAGGTGTGGATCAGAGCACGACGACCATTTTGCCGCCGGCCTCGTTGGCTTCCATGATGCGGTGCGCCTCACGAATGTCCTCGAAACTGAATACGCGTTTCGGCTTCACGTCGAGCCGGCCGGCAGCCGCTTCCTCCGCGACCCGCTGGAGGGGCACATCGGAGAGAGGGAACCCCGGCGTGCCGAACACGAAGCTGCCGAAGAAGGTCAGGTAGACCCCACTCGGCATTTGCAGGAGCGGGTTGAAATCGCGGATCGGATCGAGGCCACCGAGCCATCCGGCGAGGCAGGAGCGCCCGCCCCGGCGGAGCATGGCCAACGAGTCCAGCATCACGCTGTTGCCGACAAGGTCGAGAACCGCATCGATCCGCTTCGCTTCCGCGATATGCTTCGACAGGTCCGGCCGTTCGATCTCGCAGCGCTCGACACCCAAGGCGTCCAGCATGGCGAAGCGCTCACGGTTGCGTGTGGTGGCAATGACCCGCGCGCCCGCGTTCACCGCCATCTTCACCGCGGCTTGGCCGAAGGACGAGGTAGCTCCGCGAACGACGAGGAGTTGTCCCTTCTCGATCTCAAGATTACGGAAGAGACACGTCCATGCCGTCGCGTAAGTTTCGGGGATGGCCGCAAGCTCCTCCCAGGGAAGATCGGCGTCAATCAGAGCAACGTTGCCGACCGGAGCCCGTGTGAACTCCGCGTAGCTGCCGTTGATGGTGCGGCCGAGACCACCCATGAGGGCGGCAACCTTTGCTCCGACGGGGAATTCACCACCCGGGCAGGAGTCAACCACGCCGACGCATTCAATGCCGCTGACTTCCGCCGCCTCGGCCCACTCGCCACGCCGCATGTGCATTTCGGCATGATTGATGCCGAACGCCTTGATTTGGATGACGACGTGGCCGGCCAGAGGCTCGGGCTTCGGAATGTCCTTGTAGACCAGGCTGTCCAATCCGCCGAACTTCGCGAGAACGATGGCGCGCATAGTGGGGAGCTCCGAGAGTGAGAATGGCTCATGCCCTCGCCCGGAAGGGTTGGGCGTAGGGTCGGTATCAGCGGATGAGGAAGTCGCGGATGCTCGTCGCGACTTCACGCGCATGCGTTTCCAACGCGAAATGGCCCGTGTCGAAAAACGTCACGGTGGCGTCGGGATTGTCGCGCTTGAACGCCTCCGCTCCCGCTGGCAGGAAAAACGGATCGTTCTTGCCCCACACCGCCAGGAATGGCGGCTTGTGGGTTCGGAAATATTTTTGGAAGGTCGGATAGAGTTCAACGTTGCTCTTATAGTCGCCGAACAGGTCGAGCTGAACTTCATGGGCGCCTGGCCGCGCCATATAATAGTTGTCGAGATTTTGGCCATCCGGCGAAACGGCCGCTTCGTCGGTCACGCCGTGGGTATACTGCCAGCGAGTGGTTTCCGGGGTGAGGAAGGCACGCAACGCATCCCGGTTCGCCTGCGAGGGATCCTGCCAGTAGGTGCGGATGGGATTCCAGCCGTCGCTCAGCCCCTCCTCATAGGCATTGCCGTTCTGTGAGATGATGGCAGTGATTCGCTCGGGATGACGCACGGCCAGGCGGAAGCCGGTCGGGGCGCCATAGTCGAACACGTAGACCGCAAACCGATCGAAGTCGATGACCTCGGTAAAGCGGTCAATCACATCGGCGATCTTGTCGAACGTATAGGTGAACGCATCGCGCGCCGGCATGTCGGACTGGCCAAAGCCGGGAAGATCAGGGGCGATGATGTGAAAGCGGTCTGCGAGCAGCGGGATCAGGTCGCGGAACATATGGCCCGCGCTCGGAAAGCCATGCAGCAGCAGCAACTTGGGCGCGTCCGCCGAGCCGGCCTCGCGATAGAAGACCTTGAACCCGTCAACGTCGGCGGTCCGGTATGTGATGGAAGACATCGCGTCACTCCCTCTCTCTGACAGGGCGCGTAACCTGTTCAAAGGTCACATCGGGGTTATGGGCCGGCCAACCATAACCCGTCAATGATTTCTTGATAGGTTATGGCGACAGAGTAGGTAAACCGCCATTGCCCCCTGACCCTGGTGGCCGACGGACGGCCCTAGTGATGTTGGCGAGCTGGAAACCCGACGACACTCTCTGATGGGGCCCAAAACGATGCAGCGGCGTCCGAGCGCTCGGACGCCGCTGCATCAACCGCCCGGCTTGGAGTGCCAATCAAAACCTCGATCGGCCCAAGCAGGATCAATGGCTTGGGTCCACAAAGGCGAGGTTTTGATCCGCGCAATTAGTGGGAGGGATGGGCGCCGTGGTCGCTGAACGCCTCGGGTCGCAGATAGAGGAACAAGGCGGAGCAGATTATCCCAAAGCTGATAAGCGGAATGAACGGCGCAATGAGCGCAGCTGCGCCGAAGATTGCGAGGGCCGCGAGCGTTCGACGCCGGGCCAGCATTCTCGCCCGGTTGGGCAACGTCGTCGCGTCCGCTTGGGCGAACACCGCACGCTCGAAGACGAGGTACGCGACATCAACCAGCAAGAAGACGATGCCGTAAACCGCGACGGGCGTCGGCGCCGTCTGCGATCGCGCCACCCATGCCGTTGCGAATGGCAGAAGAAACACCATGAAAAGGTGCGCGAAATTAAGCCAGATCAGGCGAGGGGTTGGATGCTGAACAAAGTGCAGCAGATGGTGATGGTTAACCCAGATGATCGCGATGAACAGGTAGCTCGCCGCGTAGCTGACCGCCGTGTGCCACTAGGGCAACAGATCGGCGAAGGTTGCCCCTTCGGATGCCTTCAGCTCTAGTTGTCCGGTGATAATCACCGCGATGTCGGCGTCGGAAAACGCACCGAGCCGATCAGCTGTTGTCCAATTTTCGCGCATCGGGGGCCCTCCTGTCTTGCACAGTGCAAGATGGTGCGCTCTGCCAGCCATAACGGCGCTGGGCGCTTCGCGAATGATGTCCACGACGATGATCGCGCGGCAACGCTCGGCGTATCTCCGCCAGCGCGGGTGCGGGTTTGCGCGTTCATGCGGTCCGCCATGAACGCTGTGTCTCGGGAACGATCATTCGATCGCCGTCCGCGATCAGAAACCAGCTCGGCGTGCCCCCAGGACGACAGGCCGCCTTGCTTCATCAATGTTCCGATCAATGGCTGTCACATTATGAGAAAGGGAGGGCGGCAGCAGCGCCGCTGTGATCTTCGCGCCTTCCATCTTGAGCGTGGCAATCACGCGCGTCCAACTCGAACCATCCGCCCACTCTCCATGCGTGAGCACAAGCCTCACTCGCGGATCAACATCGCCTTGCTCTTGTGCAGAAAGCTCGGAGATAACCTATCCGTTTGGTGAGTTCAGGTTATGAACAATATTCATAACTTGTCAATCGCCTTCTGGCGGGTTATTTTCACCTCCAACGATCGGGCGCTTGATGCGCACTGAAGGAGCTTCAATGGTCCATCTTCACCGTCCGCCGGCGTTTTTCGTGGCCGATGCGCCGGGCCTCGACTTCCTGAATTCAGTGGCGACGCCGGTCGATGAACCCTTTGACTGGCTCGACAACGGCGATGGGCTGCTGAACTGGCTGGAACAGGCAAACCTCGTCCCGCACGACGTGCTGGCCCTGCTCAAAGAGCGCGCCTTGCCGGGCGAGTTGGACAAGGTGGCGGAGCAAGCACGCGCGCTGCGCGAGTGGTTTCGGGAATTCGTTTACGACCACATTGGCCAACCGCTTCCCGCTGACGCGCTGAGTAAGCTGGAACCTCTGAACAAGCTTCTCGAAAGAGATGAAGGCTTTAGTCAGCTCATACACGCCCATCCGGACGGCCGCAGGCTGGAACTGCGCGCACTGCGGCGCTGGCGCTCGCCGGAATCGCTTCTCTTGCCGATCGGCGAGACGCTGGCGAAGTTCGTGTGCGATGAGGATTTTTCGGCTGTGAAGGCCTGCGAAGGCCATCGCTGCACCCTATTGTTTGCCGACCGGACGCGCCGCCGTGCGAGACGGTGGTGCAGCATGGCTGTTTGCGGAAATCGCGCCAAACAGGCCGCCCACCGCAATCGGACCAAGACTCAGCAGTAGCGCTCAAGAAGGCGAGGCGTCGATCGTGCCCATGCGCGTGGTGTAGCAACCGGATTCGACCAAGAAAGTTCGTGAACTGAGGGTGCTCCGTGTCAAAATCTGGCGGGATGGCCGTCGCTCGTTCGACGCGGGCTCCGGCCTGGAGCGTGCGCCGGCGGATCGTGTCCACTTCCGGGGCCGTGTCCAACGGCAGCAACTCGGACACCGGCGCACTCCATCCTCGATTTCGCGGCCGTACTTGAGACCCCGTTGGCGCAGCGTCTCGTGACTGATGATGCCGCCGTGGGCCGCCCGCAACTCCTCGACCATCCGCGGGCTAAACGGGCACCAGAAATACAGCCATACCGCCGTGGCGGTGCCTTGGGTGGAGAGGCGGTCGCCAGCATTGCGGCGGTCTAGGCGCGTCGTCATCACGACCCTATACTCGACCGTCCGGCGAAGCTCGCCCGCCCGACTTGACGGTGCCCAAGTCGGGCGGGCGATCCCAGAAACCAGAAAACACCGCCCAACCCGGCCGCCGCAGGGCGAATGCATCGGCCGCCGGATGGCCGCTGCAGATCCCGACGAGCGCCGCCTGGACGGCGACCCGTCAGTTCTGAAGCCTTAGGTCAGCATCATGCGGACGAACACGGAGTTCGCCCACATGGCGGTGACGGTTCCCTGAACCAGAAAGGTCGAGATGGCGGCGGCCGCGCCTTGCCGCACAAGAGGCGCAGTCGCCGAATGGTCGGCGAGACTCATGATGGTCGCCCCACGCCGGTTCAGCCCCGCCTGTCGTTGCGCTTCTTGGCGCGGACGTCGGCAATAATCTCTTTCATCGTCTTCAGATCGAGCCCGCCGGGAATAAGATAGCTGCCGATGATAAAGCCCGGAGGCCCTTGGAGCTGCAGCATGGCCGCCTGCGCCGACGCCTCGCGAAGGGCCACGTCGACCTGAGCGCCGCGTTCCTGCAGGTTCCGCTGGGCTTGCGCCACGTCGAGACCCGCATCTCTGGCCACGTTCTGGATCGTCTCCTCGTCGAGGCGGCCGGGGATGCGCATGAAAGCGTCGTGGACAAACTCGTACCGCCCCTGCCAACGCGCCGCGAGCGCGAGCTTAGCGGCGTAGATCGAGGCGCCGCCGAACACCGGCCAGTGCTTGTGGATGACACGCACGTTCTTGTCCTCGGCGACCAATTGCTCGAGGAATGGGTGGACCTGGCGGCAGACCGGGCACTGGTAGTCGATATATTCCACTACCGTGACGTCGCCCTGCGGGTTGCTCACGACCACTGCGCTCGGTCCGCGCGCCAGGGCGTCCGGGCCGAGCTCGGCGACCAAAGGCGGGGCTGCCGTAGCGGCGGCGGTAAGGATGGCTGTGATAAGGCGGGACGTCATGATGAGGCACTTGGCTCCATGGTTGGATGAGCGAAATCGTCGCGCCGGTACGCCCGGCGTCGGCGGCTCCGTGATCTGCGATCACCGCGTCGCGCTCGGATGGGACCGCTTCGGATCCCGTGCTGCGCGGGGCCTGATGGGGAGGCCGGTCGACCGCTGGGCGATGCTTGGCTACCCGGTCGTGCGGGCCTTTCGGACGGCGACCAGCACGGCGTTTTCGGACAGGACCTCAGGCAGAACGATGCGGTGTGGCGCGCCCGACCCATAGACCGCGTTGCTCGCGCCTTTTGGCCTTCGCGCACTCATGAGCTGCGTTTTGGGCTTGAGGAACAGGCGGCTGGTTAAGAGCTGAGTCACCGGAACCGTCGCGGCACAACGCTGTAATGGAGTACTGGATCTCGGCCATGCGGGAAGCTGCCCGGCTGGACTGGGCAGTATTCCAACCCGGAATAACGAGCTGGGTACAGCCACCGGTCTGCGCAGCTCCCCGGGCGCCACGTGGAGTGTTGTCAAACGTCTTCGGGAACTGGACTGGGGGCGACGTGACGAACTGGACCCTCGAACGTCATAGTGTGCTCTCGGTGGCGGCCGCACCCGGGCTGGTTTTGAGCATCCCGGCCCGCCGT
>Ga0065721_10050161_pt1 | contig 22638 bp, 19 predicted proteins | sample Mesricmetagenome_FD_59108 | JGI IMG/M metagenome (GOLD analysis project Ga0065721, IMG submission 59108) | Mesophilic microbial community from rice straw/compost enrichment Sample: eDNA_1 v2 (version 2) | ecosystem: Engineered > Solid waste > Grass > Composting > Bioreactor | place: USA: Davis...
CCGCCCGCCCCCTGACCCGCCCTCCCCCGGCGACCGTTCTTTGCCCTTGCCCGACCCGGCGACGGGCCAAGCATCGCGCGCTTCCTTCACCCGTGGTTTCCGCCGACGCCGATCTTCGTATCAAGCTGCCCGTCTTCGAGGGCCCGCTCGACCTGCTCCTCTTCCTGATCCGGAAAAACGAGCTGGATATCTACGACATCCCCATCGCCGAGGTCACCAGGCAATACATCGAGGTCCTGCGCTCCATGCAGCAACTCGACCTCGAGATCGCGGGCGAGTTTTTCGTCATGGCCGCCTCCCTCATGGAGATAAAGAGCCGCATGCTCCTCCCCCGCGGCCAGGCCGCCACCGGTGAAAGCGAGGACGACGACCCGCTCGATCCGCGCTGGGAACTCGTCCACCAGCTCCTTCAATACAAGAAATTCAAGGAGGCCGCCGCCAAACTCGACGAACTCGCCGCCTTCCAGCGCGACATGCTCCCGCGCCAGGTCGTCGAGGTCGCCGTCACGGAAAGCGAACGCCCCCTCAAGCCCGTCGACCGCATCGAGCTCTGGAACGCCTTCAATCTCGTCCTCCGCCGTCTCGCCGAGAAACTCGTCGTCGGCGAAATCAAGGGCGAGGAGGTCACCGTCTCCGACAAGATGGAGGAGCTCCTCCAGCTCATCCAGACGCGCAAAAGCTTCCTCTTCACCGACCTCTTCGAGGGCAAACAGGTCACCGTCCGCCTCCTCGTCGCCACCTTCATCGCCGTCCTCGAGCTCACGCGCCTCAAAAAGCTCCGTGTCCGCCAGACCGAGGCCTTCGCCGACATCCACGTCGAGGCGGTGGAAAACACCGTCAACGCCGACGGCACCCTCGCCGAAGGCCAGCTCAACTTCACCCCCGAGGCCCCGGAGGCGGAGGCTCCCTCGAAATCGCCCGCCCCCCCCGCCGAATCCGCCGAAACACCCGCGCCCGCCGCGCCGGATGCGCAAACCGAAGTCTCCGCCGTCGCCCCGCCTCCCGAAGCACCCGGGACCGCCGATGTCGCGGCCGCCTCCGCCACCCCCGCCGCCGATACCGACACGCCCACGCCTCCCGCATCCAGCGATCCCGCGCCCCAGCCCGAAGCCATCGCCTCGGAAGAGCCTCTCGCGCCCACACCATCACCGGAAGCCACGGATATCCCCTCGGCCGAGCCCCCGCCGGCCGAACCCGCCGACACCGCCTCGCTCGCGCAAACCGAAGTCGAGCCCGTTGCCGCGCCCTCACCCGTGGCCGACGCCCCCGCGCCTTCGTTCGAACACGAACCGCCCCCCGCGTCCGACCTCATCGCCGAAGCCGCCGTCGCGGATCACCTTGCCGCCGCCAGCCCCGCCTCCGAACCCCCGGCCGCGTTCGAGACGCTCCCCCCGCCGCTCTCGGACGCTCCCCCGCCGCCCGCTGAGCAGATTCCTCCGCAAAACCCGCTTGATACCCCGCCCCCCCGGGACACGTTGGCCTCGTGAGCAAACGCGCCCGTAAACCCTCCGGATCGTCCTCCCCTTCGTCCACGCCCGCCAAGAAAGGCGACGCGGCCAAAGGCAAGGCAGGCCTGCTCGGCGTCGGTCTCGACAACGACGACGGCCACAAACGCATCACCACCGGTGAACAGTTTGTCCTCGTCGGCGGCTCCGCCGAGACCCACGAACGCATGGCCGAGACCACGATCAAGACCTTCGAGGAGCTCAAACGCCGCGACAAACACCTCGAAACCATCGACCCGCGCGAGCTCGCCGAGATCATCCACAAGTCCACCCCTCGCTGAAGCCGGGCCACGACGCGTCTTTTGCCGGCCTTGCGCCAACCCGAGATTCCCGCTCGACCTTCCGCGCCAAGCTCTTCCCTTTAGCCCCCTCATCCCCTTCCATCCACATGAGCGACACCCCCAGTCCCGCACCCACCCCCGAACCCGCGCCCAAGCCCAAGCTCACGCTTACGCCCAAGGCCCCGGCCCCCGCCCCCGCGCCCGCCTCGACCGAAGGCGCCGTTCCCCCGCCCGCTCCCGCGCCCCTTCAGACCGGCGCCGTCGGCGGCAATACCACGCCTCCCGCCATCGCCGCCGCGGCCGCGGCCAAGCCGGCCCTCAAGCCCGCGCTCAAGCTCCAAGGCACCCCGCACCCGGCCAACGTCCCCACCGACGCCCCCGCCTTCAAGTCGCCCATGCCCGCGGCCCCCGACGACTCGCCCTCGATCGCCGTCGTCATCCTCTCCTTCCTCGCCGCGGCGGCCGCCCTCACCTTCGCCTATCTCCTCTACCTGAAGAACCAATAACCACCGACAAAACATGTCCGACGCGCTCGCCCATTTCGACGAAGCCTCCTTCAAGACCGCCATCGCCGGCCCCGTTCCCGTCCTCGTGGACTTCTGGGCTCCGTGGTGCGGCCCCTGCAAGGCCATCGCTCCCATCCTCGATGAACTCGCCAAGGAATTCTCGGGCCAGCTCGTGATCGGCAAGGTCAACGTCGACGACCACGGCGATCTCGCCGGCACCTACGGCGTTCGCGCGATCCCGACCATGCTCCTCTTCAAGGGCGGCGAACTCGTCGAGACCATCGTCGGCATGCAGTCGAAGGACTCCCTCAAGGCGAAGCTCCAGGCCAGGCTCTGAGAGCCCCGTCCTAAAACCTCCCGCATTCTTCCGCCCCCGGCCTCACCGCCGGGGGCTTTTCGTTTTTCCGCCGGCCGGCCCCCCGCATCCCGACTCCCGTATTTGCCGCTCCGATACAATGTCCGCCCTCGCCTCCTCCCGCCAACCTCCGGATTTCCGTCTTCCGGCCTCGGCCTCCTCTCCGATTATACCCTGCAAACACCCGGCTTCTCACTTGGGGCGGCACGGTTGAAAATCTTGTTTGTTCCCTTTGGCGCTGGAATTGTCCCGGATCGTTTTACTTGCATGAGCGCCCCAGCCCCAGCTCTCGTTCCAACCCTTGTCGCCCGCCTCGGCGCCCACCGCGTCCTCACCGCCCGCGAAGACATTCTGCCCTACGGCTTCGACGGCACCGCCGCCCTCAAGCAACTCCCCGCCGCGGTCGTGTTTCCCGCCTCGACCGACGACGTCGCCTTCGTGCTCCGCCTCGCCCGCGAACACCGCGCGCCCGTCGTCACCCGCGGCAGCGGCACCGGACTTTCCGGCGGCAGCGTGCCGCTCCCCGGCGCGATCGTCCTTTGCCTCGCCAAGATGGACCGTATCCTTGAAGTCGATACGGCCAACCTCGCCCTCCGCGCCGAGGCCGGCGCCGTCACGCAGAAGATCTACGAGGCCGCGGAGGCCGCCGGACTCTTCTACCCGCCCGACCCCGGCTCGATGAAGATCAGCACCATCGGCGGCAACGTCGCGGAAAACTCCGGCGGGCTGCGCGGCCTCAAATACGGCGTCACGCGCGACTACGTCATGGGCCTCGAGGTCGTCCTCGCCGACGGCTCCGTCTGCTGGCTCGGCTCCAAATGCGTGAAGGACGTCGCCGGCTACAACCTCCGCGACCTCTTCATCGGCAGCGAAGGCACGCTCGGCGTCGTCACGCAGGTGTTGTTGAAACTTCTTCCCAAACCCGCCGCGCGCCAGACGCTCCTCGCCACCTTCACCGCGATGGACGCCGCCGCCGCGACCGTCTCGGCCATCATCGCCGCGAAGATCATCCCCTGCACGCTGGAGTTTCTCGACCAGAAGACGCTCCGCTGCGTCGAGGACTTCGCCAAGGTCGGCCTCCCGCGCGACGCCGCCGCCATCCTCCTCATCGAAACCGACGGGCATCCCGCGGCCGTCGCCGACGAGGCCGACGCCATCGAAAAACTCTGCGCCGCGCACGGCGCCTCCTCCGTCAAACGCGCCGCCAACGCCGCCGAGGCCGTGCAACTCGCCACCGCCCGCCGCAGCGCCTTCAGCGCCCTCGCCCGCCTGCGCCCCACCACGATCCTCGAAGACGTCACCGTGCCGCGCAGCGAACTCGCCGGCATGATCCGCGCCGTCGAGGCCATCGCGCAAAAGCACGACCTGCAGATCGCCACCTTCGGCCACTTCGGCGACGGCAACCTCCACCCCACCATCCTCACCGACGAACGAGACGCCGCCGAGATGCACCGCGTCGAAGCCGCCTTCGCCGACATCGTCGAGGAGACGCTCAAGCGCGGCGGCACCATCACCGGCGAACACGGCGTGGGCCTCGCGAAAAAACCCTACCTCAAGCGACAGCTCGGCGACCACTCCCACGAGCTGCTCCGCCTCGTCAAACGCGCCCTCGACCCCGACGGCCTGCTCAACCCCGGCAAGATCTTCGACTGACCCCAAACCGTGATCGCCGCGAAAAAGCACAACAATCCACGGGCGCATGAAGCGTCACAGGCGCCTATGGGCGCGCGGGACGGCCTCGTCGGCAGTGTCGATTTTTTGCGCCTTTTTGCGGCCAAACTCCCCGTGCCTCTCCGTGTCCTCCGTGGCTACTAAACCCGCCTCCGAAAATCTGCTCCGCGGCCTCGATTACTCGGTGCTCCAGCAGTGCATGCACTGCGGCATGTGCCTGCCCACCTGCCCGACCTACGACGAGACCAAGCTCGAACGGCACAGCCCGCGCGGCCGCATCGCCCTCATGCGCGCGATCGGCGACGGCGAACTCGAAGTCACCAAGGCCTTCGGCGAGGAAATGTATTACTGCCTCGGCTGCCTCGCCTGCACCAGCGCCTGCCCCGCCGGCGTCGATTATCCGAAACTCTTCGAGACCGCCCGCGCCGAGGTGGAACGCCAGGGCGTGCTCGATTCGCCCAAGCGCGACCTCATCCGCCACTTCGCGCTGCGCACGCTCTTCACCCGCCCGCGCCTCCTCCGTCTCGTCGGCCGCGCGCTCTACTTCTGGCAGGCCAGCGGGCTCCAATCCTTCGCGCGCCGCACCGGCCTCACCAAACTCCTTCCGCCCAACCTCCGCCGCCTCGAACCGCAGGCGCCCGTCATCCGGAAAAAATTTTCCCACCAACTCATCCGCCCCGTCGAGCGCCCCGACGATTTGAACGTTCAGCGTTCAACGTTGAACGTTGAGCGTTCTCCCGCGCGCCCGCGTCGCGTCGCCGTGCTCACCGGCTGCGTGCAGGACCTCGCCTTCAGCGACATCAACCGCGCCACGGTCGACGTGCTCCTCGCCAACGGTTGCGAGGTCCACACCCCGCCCGTGCAGCCCTGCTGCGGTTCGCTCCACGCGCACAACGGCGACCTCGAAACCGCGCGCACCCTCGCCCGCCGACAGCTCGATCTCATCAACCCCGACGACTTCGACGCCATCATCAGCAACGCCGGCGGCTGCGGCTCCCACCTCAAGACATACGGACACCTCCTCCACGACGATCCCGACTACGCCGCGCGCGCCGCCGCCTGGGACGCCAAATTGAAGGACATCCACGAATACCTCGTCGCGATCAACTTCCGCCGCCCCACCGCCGCGCCCGCCGATGTTCGTAATACGAACATTGCCGAAGGCGCGCCGACGTCGCCGCTCCCGATCACCTACCACGAGAGCTGCCACCTCTGCCACGGGCAGAAAATCAGCGCGCAGCCACGCGCCATCCTCCGCGCCATCCCGGGCGTCGAGCTGCGCGAATGCGCCGAGTCCTCGTGGTGCTGCGGCAGCGCCGGCATCTACACCATCACGCAGCCCGACACCGCCACGCGCCTCCAGCACCGCAAGGTCGGTCACGTCCTCTCCACCGGCGCGGAGGTCGTCGCCACCGCCAACCCCGGTTGCCACCTCCAGCTCGAAAACGGCCTGCGCTCCGCCTGCGCTTCCGGCACCACGGCCTCCGCCCCCGCCGTCACCCATCCGGTGATCCTGCTCGCCCGCGCCTACGCCGCGGAAAACTCGCGCGCCGCCTAACTCCGTCCAAACGGGAAGAACACGGAGAACTCGGAACGCCGGCATGCGAACGAGGTTCGCCCCGGAGCGTGCATTTCTCTGTCGGCGGGCTGAGCGCAAAATCCGCAGGCGCGCGACCGCCCCATCCCCGATGCCAGCACCCTGCCGCGACTCGGTGGCGGATGTCCCGCCGCGCGCCTATCCTTCGGTCCGTGCGACGCGCCCGAACCGGTTTCAGGCGCGGGCCGCATAAATATCCACGCCCATAACTCCCTCCCGCATGAAAACTTCATCCACCCTGCTCTGCCTCACCCTCGGCCTCGCCCTAGGCGGGCTGTTCGTCTCCGGTTGCTCCAGCACCGCCACCCGAGAGAGCACCGGCGAATACATCGACAGCTCCGCGCTGACCGCGAAAGTGAAGGCCGCGCTCGTCAAGGACGAGGTCGTCAAGGCGCGCGACGTGCAGGTCGAAACCTTCCGCGGCATCGTCCAGCTCAGCGGCTTCGTCGACACCGAAGCCCAGAAAGAACGAGCCACCGCGGTCGCCCGTGCCGTGCAAGGGGTGCAGGACGTGAAGAACAACCTCATCGTCAAGTAACCCGCACCAACCCGCGCCCGACCTTCGTCGCGAAAACCGACACCGCCGCCCATGTCCACCGCGCTCGCCCCCCTCCCGACCATCTCCGATTCGTCGGCCGCCGCGCAGACACTGGAGGCGCTTGTGCGCCGGCGCCGAGCCATGCCCGGTTTTCGCGACGAAGCCGTCCCGCGCACCGTCATCGACCGAGCCCTGCACATCGCCGCCCAGGCGCCCTCCGGCTACAATTTCCAGCCCTGGCGCTTCCTCGTGCTGCAATCCGCCGAACAACGCGCGCGGCTGCGCGAGGCCGCCTTCGACCAGTCCAAGATCACCGAGGCCCCCGTCGTCATCGTCGCCACCGCGCCGCGCGAAACGTGGCGCGAGCGCGCCGACGAAATCATCCTCGCCAAGGCCTCCCACACCGGGCGCGACCTCGCCGAGGATCCGGGGAAACTGGCCGAACTCAAATCCTCCGCGTTCGCCTTCATCGACGGGCTCCCGCGCGAGGTCTGGCTCACCCGCCAGGTCATGATCGCCTTCACCTACCTCATGCTCGCCTTCGAGTCGCTTGGTTACGACACCGCGCCGATGGAGGGTTTCGACGCCAAGGCCGTGCGCGCCGCGCTCGGTCTGCCCGCGGACACCGAGATCGTCGCGTTGCTCGCCGTCGGTCGCGGGGCAGACTCGGCCGTCCTGCATCCCGGCCGCCTGCCCGTGAGCGCGATCGCCTACGACGACGCCTACGGCACGGCCTGGCACGAGCCCGACCCGCCGAGCGGAAATCCAGCCCACCCGCCGGGCGTGGTATCCTGACCGCTCGTATTCGTTTTTCCGTTACAGCGGCGTCCGCTCATCCGCCGCCCGTCTCGTTCTCCTTTTCCGCCCCGGCCAGCGAACGCCGCAACCTCCGCAAGGCCAGGGTGCAGGCCGCGACGATGACGAGGTAGTATGCGCCGATCGCGACGATCCTCCCCGCGGTGAGATCGTCGCTGAGGTGCCCGAGCAGGATCGTCACCGTCGCCCGCATCGTGTGCAACGGCACGCTCACCAGACACAGCACCCGCAGCGGGGCGCCCATCACGGGCAGAAGGTAGAGTTGCACGGTGTAGGGCATTCCGGGCACGAGGCTGCACAACACCGCCGCCTGCCGGTGCCCGGCCCCCGCGAGCTTTTTTCGCCAGGGATCGAGCCGGGCGAAAAAGCGGTCCGGCAAAACGCGCGCCAGCCCCCAGCTCATCACATGCTGGCTCAGGGTCGTCGCCGCCACGACTCCCATCGCCGGGAAAAACTCGAACCGCAGACCCGCCGCGAGGTGCAGGGCGCTGACGGGAAAGCCGACCAACGGCAACACCGCGACGACGCCCGCCACGGCCACGGCGGGCTGGCTTTTCGTCCATTCGTGAAACGGCTCCAGATCGACGCTTCGTCCCCCGACGCCAAACGCGATCAGGACGGCGAGCGCCATCGCGCCGATCACGAGTCGCTTTCGGGGAATGTTCCGCAAACGGCTTCTCCATCCCCCCGGCCCCGGAGTCCTTTCCTTCGCGGCAAACCCCGGCCCGGACGCCTCCTCCGAATGCGACGCGAGCGGGCCGATCATGACGAGGCGGCCGGGGCCAGGCCGGCGGCGGAACCGGCGACCGCGCCGCCACGTCCCGGAACGGTCGGTGTCGGCCCGCCGGTGACGGCGCGGATAAAGGCGCCCGCCTTGTCCGCGATGATCTGTCCTTCCGTGACGATACGCGCCAACGCGGGCTTCAACACGGAATCGCGCTTCGCCCGCGCATGTTCGCGCACCACGTCCTCGTAGAGCGCCAGCAGACGCCGGTTGGTCCGCGCACGATCCACCGTCGCGGCCGTGCGTCGGGCGGCCTCCGCCCAGCGAAGACGGGTCGCCACGCGCCGCAGGCCGTTCGCCAACACGCGGGCGAACGCCTCCTCCGGGATATCCGGCGGCAGGAGACGTCCGTTTTTCCCGTCGCGGATCATGTCGCGCGCTCCCGACGCCTCGAGCGCCACGACCGGCACGCCCGCGGCCATCACCTCGGCGAGCACCAGGCCTTGCGTCTCCGACCGGGAGGCGAAGGCGAACAAGTCCATCGTCGCACACGCGTCGCGCAGACGACGGCCGGTGAGTTTTCCGGCGAAAACCACGCGCGGGCCCACCCCGGCCTCGGCAAAAGTCCGGACCATCTCGGCGCGCGCCGGTCCGTCGCCGACGATCAGGCCATGCGCCTCCGGCCGGGAGCGAAGCGCGAGCCCGATCGCGGTCGCGAGATAGCGGGGATTTTTTTCCTCCGCCAAACGCCCCATGTGCCCGATGACCGGAGCCTCCGCCGGCAAACCAAGCGCCACGCGCGCCGCCTGCCGGTCGCCCGAGGCGAGCAGACGCGTGTCGATCCCCGTCGGGATCACGTGCACGGGAACGGTCACGCCGCGGCCGACGATCAGGTCGCGCACGCTGCGACTGGGCGCGACGACCGCCGCGCAACGGTTCGCGAAACGGGTCGCGACATCCGCGGCAAACCCGCCCGCCGTCTCGCCCTGCATCGGCAGGTAGTGCGTGTAGTGCTCGTAGAGCGTGTGGTGGGTGAACACCACCGGCACCCCGCGTTTCGACGCTTCGCGCAGGGCCGTGTCGCCCAACAAAAAGGGATGATGCGCATGGATCAGGTCCGCCGGAAAATCCGCCAACCGGTCTTCCCACGCGGCCGCGAGCGGCAGGCGCACCGAGAAATCGCTGTCGTTGAAATGCGTCAGCGCGGCGATGCGCACCACCGAGCGCTCCACGCGCGGCGGCGCCGCGCCCTCGTCGAATTCCGGGGCGACCACCAGCACGCGGTGGCCCGCCTCGCGCTGGTCTTCCAGCAAGGTCTGCACCGCCCGCGCCACTCCCCCGACGTGGGGGAGAAAGGTGTTGGTGAAGTGACAGATGTTCACGACGTCGACGAGCGAACCACGGGCGAAAGCGCGCGGCGGGCTCAGCCGCGGCGACCGGCGAACAAGCCGACTCCGCCCGCGACGATGCCCACCGCGCCGAGGATGATGAGCCACATGCTCTTGTCCGTCGGCGTGCCCGTGACCGCCTCGCTCACCGAGGAGGCGACCGAATCGGAGGCGTTCAGCCCGTAGATCAACAACACGGCTCCGACGACGAGGAATACGAGAGAAAGGGTCTTGTTCATGATGGATGGTGGGTTGTGCGGCTCGCGCACCGGAACGGACGCGGCCGCAACCTCCTTCGCACGCACGATGCCAGACCGGCGCCTCGACGCGCATCCATCGGGCCCGTAGCGACCTGCCGAAGAAACGCGCCTTCACGCCGCGCACGTCGCCGGTGCGTTTTGCATTCGGCGCATCCGCCCTGCGTCGCGTTTCGCCTTGCTTCCGCCACGGCCGAAAAACGCGAAATGCGCAAATTTACTCCGGTGCGAAATCAGCCCGTTTCGCGGGATTTTCACCGGGGGAATTTTCGCAAGCTCTTGAAAAACGCCGCGGTCCTTAGGGAGCGATGTCAACCGGGGCTGAAACACCCGTCCCCGATACCGGAGAAAAACCCGCGATGGCATACTGGATTCTCCAAAGCCCGCCTCGGGGACCTCCGCAGGTCCTCAATCGGAACATCCCCCATGCCGCTTCTCCGGGCGGCACCCGAGGCCTCTGACAGAACTAATCGCAGCAAAGAACATGACATCGAAGTTAGGACGCAAACTCATCCTCTCCCTGGCCGCCCTCGCGGTCGTCCCCTTCGCGGGCGCCGCGATCCAGCTCGGCCAGACCGCCCTCGGCAACGTCTTCCTCACCACCGAGACCGTCGCCATCCCCGTGCAATGTGACGGCGACCGACTCGAGTGGAGCGCCACGGACTTTTCCGGCAAGGTCGTGAAGAGCGGCTCCGTCACGCCGGACTCCGGCCGCGCCACCATCAAACCCTCCCTCGGCCTCCGCGGCTATTTCGACCTCAAGATCGTCGAGAAACGCTCCGGCGCGGTGCTCTCCGAAAAAACCACCTCGCTCGCCGTCATCACGCCCTTCGTCCTCACCGGCGCCGACAAGTCCCCATTCGGCGTCCAGACCCACAGCGCCCAGGGCGGCGACCAGCGCGCCTACGACCTGTTTGCCCGCGCCGGCATCGCGCACTTTCGCGACGAGCAATACTGGGAACACATCGAGACCCAGCCGCTGCAATACAAGTATCCCGCCACCTTCACCAACTTCATGACCAAGGGCGTCTCGGCGAAGATGCAGCCCTTCATCACGCTCGATTGGAGCAACCCGCTGTATGACTACGACGCCGGCATGTTCACCGCGCCCCACACCGACAGCGGCCGCGCCGGCTACGCCAACTACGCCGCCAACGTCGTGCGCCAATATCCCGGACTGAAGGCCGTCGAGATCTGGAACGAATACAACGCCGGCACCTTCATCGCCGGCCCCGCCACCTCGAACAAGCCCGCCTACTACAAGCGCATGCTCGAACAGGCCTCGCAGCGGATCCGTTCCGTTCGCAACGACGTGAAGATCGTCGCCGGAGGCACCGTGCCCGTCACCCACGGCTTCCTCCGCGACGTCTTCGCCCAGGGCGCCATGCCCTATCTCGACGTCGTCTCCGTCCACCCCTATCGCGTCACCCCCGAGGGTGTCGACGTCGAGCTCGCCGAGCTCCGCGAGCTGATCAAACGCCACAACAACGGCGTCGAAAAGCCGATCTGGGCGAGCGAGTTCAGCCATGAGACCAACCACTCCGATCAGCAGAAGGAAGCCGCCACCTACCTCGCGCAGATCGTCACCCTCATGCTCAGCCAGAAGGTCGAGCGCATGTATTACTACCTCGGCGTCGACGACCACGCCTTCCCGCACCGCGGTCTCCTCGCCTCTCCGCACGATCCCAAGGGCGCGCTCACCCCGCATCCCGCCTACGTCGCCTACGCGAACCTCATCCGCCAGTTGAACGGCTACACCTACCACGCCCGCTTCGGCGGCACCGCCTCCTCCACCTACGCCTTCTCCTTCAAAAAAGGCACCGGCCGCGTGAACGTCCTCTGGGCCGCCCAACCCGTCACAGTCAGCCTCAAGACCAACTCCGCCCTCATCGTCACCGACCTCATGGGGCAGACCCGCTCGGTCGCGCCGAACAACGGCGTCGTGAAGCTGAAAATCGACCGCAACGCCCAATACGTCCGGGGCATCGTCACCGCCGTCAGCGACGCCGGCAACCCGCTCCTTGCCGATTCGCTCTCCGGCTACAGCCACATCCAGGGCAAGAACGGCTGGTCCTACGGCAGCGCCGACGTCGGCTCCGGTCCCTACGATCCCGCCAAGTTCACCCCGATGCGCTGGGATTACGCCGGTGACAACGCGGTCTGCTGGATGGACAACGTCTGGCACTTCGTCGCCGTCGAGCAGATGCACCCGAGCTCCTCCTGGGCCGTGCGCCGCTGGACGAGCCCCGTCGCGGCCACCGTCACGCTCAAGTGCAAGGTCAGCCGCGGAGGCGGCGGTGACGGCGTGGGCCTCAACGTCTACGTCGACGGCACCCACGTCTACAGCCGCATTCTCAAGCCCGACGAATCCGACGAGTTCGGCATCACCAACGTCGTCGTGAAAAAGGGCAGCAAGGTCGACTTCACCGTGAACCAGAACGGCGAAAGCAGCTACGACTCCACCGGCTTCTCGGTGCAGATCGTCCGCCAGTAAGCCTTTCTCGCACGCCCTTCCGACCGGCCGCTCCGCCATCGCTTCGCCCGCGAGAGCCTGCTCGCGCCTCCTGAACAATCCTCCAGCGAGATCCAACTCGCGCACGCCGGCCGGTTTCGCACGCGCCGGTTCCGCCTCCTCGGCGGGACCGGCGCTTTTTTATGGCCCGGATCGCCCGTCGGTGTGCCTTGATCGGTTGCCCCCCATGCACGTCCTCGTCGCTCTCGACAAATTCAAGGAAGCGCTCCCCGCCACGGCCGCCTGCGCCGCCGTCGCATCCGCGCTGCGCGAGCGTCATCCCGGCTGGACCTTCGACCTCTGCCCCCTCACCGACGGCGGAGACGGCTTCGTCGCCGCGCTCGCCGCCGACGGCCGAGGCCGATTCCGGCGGGAACGCGTCACCGGGCCGCTCGGCGAACCCGTCGACACCACCTGGGCTTTCGTGCCCGCCCCCGCGCTTCCGCCCCGGCTCCGCCCCCTCCTCGCCCCCGCCGGCGCACCGCTCGCCCTCCTCGAAATGGCCGCCTGCTCCGGTCTCGCCCTCGTGCCGCGCGAACGCCGCGACGTCCGGCAAAGCACGTCGCGCGGTGTCGGCGAGCTGATCTCCGCCGCGGCCCGCGCCGGCGCGGGTTCCGTGCTGCTCGGCGTCGGCGGCAGCGCCACCAACGATCTCGGCCTCGGCGCGCTTTTCGCCCTCGGCTGGCGGGCGCTCGACGCAAACGGACGCGACATCGGGCTTCCGCTCCCGCGTCGGTTCGCCGAAATCGCCCGGCTCCTTCCGCCCGCCGCCGATGCTCCGCCTCCGCCGCCGGTCTGGATCGCCTGCGATGTCGACAACCCGCTCTGCGGCCCGCGCGGCGCCACCTTCACCTACGGTCCGCAAAAAGGCCTCGCCGACGACGAACTCGCGCCGCTCGACGCGCAACTCGCCCGGCTGGCCGGACTGCTCGCCGAAGCCGTCGGCGCCTCGCCCGCGGTTTTTTCCCGCCCCGGAGCCGGCGCCGCCGGCGGCATCGTCGCGGGGCTCATGGCCGCCTGCGGCGCGCGACCCGCCGGCGGCTTCGCGCTCGTCTCGGAGTGGCTCGATCTGGAACGCCGCGTCGCCGCCGCCGACCTCGTCGTCACGGGCGAGGGCCGTTTCGACGACGGCTCGCTGCAAGGCAAGGGACCGGGCGGACTGGTCCGCGCCTCCCTCGCCGCCGGGAAACGCACAATTGTATTGACCGGAAAACTACAGATCGCCCATCCGCCCGCCGGCCTCGAACTCGCCGAGATCACGCCCGAAGGCATGCCCCTCGACGAAGCCCTGCCCGCCACGGCCCGCCTCCTCGCGGAGGCGGCGCGGCGGATCGCCTGAAACCGTGTGTCGGCGGGCGTCGGCTTCGGCGAACCGCCGGGCCGCCCGCCGCGACGCCGACCGACCGCTTTCCGCTTCGACGCGGCGCCCCGGTCACCAGACGTAAGTCGCGCCGACCGACCACGAACGGCTCGTGTGCGGCACGAGAGGCACGTCCTGGAAGGCCGTGTCCCAAAGGTTGTCCACCTGGGCGTTGAGCACCAGGCCCTTCACGCCGGGCACGTGGTAGAAGAGACCGAGCGCGCTATCGACGTTGTCGCGACCTTCCTGACGCAAGGCGTTGTCCGCCTGGCGGCGCAGCTCGTTGTCCATCCGCAGCTCGAAGCCGCCGCCGAGCCGCACCACGCCGGCAAGCGTCAAGCGATGCTCCGCGTAGTTGAGCGCGTAGAAGCTCGCGACGGTCGACGCCGTGTAGTCGTCGTTCTTGTCGAGGAAGGTGTAGCCCGCGATCAGATCGAAACGCTCCCACGAACGGCGTGCGAACAACTCCACGCCGATCGTCTCGACGTTCACCGTGGCGGCCACGCGCGAGGAGAGCGGGTTCGCCGGATTGAAGACGTAGTCGAGCAGATTGTCGTCTTTGCGGAAGAACACCGCCGGCGTGAGGGTCCAGCCGCCCACGGAGATCTCCGCGCCGATCTCGTAGTTGGCCGCCACCGCGCGCGCCAGATCGGGATCGCCGCCAAAGAGCCCGGCCGGGGCGGCGTTGAGCGCCTGATAGGTCGGCAGCTGGGTCGTTTCCGAATAGCTCGCGTAAACACGGCGCAGCGGCGCGCCCGACTGCCGCAGTTCGATCGAAGCCAGCGGCGAGATTTCGGAACCGTCGCGGTTGCTGTCGTCGTAACGCGCGCCGGCGACGAACATCAGCTCGCGACGGTCGTCGAGATCGACGGTGTGCTCCGCGGCGAGCGAACCGTAGACCTGCGTGCGGCTCATGAAGGGACCGAAAGTGAGCGCGGTGGAGTCGAGGTCGTCGTCGACCACGCCAGCCGAGTAACGTGCGGCGGTGCGGCCGACGAGCGTGCTGCGCCCCTCGAGCGCCACGCCCCGCACCACGGTCTGGTGATGCGCGTCGTAGGCGAAATCGGGGATCGCGTAGTGGTCGCGGTTGCCGCGGTAGTAGGCGCCGGCCTGCACATAGTCGCCATCCGCTCCGATCTCGGTGCGGTGGTTCAACACAAAGAGCTTCGTCTGCAGGCGCTCGCGCTCCTCGCGCAGGGGCGTGACCTGGTTGCGCGCGGCATACAGGTTGGGCCAGGCGAAGTTCTTGGCCTCGTAGCCCGCGAAGAAATCGGTCTGACCGACGTCGTTGCTCAACTGCACGCGACCGTTGTAGCGGGTGAAATCATGGTCTCCGCCGGTCCGGGTGCCGTCGCCCTGCGAAGCCGCAATCGAAACGTCGGCCCCGATGTTGAAGCCGGCGATCTGCTTGTCCGTGGCATATCCGGAATAGATCTCGCCGCGCGCGAGGTGGTTGTCGCCGCCGCCCACGCTCACCGCTCCGCCCGTGCGAACCGGCCGCCAGGAATAGGCGATTCCGCCCGCGGTCGCGTTGAACCCGCTCGCGGCCTGCGCCGCTCCCACACGGACCTCGGGCGCGCCGAGCATGTAGGCCGAGACGGGAAGCTCGGCGGAGTAGTGGCCGGTCTGCGGATCGTAGATCGGCAACACGCCGACGCTGAACCCGGTGTTCTCGAACGTGCCGCCGCGAATCGTCACGTCGGCCTGCCCTTCCGCGAAACTCCGCGCCTGCACGTCGACCTGCGGTTCGTAGCGCACCGCCGACACCGGCGCCGCGAAAGTCGAGGTCGGCTCCTGCAAGGCGACGCGCGTCGAAAACACGGTCAGAGTGTCGAGCTCGACCGTCTCGCTCGCCGAGGCGGGCGACGGAACGGCCTCGGCGGCGAACACCGAACCCAGGCTGAGAGGGAGAACCAAAACGCGAAGCGGAGTGAACATGGCGCGCACCCCATCAAGCTAGTTAACCAAAATCAATAATTCTCTTAACCTTCGCCTTAATTCGTTCCCACATCGTCTCTGGCGCCCGGTTCAATCGTCCGAGCCTTTCGCCAAAACATCCCGTCGACGTGCTCGACGCGGAGAAAAAGCGCGACGCCGCTGCATGCCGCTTAGCGCAGCCCGGTTTCGTGCGATTCCCCGAGACGCCGCCCCCAAGGCCGAAAACAAAAAAGCCTCTCCCCAAGGGGAGAGGCTGAAAAGCGTGTGACCGAAACAAATCGCGCGCGGCGCTCAGGCGTCGCCGTCGTCGCCGATGGCCTCGACGGGGCAACCCTCGAGGGCCTCGCGGCAAAGCGCGATCTCTTCCTCGGTGGTCGGCTGCTTGTGGACGAAGGAGTAACCGCCCTCGTCGTGGCGCGTGAAGAAGTCGGGAGCCGTCTCGCGGCAGAGATCGCAATCGATGCATTGCTGATCGACGTAAAACTTGCCCGCAACGTTCTGCTCCCACTTGTCGGATTTGTTGGCCATAAGTCGTCCGGAGCAAAGACCCGCGATTTTCGCTGTCAAGAGGCCATCCCGGGACGACGTAATTTCGCCAATACGCACGTATCCGTCCGGACAGCTCCCGGCGGAATCGCGCGAACCCGATCAGCGGATGCACCGGCATGGCGCAAATTGTCCCGCGTCCTTGAGTTCGCCATTCGCGCGTCTACGCTCACCAAGCAATGCTGTCCGACCGCTCCTATATGCGCCACGATGCGAGCCCGCGCTCGCCGGGTTTTCTCGTCTGGTTTCTGGGCGTGCTCGCGGGCGTCTTCGTGTTGCAACGGATCGCGGAGGTCTTCTTCGGCTCGGACGCGCTCGTGCGCTACGGCGCTCTTTCCTCGCGCACGCTGCTCGGGGGGGAAATCTGGCGCTTGGTCACCTACGCGCTTCTGCACGGCGGCCTCACCCACCTGCTGCTCAACTGCCTCGGACTCTTCTTCATCGGCCGGATCCTGCAAAACACGCTCGAAACGCGGCGGCTCGCCTGGCTGACCTTGGTCGGCGCGCTCGGCGGCGCTGCGCTTTGGTTCGCTTTTCACTTTGGCCGCCGCGGCACCGTCATCGGGGCCTCCGGCATCGCCATGACCTACCTCACGGTCTTCGCCTGCCTCTACCCGCGAAGGAACATCACGATCTTTCTCTTTTTCATCATCCCGGTCACCATCCAACCCGTCTGGCTGGTCGGCATTCTCGCCGGCATCGACCTGCTCGGCCTCGTCACCCGGGAGCTGCCGCACTCCGGTTCACTCTACGGCGTGGCCCACTCGGCTCACCTCGGCGGCATGGCCGCCGGCTGGCTGTTCCACCGCCTGGCGCTGACCCCCTCCCGTCCACGTTTCGCCACCACCGTCGAACCGCCCGCCTGGTTGAAGAAACGCTCCGCCCGGTCCGAGCCGGTTTACAGTGTCAATCTCGGCTCCACGTCCGCCGCCCCACAACCGCCCCCCCCCGCCGTCCCCGGCACAAGCGACGCCCTCAAGGCCGAGGTCGATCGCATCCTCGACAAGATCAACCTCCGCGGCTTCGCCTCCCTCACCGAGGAGGAGAAACGCGTCCTCGACGAGGCTCGCCAGCATCTGAGTCATCGTTGAGCGTGCTGACGCCCCGTTCGGTCGCGTGCCTGGTTAGCCCTCCGACGAAACCTTCCTCTCCGCCGCCTTTCCCACCCGTTCATGCGATTCCGCCGTCTTCTTCTCGCGCTTCTCGTCGCGCCCGCCCTTTTCGCCGCCGAGCCCTCCCCTCCGGCCACGCCGAACCTTCCCCCCGCCACCGGCGACGTCGCCCCGCCGCGCAAACTGGCGCCCACCGATTCCCTCCGCCAGGAGCTCAAGGCGCTCATCCGCCTTCTTGAGGAAGTCCACTTCAACCGCGACCAGGTCCGCCCCGCCTCCTTCGCGGAGCTGATTCCCAACACCTTCAAAGCCCTCGACGGCCAGAAACTCTTCCTTCTCGCCTCCGATCTCGCCGAGTTTCAGGAGCTCCATCGCCCCGAATCCCTTTACTGGAATCTCTCCGCCCTCGGTCGCCTCGACCCGGCCTTCGCCGTCTACGCCCGCTACGAACAACGCGTCCGCGACCGCGTGGCCTGGATCGAGAAACGTCTCCCCGGCGATTTCGATTTCACCACCGACGCCACCTACGAGATCGACCGGCGCGAACTCCCCTGGCCGGAAAACGAGGCCGCGGCCGACGAACTCTGGGAAAAACGCCTCAAGTTCGAACTCCTTCAGGAGCTCCTGAACAACAAGCCTCTCGACGAGGCCCGCGCCAAGGTCGCCAAGCGCTACGAACGCCTCCTGCGCAATCTTGACGACTTCGAAGCCAACGATGTCGCCGAGGTCTTTCTCACCGCCATCGCCAATCTCTACGACCCGCACTCCAGCTACTTCTCGCCCGACACCTACGAGGACTTCGGCATCAACATGCGCCTCCAGCTCTTCGGCATCGGCGCGCTCCTCGGCATCGAGGACGACCTCTGCGTGCTGAAGGAGATCATCCCCGGCGGTCCCGCCGACCTCTCCCGCCAGCTCAAGCCGAACGACAAGATCCTCGCCGTCGCGCAGGACAACGGCGAGTTCGTCGAGATCGTCGGCATGAAGCTGCGCCGCATCGTGCAGATGATCCGCGGGGAAAAAGGCACCAAGGTCCGCCTCCTCGTGCAACCCGCCGACGCCGCCGACGCCGCCATGCGCCAGGAAATCACGCTCGTGCGCGATCTCATCAATCTCGACTCCGCCCGCGCCCACGCCGCCGTCTTCCAGGTGCCCGACGCCAAGGGAGAGGTCCGCCCCTACGGCGTCGTCACCCTGCCCACCTTCTACGGCCGCGAACGCGAAGGCGCGAAGGATCAAAACTCCGCCTCCGCCGACATCGCCGAGCTCATCAAGCGCCTCAAGGCCGAGAAGATCGAGGGCCTCGTCCTCGACCTGCGCCGCAACGGCGGCGGCCTCCTTTCCGAGGCCGTCGCGCTCACCGGCCTTTTCATCCCGACCGGTCCGGTCGTGCAGATCCGGAACTACGCCGGCGAGGTGAAGATCGACGAGGACACCGATCCCTCCGTCGCCTACTCCGGCCCGCTCGTCGTCCTCACCGACCGCTTCAGCGCCTCCGCCTCCGAGATCGTCGCCGGCGCCCTTCAGAACTACGGCCGCGCCATCGTCGTCGGCGACAGCTCCACCCACGGCAAGGGCACCGTCCAGACCGTCATCGAGATGGACCGTGTAATTCCCCCGCGGATACGAGGCCGGGCCGCCACCGGCGCGACCAAGGTCACGGTGCAAAAATTCTACCTGCCCAACGGCGCCTCCACCCAGCTCAAGGGCGTCGTGCCCGACATCGTCATCCCCTCCATCGACGAGTTCCTCCCCATCGGCGAACAAGACCTCCCCCACGCCCTCCCCTGGGACGTCATCTCCACGAGCTTCTTCGAGGCCACCCCGATCCCCGCGCGGGACTTCGTCACGCTCCGCTCCCGTTCCCAGGAACGGCAGGAAAAACTCCCCGAATTCGCCCTGCTCAAAAAGTCCATCGAGCGCTCCAAGCAGCGCCAGGCCGAGAAGGCCGTCTCGCTCAACATCGAGACGCGCCGCGCCCGGAAAGCCGAGGACAAGGCCTTCCGCGAGGAAACCCGCGCCACCCGCAAGGCCCTCGAGGCGAGCGAAGCCTACGCGTTCAAGGAGATCTTCGTCGCGCCACCGCCCCCGCCCCGCATCAAGGCCGCGAAAACGAACGACGACGGGGAAGACGAGACCGGCCTCGACGACGAGGACGACGACGAAAACGGCTCGGCCCGCTACGCCAAGATGGACGTCTACCTGCGCGAGAGCTTGCGCATTCTCCAGGACGTGCGCTCGCTCGAGCCCGCCGTGGCCGTCGCGTCCGTGAAATAACGCGGCGCGCCTACTTTCCCGCCGCCGCCGGCTTGGCCGTTTCCCCCGGCGGTGGAGAAGGCGGCGCGGTCAGCCGCTCGTATTCGGCGTCCCAGCGACCCGAACGCGTGAAATCCATCGCGGCCCGGGCGATCTCCGCTCCCTCCTTCAGAACCTCCAGCCTGAACGCCTTCGGCAGGTCCTCCGCCTCCAGCAGGCGCTCGCACAACTTCACCGCCTCGGCCGGAGCTTCGGCGGCGCGCAACGCGCGCGCCGCCGCCATCACCAGCGGGCGGTCGACGGGCCGCCAATCCGGAAGCGCGGCGAACACGCCCAAGGTCCGCCGCGCCGCCACCAGGTCGCCCGTGCTCGCCTCCATGCCGGCAAGGGTGAGCGCGAGCGGCAGGCTCGGCGAATCCAGCATCCCGTCCCGCCCGAGCGAAAGCGCCTCGTCCCCGCGCCCCGCGTTCGCGAGCAGACGCATGCGACGAATCCGCGCGTAGGTTTCCGCCGCGGGGGAGAGCTTGCCTCTTCGATCCCACTGCGCGTCCGCCGAAACCGCGAACGGCCGATAAAGCGGATCGCCGAGCACGATCGCCTTCCAGCTCAGCGCGTTGATGGAGCGCAACGCCGCCACACCGAGCGTATCCCCCCGGGCCAGCGCGCGCAGCAGCAGATGCGGTTGATGGGTGAACTGAAGATAAGGCTCTCCGACGTTGCCGAAGGTCGCGGTCACGCCGCGGGCGACGAAGGGGCCCGCCCAGCCGCGGGTCGGCGAGCGCAGGGTCGAGGCCGAATAGCTGTGGATGTGCAGCGCGATCGCGCCAGGCGGAAAACGAAACCCCGGCTCGGCGAAAGGACCGTTGAGATGGCTCGTATACCAGCCGAAGTAGAGCACCGGCGCGTCGAAGCGCGCCTGCTTCCCGAACGTCGCCCGGGCCTTGTCGACGTCGGTCTCGAAACCGAGCGCGGTGAGCTCCGGCACGCAGGCCTCGAGCCATTCGTTGCCCTGCCGATGCGGTCCGCCGATGTCGACGTAGGCGCGTCCCGCCAGGCCGTCGCGTTCCGCCTCGATCGCGCGGTCCACCAGCGCCTTCGCGTCGTCGGCGCTCGGCCCGTCGAGCCGTCCCACCGGGATGATGTTGCGCAACGCCTCCTCGGCCGCGGCGCCGCTCGCGTTGAACACGGGATTGGGAACGAACGCGGCGATCGGGGGGCTGCCGAGGGCAAGCAGCGCCAGCTCGGAGTCCACCGCGCCCTCCACGCTGCGCAACGAACGGTTCGCCGTGAGCGGATTGCCGCGCTCGTCGAGAAGCGTGGAGTCGTGCGCCACTCGCAACGGCACGCCACGGCAGATCACCAGCGCGTCGAGCCGGTGACCCGAGGGCGCGATTTTCATCCGGCCGAGTTCGTCCTTCAGATCCATCGAGATCGCGTCGATGTCCCCGCGGGCGATGGCCTCGCGCAGCAACGGATTCCAGATCGAGGTGACGAACTGGGGCCACGTGATCTGCTCGGTGAGCGGCATCGGCAGCGACACGATCGCGGATTTGGGCAGGCCGCGGCGCTTCGCGTAATGGCGCGCGATCGCCAACGATTCGCCGTCGTCGCGATTGGCGAGAATCAGAACGCGGGGCGTCGCCTGCGCCGAAACCAAGATCAGACAGAATAACAAAAAGACGAATCGGTGCGACACGACACACGACCATGAGTGGATACTCGGATATTTCGAGCAGGGTTTCGCAATTTGCGGGCGGATCATGGACGCGTGGTTGCCCCGGAGCGGTCGTCGGGCTTTCGCTCGAACCGAGCCCATGTTCCCGTCCGTTTCCGATTTCGATCCCGCTCTCTCCCCCGCCCGCCTCCGCAGCGCCGCGCGAAATCTCTCCCTGGCCGCCTTGGTCGGAGCGCTTGCCGGCACCGCCTCCGCCGGGTTCCTCCTCACGCTCGATCACGTCACCGCCGTCCGGTTTTCCAACGGATGGCTTCTGGCCTTCCTGCCTTTGGCCGGCGTGCTCGCCGCGTTCGTTTACCGTCGGGTCGGCGATCGCGCGGAAGGCGGGGCCAATCTGATCCTGGACGAGATCCATACTCCCGGCGGAGGAGTCCCGCTCCGCATGGCGCCCCTGGTTCTTGGCGCGACCTTGCTCACCCACCTCTGCGGCGGATCCGCGGGACGCGAAGGCACCGCCGTGCAGATGGGAGGCGCGCTCGCGGGCGGTGTGCGGAAACTCCTGCGCATCGACCTCGCGCAGCAGGGAATGTTGTTGTCCGCCGGAGTGGCCGGAGGCTTCGGCGCGGTTTTCGGGACTCCCTTGGCCGGGGCGGTTTTTGCCGTCGAGGTGCTGACACGCGGCCGGCTCAGCCACGCCTGGCTCGGCACCTGTCTGCTCGCGGCGCTCGTCGGCGACCAGGTCTGCCACGCCTGGGGTGTTCGCCACGACGACTACGGCGCGCTGGCGAATCTCGACGCCTTGCCCTCCACGCTGGCCGTCATGCCGCTGCTTCAGGCGACGGCCTTGGGTCTGTGCTGCGGCTACGTCGCCCGCGGTTTCATCGCCCTCGCCCATGGCGCCGGTCGCCTGCCGCTTCCCCCGGCGAAGGCCTGGTGGATGCGACCGGCCTTGGGAGGCATCACGATCCTGTTGCTCGCCCTGGCGCTGCGCACCGACGCCTATCTCGGCCTCGGCGCCTCCAATCCCGATCCCGGCGTTCCTACCTTGCTCTCGGTCTGGATCGAGGGCGGTGCGACGCCGTGGAGCTGGTTTTGGAAACTCGTGTTCACCGCGCTGACGGTCGGCGCCGGCTTCAAGGGCGGCGAAGTCACCCCCCTGTTTTTCATCGGCGCCGCCTTCGGGCATGTCGCCGGCCCGCTGCTGGGCTTGCCGCTTCCGCTGGGCGTGGCGCTGGGCTTCGTCGCGGTGTTCGCCGGAGCGAGCAAAACCCCGCTCGCCTGCACCCTGCTCGCGGTGGAGATTTTCGGCGGGGACCACTCCGAACTATTCGCCGTCGCCTGCCTGGCCAGCTACCTGGCCAGCGGCGCGGGCGGCATCTATTCGGCGCAACGACAGGCCGCTCCCTAACCGTTCAACACCGGCGCCCGGCTCACGTTCTCGGCGGCGTCCGGTGCGCACGACAATTCGGGCTCCTAGCAGCCTGTCGGACTTAACGGGGAACTTCGCTTAGGGACTGGAGTCGAGGTGGATATGCCGAAGTTCGTCAACATCGACCACGACACGGAGCTGCTCTTGCCGCCGAAGCTGAGGGAGTGGGTGC
>Ga0065721_10005189_pt1 | contig 22636 bp, 19 predicted proteins | sample Mesricmetagenome_FD_59108 | JGI IMG/M metagenome (GOLD analysis project Ga0065721, IMG submission 59108) | Mesophilic microbial community from rice straw/compost enrichment Sample: eDNA_1 v2 (version 2) | ecosystem: Engineered > Solid waste > Grass > Composting > Bioreactor | place: USA: Davis...
CCGATCGGGTGACGTCGAGGAAGGGGCGCGGGGTTTCGGGCATGAGCGAGGGTTAGGCGATTTGGCGGAGGCTGGAAAGAGCGTTCGCGGCGGCGAAGGGCGAATGGGGACGGCTCAGGGCCATCCACAGGGCGAGGAGCACGCGGGCGGGCCGGAACCCCTCACCTGCAATTTGCCCTGAACGAGGACATTGCTGTCCCTCTCCCGCAAGGGGAGAGGGGAGAGGGTGGAGGGCGCTAGCGGGAGTGGCGGGCCTTGATCCAGCGGGTGGTCTGGCTCCAGGAGCGCATGACCACGGTGCTGGTCTCGACGGTGCCGCGGCGCAACTTGACGCCCTCCACCAGCGAGCCGTCGGTGATGCCGGTGGCGGAGAAGAGGACGTCGCCGGCGGCCAGCTCGGTCACGTCGTAGATGCGGTTGGGATCGGCGATGCCCATCTCCCGGGCGCGGGCGCGCTTGTCGGGGGTGTCGAGGATGAGCTTGCCCTGCATCTGCCCGCCGATGCAGCGCAGGGCGGCGGCGGCCAGCACACCCTCGGGGGCGCCGCCGGAGCCGAGATAGATGTCCACCCCGGTATCGGCGGTGTTGACGGCGTGGATGACGCCGGCGATGTCCCCGTCGCTGAGCAGCTTGACCGACACGCCGGCGGTGCGCAGCTCCTCGAGCAGGCCGGCATGGCGGGGGCGATCGAGCACGATGGCGGTGATCTCGGAAATGGGCACGCCCTTGGCGGCGGCGAGCGAGCGGACGTTCTCGGTGGCGGACCAGTCGACATGCACCGTGCCGGGCGGATATTCGGCGCCGATGGCGATCTTGTGCATGTAGACGTTGCGGGCGACGTTGAGCAGGCCGCCGCGCTCGGCCATGGCCAGAACCACCAGCGAGTCGGGCTGGTTCTTGGCGCACAGGGTGACACCCTCCAGCGGATCGACGGCGATGTCGACCTCGGGCCCCTGCCCCGCGCCGACCGCCTGGCCGACATAGAGCGTGTCGCACTCGAACTGCTCGCCCTCGCCGATGACGATGCGGCCGGAGATGGCCACCCGGTCGAGCTCGGCCTTCATGGCGGCGACGGCGGCGGCGTCCGCCGCCTTCTCGTTGCCCTTGCCGCGCCATTCGGCGGCGGCGATGGCGGCGCGCTCGGTGACGCGCACCATTTCCAGGGTCAGGGTGCGATGCAGGTTGGCCGGCTCCCTGCCGTCCTCGACCTTGCTGAGCTTCATCATGCCTCCCGGGGCCCGGCGCGCCGGCCCCGCGGGGTCACAGCGTCTCGATCCGGATCAGTTGCGGTTCCCCGACAATGAACCCATCGGCGGCGATCTGCGCAAGCGCTTCGCGCACCGATGATTCCAAAGTCTGCTGAGTGATCATCACCACCGTGCGGGTCGCATACCCGTCCGGCGCCACAGCCTTGGCACCGAGATCGGACCGCTGGATGACGGAATCGATGCTTATCCCCTGCTCTCCCATGCGCGTGGCGATGGCGGCGAGGGCGCCGGGCACGTCCCTGGCGCTGAGCCGGACATAATAGCCGCCCTCATGGGCGCGGGCCGGCGCCTCGGAAAAGGGCAGCAGTTCCTCGCTGGGCACGCCCAGGGGGGGCACGCGGGTGCCGCGGGCGATGTCGAGAATGTCCGACAGCACCGAGGAGGCGGTGGGCGGCCCGCCGGCGCCGGGGCCGGCCAGCAGCAGCTCGTGCACGTGGTCGGTCTCGAGCGCCACGGCGTTCATCACCCCGTCGACGCCGGCGATGGCGCTGCCGCGCGGCACGAAGGTGGGGTGCACGCGCTGCTCGATGCCGTTCCCGGTGCGCTCGGCGATGCCGAGCAGCTTGATCTTGTAGCCGAGGTCGGCGGCGACCTTGATGTCGTGCTGGGTGATGCGGGAGATGCCCTCGACGCGCATGCGGTCGGGCGCGATCTCGTAGCCGAAGCAGAGCGTGGCGAGGATGGCGAGCTTGTGGGCGGTGTCGAACCCCTCGACGTCGAAGGTGGGATCGGCCTCGGCATAGCCCAGGGCCTGGGCGTCCTTGAGGCAGTCGGCGAAGGAGATGTCCTCGTTGCCCATGCGGGTGAGGATGTAGTTGCAGGTGCCGTTCATGATGCCGAACACCTTGGCGATGCGGGCCGAGCCGAGGCCCTCGCGCAGCGTCTTGATGACCGGGATGCCGCCGGCCACCGCCGCCTCGAAGCCGAGCTGGGCGCCGGATTCCTCGGCCAGCCGGGCCAGGGCCACGCCATGCTTGGCCAGGAGCGCCTTGTTGGCGGTGACCACCGGCCGGCCGATCTCCAGCGCTGCCTTGACGGCGGCGAAGGCCGGGCCGTCCTCCCCGCCGATCAGCTCGACGAAGAGATCGATGCCGTCCGACTTGGCGAGGGCCACCGGATCGTCGAACCAGGCGAGCCCCGAAATGTCGATGCCGCGGTCGCGCGAGCGCGAGCGCGCGGCGACGGCGACGACCTCGATCTGCCGGCCGAGCTTGCGCGTCAGCTCGGCGCCGTCCTTCTGCAGGATGCGCACCAGGGTGGCGCCGACATTGCCGAGGCCGGCCACGCCGATGCGCAGCGGCGCCTGGCTGTCGGCGTCGCCGAACTCGGCCATGGCCTTGAGGATGCGGGCCCGCGTCTCGGTGCGCGGCTCGCGGCCGTCGCGCAGGTCGAAGACGAAGAGCGGATCGCCCGCCACGATGCGGCCGAAGCGGGTGGGCGTCCAGCCGCGCGCGGCAATGAAACTCTCGACGGTCTGGCGGAAGGACTGGATATCGCTCATGGTGGCGCCATCTGCATAGGAAATCGCCTAGCCGTCAATAGGAGCTTTGTCAGGGGTGCCTTGCGGAGGGGCGCCGGAAGGGGAAACGGGGGTTCCCGCTGTGCGGGAACGTCCCCGGGCGGCTGGACAATTCCCTGGAGGTGGAAAGTCCGGATTGCCGGCGAAACACCGTGTCATCCCCGCGCAAGCGGGGATCTCCGGTTGCGATATGGATTCGGGAAAAGGGGGTTCCCGCTGGTGCGGGACCCCCCCGGCTGGCGCCGCCCCTATTCGGCCTTGGCCGCGGCCGCGGCGCGGCCGACCTCGGCGATGACGGTGGGGAAGCCCCAGCGCAGCGAGGCCGGGGTGACGGCGCCGCTGACGGCCATGGTCAGCTCCTCGCCCACGAGGTTGGTATAGGCGCCCTTGGCCACCAGCGGGGAGAGGCGGATGAGGTCGAGGCCGAAGAAGCTGTCGGCCGAGGCCTGATCGTTGAAGAAACTGATCAGCATGTCGGCCGGGAGGCGGTCGAAATTCTCGTAGCTGAGGAAATAGGAGATGGCGCCGGGATCGCCCGAGCCTTCCGGGGCGCGCTCGGCGGGCACCATGCCCAGATCGGCGAACAGCGCGACGCGCGGATCGGCATCGTTGCGCACGGCCACCTGGCCGTCGTTGCGGTTGACGATGTTGGCGAAGACCGTGCCCTCGATCTGCGGATAGGCGGCCGTCTCGGCCTCGAGCCAGGCGGTGGTTTCGGCCACCAGCGCCTCGGCCTCGGCGGAAAGGCCCAGGGCCTGGCCGGTGAGCCGCACCACGTCCTGCCAGTCGATGAACCAGGGCTTTTCCGGATAGGCGACGACCGGGGCGATGTTGCTCAGCAGGGCGTATTCCTCCGGCGTCAGGCCCGAATAGGGCGCGATGATGACGTCGGGGGCGAGCGCCGCGATCGCCTCGATGGGCGGCTCGGCGGTGTTGGGCAGGATGGTCGGCAGAGCAATGCCGCGTTCGGCGAACAGCGCCTCGGTCCAGGGCAAAAGCCCGTCCTCGCCGCCGCCATAGGCGAAGAAGGGCATGCCCACGGGGGTGACGCCGAGCTCGACGACCACGTCCTGAGCGGACCAGCCCCAGGTGACGACCCGCTCGGGCTTCGCCTCGATGACGGTGGTGCCGAGGGCATGGTCGATGGAGACGGGGAAGCTGTCCTCGGCCCGGGCGGGGGCGAAGGCGATCAGGGCGGCAGCGGCCGGAAGCAGGGCGGCCAGCTTCACATGTTGAGTCATCTCAAGCTCCTAAAGGGCTACGGTGTCAGGGATTTCCGACGGCGCGGGCGGCCTCGGCCAGCACGTCGAGATAGGCCGGCAAGCCCCAGCGCAGCGACAGGATGCTGGGCGGGGAGACCGCGGCGACATTTTCCGTGCCCACCAGGGCGGCNAGGCCCCCGTTGGCGATGGGCGGATAGGACTGNNCCTGCGGGGTGGCGAGCCANGCGTCGAGCGCGGACTGCTCTTCGTAATAGGTGATGAAGATGTCGGCTTCGAGCTGGTCGAACAGTTCGTAGCTCAGGGAATAATAGAAGCCATCGTCGCCCGGCGAGAGCGCGGCAACGCTGGGATTCATGACCATGCCGAAATCGGTGAGGAACTTCATGCGCGAATCGAGCGGCGCATAGACTGCCAGGGCACCGTCATAGTCGTTGGCGCTGGCAAAGGTGACTTCGGAGAGGACGGGATATTTGGCAAATTCGGCTTCGACCCAGGCCGTGGTTTCGGCCACGAGCGCCTCGGCCTCGGCCTTCTTGCCCAAGGCCTTGCCGACGACGCGGGTGAGGTCCTGCCAGGATGCCGACCAGGGCGCACCACTATAGGCAATGGTGGGCGCGATGCCGGAAAGCAGATCGTATTGGTCCTGGGAAATGCCGGAATAGGCCGCGATGATGAGATCGGGTTCGAGCACGGCTATCTGTTCAATGGGCGGCGCGCCCGAGGCATAGGTGGCGTCCAGAATAACGGGCGTCTCGGCGCCGGCTTCCGCCAATGCCTCCTCGACCCATTCGTGAATGCCATTGTCACCGCCGCCATAGGCCTGGAACGGCATGCCGACCGGGATGACCCCCAGGGCGATGACGGCGTCCTCATTGCTCCAGCCCCAGGTGACAATGCGTTGCGGCTCGGCAGGAATGACGGTCTCGCCATAGACATGCTCGATGGTGACCGGGAAGGGCTGTGCCTGCGCGGCGACAGCCATGGCGAGGCCAAAGGCGGCGGAGAGAACGAGGAAGCGGGTGGACATGGATCACCTATGGGTGGAGACGGGACCTCCATACAAAAGGTGATTTTGAATGTCATGTATTATTTGAGGGGAAAGCGACGGGGCCCGGCACCAAGCCCCTCATCCGTCCCCTTCCCCTCGGAGGAGAACAGGGTGGCCTTCCGGCCACCCCATGGACCCACCCTAAGGCGGCTCAGGCGGTCAGCGGGACGACGTTGCCCTGGCCGGACTTGGAGCCGAGGAGCTTCTTGACGTTGCGGGCGGCCTGGCGGATGCGCTGCTCGTTCTCGACGAAGGCCAGGCGCACATACTGGTCGCCATATTCGCCGAAGCCGACGCCGGGGGCCACGGCCACGCCGGTCTCCTGGATCAGCAGCTTGGCGAATTCGAGCGAGCCGAGATGGGCGAACTGCGCCGGGATGGGCGCCCAGGCGAACATGGTGGCCTTGGGCACCGGAATGTGCCAGCCGGAGCGGCCGAAGCTCTCCACCATGACGTCGCGGCGGTATTTGTAGATGGTGCGCACTTCCTCGATGACGTCGTCGGAGCCGTTGAGGGCGGCGACGGCGGCGACCTGGATGGGGGTGAAGGCGCCGTAGTCGAGATAGGATTTCACGCGCGCGAGGGCCGCGATCAGCCGCTCGTTGCCGACGGCGAAGCCGACGCGCCAGCCGGGCATGGAATAGGTCTTGGACATGGAGGTGAATTCGACGGCGATGTCGATGGCGCCGGGCACCTGCAGCACGGAGGGCGGCGGGGCGTCGTCGAAATAGATCTCGGAATAGGCCAGATCGGACAGGATGAAGATGTCGTGCGCCTTACAGTACCTGACGACCTCGGCGTAGAAATCGAGATCGGCGGTATAGGCGGTGGGGTTGGCCGGATAGTTGAGCACCAGCGCGATCGGCTTGGGGATGGAATGGCGCACCGCCCGGTCGAGCGAGCGCATGAAATCCTCGTTGGGATCGGCCGGCATGGAGCGCACCACCCCGCCGGACATGATGAAGCCGAAGGAATGGATGGGATAGGTGGGGTTGGGCACCAGCACCACGTCGCCCGGGGCGGTGATGGCCTGGGCCATGTTGGCGAAGCCCTCCTTGGAGCCGAGGGTGGCCACCACCTGGGTGTCGGGATTGAGCTTCACGCCGAAGCGGCGGCCGTAATAGCTGGCCTGGGCCTTGCGCAGGCCGGGAATGCCCTTGGAGGTGGAATAGCGGTGCGTGCGCGGATCGAGCACGGTCTCCTTGAGCTTGTTGACGATGTGCTCGGGGGTCGGCAGGTCGGGATTGCCCATGCCGAGGTCGATGATGTCCACGCCGTTGGCGCGCGCCCTGGCCTTGATGGGGTTGATGTGCTCGAACACGTAGGGGGGCAGGCGGCGGATGCGATGGAAGTCTTCGCTCATGGTGTCCTCGAAGGTCCCCGCGGGACCGAAAGCTGGCCGCGACGCGCCAATCACGCCACGCCTTCATCTGGAAGGCCGATTATCGCGGAATTATGGTTTTGAACGGGTTAAGTGCGCCGGCTCGCCGGGCGCGGGCGGTCTATTCGGCTCTTCCCAGCCAGGGGCGCTGGCTATCGGGAAGAGCTATCGGGCGCTCGCCGCCACCGCCGCGAGGGCGGCCACCGCAGCGCCGGCGAGCAATGCGCCAAACCTTGCAACAGTGAACGGAGACGCCATGTCTCTTGCCCTTCAGAAGCGATTTTTGTAATCAAACCAGCTATCGACAAGGCCGTTCATAATTCCTCGTCAGGGTATTGTAAATGGGCGCGAGGGTGCCAACCTTCGATGCCAGACGGCGTATGGTGAGGTAGCAACTTGAAGCGCATTGCCCTTGTGACGATCGGCACGCAAGGCGACGTTCAACCCTATCTCGCCCTGGGCCTCGCGCTGATGCAGCGCGGCTACTCGGTGGCTCTGGGCGCAACGGAGGAATTCGAGGACCTGGCGGGCGGCCACGGGCTGGAGTTCCACTCCCTCGGCCCCTCGATCCAGTCCTTCCTCAAGGAATCGCGCTTCGAGAGCGCCATGAGCACCTCGATGCTCATCAACGGCCCTTCCCTGCTCCGCCAGGGCCAGCAGATCGTGGACACCGCGGCGCGCGCCGCCTGGCGCATGTGCCAGGGCGCGGACGCNATCATCGTCAACATGAACACCAGCTTCGGCATCGACATCGCCGAGGCGNTGAAGATCCCGGCCATCATGACGGCGCTGCAGCCGATGTATTCGACCAGCGAGTTCCCGCTGTCGATGTATTACGTGGCCGACGACCTGGGCCCCGCCCTCAACAAGCTCTCCTATACGGCGGCCACGGTGCAGCAGGCCTATTGGAACCTGCCGCGCAACCGGCTGCGGCGCGAGCTGATGGGGCTCGACGCCCGGGTGATGGGCGGGGTGTTCACCAATACGGACGGCTCGCCGCTGACCACGCTCTATGCCTATTCGACGGTGATCTCGCCGCGCCCGCGCGACTGGCCGAAGACGGCCATCGTCACCGGCTACTGGAACCTGCGCGACCGCAGCGGCTGGGAGCCGACGCCGGAATTCGAGGCCTTCCTGTCGGCCGGCGAGGCGCCGATCTATATCGGCTTCGGCTCCATGCCGTTCGGGGCGGAGCGGAACACCCGCATCCTCAAGGAGGCGGTGGAAGCCTGGGGCGGGCGCGCCGTGGTGGCGCGCGGCTGGGGCGGCATCGACCCCAGCGACCTGCCCGACACCATCTTCCCCATCGAGAAGGCGCCGCACGACAAGCTGTTCCGCTATGTCAGCGCGGTGGTGCATCACGGCGGGGCGGGCACCACGGCGGCCGGACTGCAGCTGGGGCGGCCCACCTTCGTCGTGCCGCAGGCCATGGACCAACCCTATTGGGGGCGGCGCGTCTACGAGCTGGGCTGCGGCCCCAAGCCGGTGCGCCTGCGCAAGCTGACCGCCGACACGCTCGCCGAGGCGCTGGCCGATCTCAGCACCAACCTGGACTATCGCCGCAACGCCGCCGACGTGGCCGAACGCCTGCATGCCGAGGACGGCTGCGACAAGGCCATCCGGGTGATCGAGCGGGTGATGGCCAATTTCGTGCCCGGCACCGCCAAGGCCGGCCGCAAGGTGCGCGCCAGGGCCAAGACCAAGAAGCTCTCGCTGAAGAAGGCGGTGTAGGCGGGGCGGCAGGCTTGGCCCGCAGCGCTCTTCCGCCGATCGGGGCCAGCAGGGCCGCGACCAGGGCCACGAGGCCGGTGGCGACGATGGAGAGAGCGGGGATGGCGCGCAGATTCAGGCCCGAGGATCGAGGGCGGACAGGAAGGGTTCGAGCTCGGCGAGGAAGCGGTCGTGGGCTTCGAGCTGGGCCCAGTGGCCGCAATTCGGAATGAGGACCAGCCTGGCGTTCGGCATGCGGGCGGCGGCGCGGCGGGAGTTGTCGGGGCTGACGACGGGATCGTCCTCGCCATGGACGATGAGCGTCGGCACGGCGATCTCGTGGACGCGGCCGGACAGGTCGTTCAGCAGGCCGCGGCGGCCGAGGGTGGCCTGGTTGTAACGGCCATAGGCGATGCCGCCGCGCGGGTGGCGGGCCTCGCGGGCGAAGGCCTCGACGAGGCCCGGGGGCAGGCTGGCCGGATCCTTGACCATGGCGCGCAGCGCCGTCTTGACGAAGCGGTTGGCCAGCCGCGCCATGGGGAAGAGCAGCCAGTCGGGCGCCTGGGCGGCGAGCCAGGCGAGGGTGTGGGTGACGGGGCCGCCGACACGGGCGGCGAGGCCGCCGGGCGCGATCAGGACGAGGCCCCGCAGCCTTTGCGGATGGCGCAGGGCCAGGTTGAGCGCCACGTCCCCGCCCATGGAGACGCCGAAGGCCACCACCGGGTCGAGGCCGAGGCGGTCGACGATCTCGGCCACGAGATCGGCCATGGCCTCGGGGCCGCCGACCGGCTCGAGATCGATGCTGCCGCCGAAGCCGGGCAGGTCCGGCGCCCAGACCTCGTGCTCCCGAGCGAGCGGCGCGATGAGGCGGAACCACGAGATGGCGGCGTTGTCGCTGCCGCCGCCATGGATGAGCAGGACGGGCGCCCCCTGCCCCGCCCCGGCATGCAGCAGCCGCAAGGTGCCCCTGGAGGTGGGCAGGCGGCGCTCGGAGGCGCCGGGCGGCAGGCTTTCTTCCATGTCGAAGCTCCGGGAACGGAAAACGGCGGCCCCGAGGGGCCGCCGCCGGATGGTCGTCGCGATGGCGGACGGCGTCAATGCGTGACGCTGGCCGCGGTGTCGTCGGCGGGCTCGGCCGGGGTGGCCACGGCCGGCTGCGCATCGAAGTTCCATTCGATGGGCTCGGGCTTGCGCACCAGCGCCCGCTCGATGACCTGATCCATGCGGCTGACCGGCACGATCTCCATGCCTTCCTTGACGATGTCCGGAATCTCCTGGAGATCGCGGACGTTCTCCTCGGGGATCAGCACCGTCTTGATGCCGCCGCGCAGGGCCGCGAGCAGCTTCTCCTTGAGGCCGCCGATGGGCAGGACCCTGCCCCGCAGCGTGATCTCGCCGGTCATGGCGACATCGTTGCGCACCGGGATGCCGGTCATCACCGAGACGATGGCGGTGGCGAGGCCGATGCCGGCCGAGGGGCCGTCCTTGGGGGTGGCGCCTTCGGGCAGGTGCACATGGATGTCGCGCGTGTCGAACATGGGCGGCTTGATGCCGAAGTCGATGCAGCGGGACTTCACATAGGCGGTGGCGGCGGTCAGCGATTCCTTCATCACTTCCTTGATGTTGCCGGTGACCGACATGCGGCCCTTGCCCGGCGTCATCACGCCTTCGATGGTGAGCAGCTCGCCGCCGACCGAAGTCCAGGCGAGGCCGGTGACCAGGCCGACCTGCGCCTCGGCCTCGATCTCGCCATGCTTGAAGATGGCGGGGCCGAGATATTTGGCGAGCCTGTCGTCGTCGATCTCGATCGACTTGACCTTGGTGCGCACGATGTCGGTCACCGCCTTGCGCATCAGCTTGGAAATCTCGCGCTTGAGATTGCGCACGCCGGCCTCGCGGGTATAGCCGCGGATGACCTTCATCAGCATCTCGTCGGAGAGCACGAACTCGCCATGGGCGACGCCGTTCTCGCGCGCGGCCTCGGGGATGAGGTGCTGCTTGGCGATGGCGTGCTTCTCCTCCTCGGTGTAGCCGGAGAGGCGGATGATCTCCATGCGGTCCATCAGCGGGCCGGGGATGTTGAGCGTGTTCGAGGTGGTGACGAACATCACGTCCGAGAGGTCGAAATCGACTTCCAGGTAGTGGTCGTTGAACGTGTTGTTCTGTTCGGGATCGAGCACTTCGAGGAGCGCCGAGGACGGATCGCCGCGGAAGTCCTGGCCCATCTTGTCGATCTCGTCGAGCAGGAAGAGCGGGTTGGACTTGCCCACCTTCTTGAGCGACTGGATGATCTTGCCCGGCATGGAGCCGATATAGGTGCGGCGGTGACCGCGAATCTCGGCCTCGTCGCGCACGCCGCCCAGCGCCATGCGCACGAACTCGCGGCCCGTGGCCTTGGCGATGGACTTGCCCAGCGAGGTCTTGCCGACGCCCGGAGGACCGACGAGGCACAGGATCGGACCCTTGAGCGTGCCGGTGCGGGCCTGCACGGCCAGATATTCGAGGATGCGCTCCTTGACCTTGTCGAGGCCGTAGTGATCGGCATCCAGCACCTTCTCGGCCAGGGCGAGGTCGCGCTTGACCTTGGACTTCTTGCCCCAGGGCAGGCCCAGCAGGGTATCGAGATAGTTGCGCACGACGGTCGCCTCGGCCGACATCGGGCTCATGGACTTGAGCTTCTTGATCTCGGCTTCGGCCTTGGCCCGGGCTTCCTTGGAGAGCTTGGTCTTGGCGACGCGCTCCTCGAGCTCGGAAATCTCGTTGGCGCCGTCCTCGCCGTCGCCCAGCTCGCGCTGGATCGCCTTCATCTGCTCGTTGAGGTAGTATTCGCGCTGCGTCTTCTCCATCTGCCGCTTGACGCGGGAGCGGATGCGCTTTTCCACCTGCAGCACGCCGATCTCGCCTTCCATGAGGCCGATGATCTTCTGGAAGCGCTCGATGACCCCGACCGTGGCCAGCAGATCCTCCTTCTCGGGGATCTTGATGACCAGGTGGCTGGCGATGGTATCGGCCAGCTTGGAGGCATTCTCGATCTGCCCGACGGCGGCCACGACCTCGGCGGAAATCTTCTTGTTGAGCTTGACGTAGTTCTCGAACTCGGACTGGGCCGAGCGGGCCAGCGCCTCGATCTCGGTCGGGTCCTCGGCCGGCTCGGGCAGCACCGAGGCCTCGGCCTCGAAATACTCGTCCGTCTGGAGGTAGCGGTCGATAGTGGCGCGGCTGAGCCCTTCGACCAGCACCTTCACGGTGCCGTCGGGCAGCTTGAGCAGCTGCAGGACGGTGGCGATGGTGCCGGTGGGATAGATCTGATCCGGCGCGGGATCGTCATCCTGCGCGTTCTTCTGCGTCACGACGAGAATGTGCTTGTCGTCGCGCATGACTTCTTCCAGCGCCTTGACCGATTTCTCGCGGCCAACGAACAGCGGCACGATCATGCCGGGGAAGACGACGATGTCGCGCAGGGGGAGGACCGGATAGACCCGGTCCCGGCTCGTTTCGCCGGTGGGAGTAACGTCCGACATCACATTTCCTTTCCGGGGCGCGCCGGGGAGGAACTGGTGGCGCGCCCATTGCGACTGCCCAGCCGCTAAAGGCTGGGCGATTCAGGTTAATAAATAGGGTGGACTACCCACCCCGCAAGTCAACCTTTGCGGTTTTGTGACCGGGACGGCCGCTACGCACAGGAGATATGCGGGCGAGGCAGGAACACGGGTGTGACCTGGGTTGGGGCGTGTGGAGAGGCTTGCGCGGTCCGGTGCCGTCGACGGTCCGAGACCCCCACGCTTGATCGCTCCCCTCGATGGAGGGGGGGATGAACATGAGCCTTTCCGCTTCTGGAGGTGTTCCCGCGCAGGCGGAAACCTCTGTTAGGATGGGAACCAGTCGCGAATCCCGGAGCCGCCCCATGACCGCCCTGCCCCGTCCCAAGCGCATCGACCTTCTCGGCGTGGCCACGGCGTCGGGAGCTTCGGTGCGGGGCTGCGGGATGGGGCCGGAGGCGTTGCGGGTGGCGGGGCTGATCGAGGCGCTGATCGACCTGGAGCACCAGGTGGCCGACCATGGCGACCTGCGGCGCCCGCAGCCGGACATTTCCACCAATCCGTCGAGCTGGCGGCTGCCGGACCAGCGCAAGGCCGACGTGCTGGACCTGGCGGCGCGGGCGAGCGAGGCGGGCCATGCCATACTGGAAAACGGGAACTTCCCGGTGTTCCTGGGCGGCGACCATTCGATCGCCATGGGCACGGTGTCCGCGGTGGCGCGGTATTGCCTGCCGCGCCAGAAGCCGCTGCACGTGCTGTGGATCGACGCCCATGCCGACTACAACACGCCGAAGACCTCGCCCTCGGGCAATCTGCACGGCATGCCGCTGGCGCTGCTGTGCGGCGAGCCGGGGTTCGACGAGAGCTTTTCGGGCGACTGGCTGGGGCGGATCGATCCGCGGAACGTGACCATATTCGGCGCTCGCTCGGTGGACCGGGACGAGCGCAAGCTGGTGCAGGCGCGGGGCGTGGAGGTGATCGACATGCGCAAGATCGACCAGCTCGGCGTGGTCGCGGCCCTGCAGCGCGTGCTCGACAGGGCGAAGGCGGATGGCGGACATCTGCATGTGAGCCTCGACGTCGATTCCCTCGATCCGGCCATCGCGCCGGGCGGCGGCACGCTAGTGCCGGGCGGGCTGAGCTATCGCGAGGCGCATCTGGTGATGGAGATGCTGCACGACAGCGGCGTGGTGGGCTCGCTGGACGTGGTGGAGCTCAACCCCTTCCTCGACCATGGCGGCCGCAGCGCCACGCTGATGGTGGACCTGGTGGCGAGCCTGTTCGGACGCTCGATCATGGGCGAGGAAGCGGGGCCGGTAGAGTTCGTGACGGAGGGATAGGGTGGCGACCGGCAGGTTTCGCCACGCCTATAGCGCGCCTTCGGCGCGGTTGGCGCGGATGATGAGGTAGACGAGGTAGGGGGCGCCGAGGGCGCCGGTGACGACGCCGACCGGGTATCGCGCACCGGTGGCGTACTGGCCGCAGAAATCGGCGACCAGCACCAGCAGCGCCCCGACCAGGGCGGCGGGGATGAGCATGGAGCCGTTGTGGCCCACCAGGCGCGCCGCGATGGGGCCGGAAAGGAAGGCGACGAAGGCGATGGGCCCGGCCGCCGCGGTGGCGAAGGCGATGAGGGCCACGGCCGCCAGCAGGATGAGGACGCGGGAGAAGTTGACGCGGGAACCGAGGGAGGCCGCCATGTCCTCGCCCAGGCGCAACAGCTCGAGATCGCGGGCGCGGCTGAGCAGCAGGGAGCCGGCGACGGCGAGCGTGACGAGGGTGGGCATGACCTGGGCCCAGGTGGCGCCGTTGACGCTGCCGGTCAGCCAGCGCATGGCCTCGGCGGCATCCCAGGCCGGGGCCCGGGAGAGCACGTAGAGCACGACGCTCTCGCAGATGGCGGCCATGCCGATGCCGGTGAGGATGAGCCGGGCGCCGAAGCCGCCCCGCCGGAACGACAGCACGAAGATGAAGAGGGCGACCGCGAGGCTGGCGGCGACGGCGAAGGCGGAGACCGCCGGGCCGTCGAGCGACAGCACCACGATGGCGAAGACCGCGGCGGCGCTGGCGCTGGAGCTGATGCCGATGATGTCGGGGCTGGCCAGGGGATTGCGCAGCAGGGTCTGGAAGGCGATGCCGCCGAGGCCGAAGCTCAGCCCGGTGACGATGGAGAGCATGGCGCGCGGCAGGCGGAGCTGGCCCACGGTGAAGGTGGCGCCGCCGACATCGTTGCCCATGAGCACCCGGAGCACGTCCCAGGGCGGCACGAAGGACCTGCCGCCCATCAGAGTCGTGGCGAAGGCGATGCCGATCAGCACCGCCAGGGCGGCGATGACGAGGCGCCGGCGCCGGGAGGCGCGGCCGCGGACGGCGGCGACGGCTTCGACCGCGCCGAGGGGAAGGCTGGCGCTCACAGCTCGCGCCCCCGGTGCCGCTGCACGATCCAGATGAAGAAGGGGGCGCCGACAAAGGCGGTGACGATGCCGACATCGAGCTCGCCCGGGCGGGCGACGATGCGGCCGAGCACGTCGGAGGCGAGGAGCAGGGACGCCCCGCCCAGGGCCGAGAAGGGCAGCAGCCAGCGATGGTCCACGCCGACCAGCAGGCGGCAGAAATGGGGCACCAGCAGGCCGACGAAGGCGATGGGGCCGCAAATGGCGGTGGTGGCGCCGCACAGGACGACGGCGCCGAGCGAGGCGATGCCCCGCGCCAGCGCCACGCGCTCGCCGAGCCCGGCGGCCAGTTCGTCGCCCAGCGCCAGCGAATTGAGCTTGCGGGCCGACAGCAGGCCGAGGCCGAAGCCCACCAGCAGGAAGGGCAGGACATGGCCGATGGCGGCGAAGGTGGCGCCCCCTACCCCGCCGACCTGCCAGGAGCGGACGCCTTCGGCGATGTCGTTGCGCGGCAGGACCACGGCGGTGATGAAGGAGGCGAGGGCAATGGAGGTGGCGGTGCCGGCCAGGGCCAGCTTGAGCGGCGTGGGACCGCCGCGCCCGAGCGAGCCCACGGCGAAGACGAAGAGCGCCGAGACGGCGGCGCCGAAGATGGCGGTCCAGATATAGGCGTGGGCGGCGGCCATGCCGAACCAGGCGATGCCCACCACCACGGCGAGCGCGGCGCCCATGTTGACGCCGAGAATGCCCGGATCGGCCAGCGGATTGCGGGTGACGCCCTGCATGACGGCGCCGGCCAGCCCGAGCGCGGCGCCGGCCAGGGCGGCGAGGATGGTGCGCGGAATGCGCTTGGCGACGGCGGCCTCAGCGATGGTGTCGGTGGCGCCACCGAAGGCGGCGGCGATGTCGGCCAGCGTGACGTCGCGGGCGCCCACGGCCACCGAAAGGGCGCAGAAGCCGGCAAGGACCGCCAGCATGACCAGCAGCCAGGAGAACTGCAAACGGTTCGGGCGCCCGAGGCCGGGCGCCCGCAGGGACGTCGTGCTCAAGACCGGATCACTGAACCTTGGCGGCAGCTTCGGCCAGGAGCTTCACATAATCCTGGAGCACCCAGGAAATGGCCAGCGGGGTGGGATTGGCCGCGGTGCCGAGCGGATCGTTGGACAGGGTGACGATGGCGCCGCTGGCCACCGCCGGCATCCTGGCGGTGAGCGGATCGGCGTTGAGCGCGTCCACAAGCTCCTGACCGCCATAGGTCACCAGCAGCTTGACGTCGTCGAAGACGTCGATGTTCTCGGCGCTGACCTCGCCGCGGAAGCTGCCGCCCTCGGAGGCCCTGGCGACGCTTTCCGGCGTCGGCAGGCCGAGATCGGCGAAGAATTTCACGCGCGTGTCGTGGGTCGTGTAGAAGCGGATGGTGCTGAGATTGGTGGTGTCGAGGTGGGTGATGAACATGGCCGGCTTGTCGGCCAGCTCGGGATATTGCGCCACGGTGGCGGCGATCTCCGCCTCGATGTCGGCGATGAGCTGGTCGCCCTCGGCGGCGAGGCCCAGGCCGGCGCTGTTGAGCCGGATCATGTCGCGCCAGTCGGTCGCCCAGGCGGCCTCGGGATAGGCGACGACGGGAGCGATCTGGCTCAGCGTGTCGTAGGTCTGCTGGTCGAGGCCGGAATAGGCCGCCAGGATCACGTCCGGCTCGAGCTCGGCCACGGCCTCGAAATCGATGCCGTCGCCCTCGTCGAACAGCACCGGCGTCTCGGCGCCGAGCTCGTCCAGCCGCTCCTTGACCCAGGGCAGCAGGCCATCGCCGTCATCGTCGCCGAAATTGGCGGCGGCGAAGCCCACCGGCACCACGCCGAGGGCCAGAGGCACCTCGTGATTGGCCCAATTGACGGTGACCACGCGCTCGGGCCTGGCCTCGATCACCGTGGTGCCCAGGGCATGCTCGATGGTGAGGGGATAGGCGTCCTGCGCCCAGGCGGCGGCGCTGAAGGCAAAACCGGCGACAAGCGCGGCGGAGACGGGCGCCGCGAGGCGTGACAGATCAAGGAGCATCGAGCCCTCCAAACATGACGTTTGAGGTCATATTTCAGGGCGGTCCGGGCTTGTCAAGCATCGGGCGGAAGGCTTGAACGCAAACGCCGGGCCATGGGCCCGGCACCGCGATTCCACCTGCTGCGGCGCTCAGGCGCCGGCGGGCATGTCTTCCTTCTTGCGCTCGGAATAGATGTAGAGCGGACGCACGTCCTTGCCCTTCACCACATCCTCGGAGATCACCACTTCCTCGACCCCTTCGAGCGACGGCAGGTCGTACATGGTGTCGAGCAGGATGGCTTCCATGATCGAGCGCAGGCCGCGGGCGCCGGTCTTGCGCTCGATCGCCTTCTCGGCGATGGCCTTGAGGGCATCCTCGTGGAAGGTCAGCTCCACATCCTCCATCTGGAACAGGCGCTGGTACTGGCGCACCAGGGCGTTCTTGGGCTGGGTGAGGATTTCGATCAGCGCGGCGATGTCGAGGTCTTCCAGCGTCGCCAGCACCGGCAGGCGGCCGATGAATTCGGGGATCAGGCCGAACTTGACCAGATCCTCGGGGGCGACGTCGGCCAGTATCTCGCCGACGCGGCGATCCTGCGGGTCCTTGACGGTGGCGGCGAAGCCGATGCCCGAGCCCTCGCCACGGGCGGCGATGATGCGCTCGAGGCCGGCGAAGGCGCCGCCGCAGATGAACAGGATATTGGTGGTGTCCACCTGCAGGAATTCCTGCTGCGGATGCTTGCGGCCGCCCTGCGGCGGCACGGAGGCCACGGTGCCCTCCATGATCTTGAGCAGGGCCTGCTGCACCCCCTCGCCCGATACGTCGCGGGTGATGGAGGGATTGTCCGACTTGCGGGAAATCTTGTCGACCTCGTCGATATAGACGATGCCGCGCTGGGCCTTCTCGACATTGTAGTCGGCGGCCTGGAGCAGCTTGAGGATGATGTTCTCCACATCCTCGCCGACATAGCCGGCCTCGGTGAGCGTGGTCGCATCGGCCATGGTGAAGGGCACGTCGAGGATGCGGGCCAGGGTCTGCGCCAGCAGGGTCTTGCCCGAGCCGGTGGGCCCGATCAGCAGGATGTTGGACTTGCTGAGCTCCACATCCTGGTTCTTGGTGGCGTGGTGCAGGCGCTTGTAGTGATTGTGCACGGCGACCGACAGCACGCGCTTGGCGCGCGCCTGGCCGATGACGTAGTCGTCCAGCACCTTGCAGATTTCGGCCGGGGTGGGCACGCCGTCGGAGGACTTGACCATAGAGGTCTTGTTCTCTTCGCGGATGATGTCCATGCACAGCTCGACGCATTCATCGCAGATGAACACGGTCGGCCCGGCGATGAGCTTGCGAACCTCGTGCTGGCTCTTTCCGCAGAAAGAGCAATACAGCGTATTCTTGGAGGTTTCGCCGTTCGTTGTCTCTTTGGACATCCTGTCACTCCCGGGGGTTGAGCGCCCCCAAATCAAGCGTTAACGCAAACCGTAACGCTCAAGGCATAAAGAAAGTCTAAGCCGAAACGACCTTAAAGGCCGTTCCGGCTGGGTGCAATTGCGCTTGGATCACAGTCCACGGCGCATCAGCAATGTGCTTAACGCGGGCCAAGTCAGACGGGCGCCTCGGGCACGACGCGCTTCTCGAACACGCTGTCGATGAGACCGAAAGTCTTGGCCTCCTCGGGGGAAAGGAACCGGTCGCGCTCGAGCGCGGCCTCGATCTCCTCGTAGGAGCGGCCGGTGTGCTTCTCATAAATCTGATTAAGACGCCGCTTCAAGCCCTCGACTTCCCTGGCATGAATCAGGATGTCGGTGACCTGGCCCTGGAAGCCGCCGGAGGGCTGGTGGACCATGATGCGCGAATTCGGCAGGCTGGTGCGCATGCCCTTCTCGCCGGCCGCCAGCAGCAGCGAGCCCATGGAGGCCGCCTGGCCCATGACCATGGTGGCCACCGCCGGGCGGATGAACTGCATGGTGTCGTAGATGGACAGGCCCGCCGTCACCACGCCGCCGGGCGAGTTGATGTACATGGCGATCTCCTTCTTCGGGTTCTCCGATTCGAGGAAGAGGAGCTGCGCCACGATGAGCGAGGCCATGTTGTCCTCGACCACGCCGGTCACGAAGATGATGCGCTCGCGGAGGAGCCGCGAATAGATGTCGAAGGCGCGCTCGCCGCGGTTCGACTGCTCGACCACCATGGGAACGAGCGTGTTCATGTAAAGATCGTGCGGATCCCGCATTGTGTTGCCCCTTGGCCCGGCACCCCGTGTCGCGGACCGGGCGGCGGGCTTGGTTGGTTGGACGACGCCCCGCCCCGCATGCTTGCTCGCGAAGGCAGCCGGACGTGTCTGGAAATCGAATCGGCGCGACCGGCCGATTGCAGGCGACACCGCCTTAACGGGCGGTAAAGGCAGAGATAGGCGGCAATGAGGCGGGCTTCAATAGCGGCGCGAGGCTTCGTGACGGTAAGGTGAATGCCCGCCCGCGATCCTTGCCGCGCAGCCGCTGCGGGGCCCATCCGGCGGAGGCCGCGCTTTGGCGGAAAACACCCGCGGGCCCTGGGTCAAGCGAAGCTGACCGCGACGCCTTTCTTCTTGAAGTAGGACTGCATCAGCTTGCGACCCTGGCGGTTGGGCTGGGCCAGCCTTGCGGTCTCGAACACCGCTTCCCTCGCGCCCTCGCGGGCCATGGCGTCCTTGAGGGCAGCGATATGCTGGTCGAGATCCGCATTGTCGTTGCGGAGGGAGTCGTAGATGGCCTCGATGGCCTGGGAAACGGTGATGTCGCTCACGCTGGAGAATCCTCAGTCGAGTTTGGCTGCCTTCAAGACATCATTGATGCGCGCTTGCCAACCCTTTCCGGTGGCCTTGAACTTGGCGATCACGTCCGGATCGAGGCGGAGGGAGACCTGCTGCTTGGGCGCCTCGACCTTCGGCCGCCCGCGGGCGCGACGGATGCTCTCGGCGAGATCGGGATAGACCTCGGCGAAAGGACGGGCGCGGCGAAAGTCCTCCTCGGTCCATTCCGGATTATCCGAGACGGCGTCCCAGTCGGCTCGCGTATAGCCCTTGCCTTCCTCAAAACCCTTCGGCTTGCCCATAGAGCCTCCTTTCTGCCGGACTGGCCGGCCGCATGGAAATGAGCGACACCGCCTCCGTCCCCAGCCTTGCGAACACCACCGCAATGGTTCCATCGGCAAACCGGCCAAAGGCGAAAATCCTGCGGCCGCGGGCCGGACGGATGACGGCGCCGTCGAAAAACGCCAGGTCCAGATCGGCGAAGTCCAGCCCGTGCTTGGCGAGATTGGCCAGACGCTTCGGCTCATCCCAGACGATGCGCATTTTTGTATCACATTAAATAGGGCGTTCCAATGACATTGCCAGAGGGGCAAGAGGGCGTCGATGACGATTGCATTGGCCGGTGGAGCCCTTAAGGTTTGACCATCCGATCAAAAGCCCCACGACCATGGCCGCCATCCTCCAAGTCCAGCCCATCACCGACGTGCCCGCCGACCGACGCGCCAGCGCCCAGCCGCGCGATCCGGCCTTCTACCAGGATCCCTACCCCTTCTATGCGCGGCAGCACGCGACGCATCCGGCATTCTTCTGGGAGGAATACGGGCATTGGTGCTTCGCCGACTTCAAGACGGTGAACGCCCTGCTGCGCGACAAAAGGTTCGGCCGCGATATCCTGCATGTGGCGAGCCGCGAGGAGATCGGGCTGCCCGAGCCCAAGCCGCATACCGCCGATTTCGACCTCACCGAGAAATATTCGCTGCTGAACCTGGAGCCGCCCGCCCATACGCGGCTGAGGATGCTGGTGAACCGCGCCTTCGTGTCGCGGCAGGTGGAGCAGCTGCGCCCGCGTATCCGCCAGCTGGCCCACGAGATGATCGACGGCTTCGAGGACCGGGCAAGCGTGGACCTGATCAAGGCGTTCGCCGCGCCGATTCCGGCGATCGTGATCGCGGAGATGATCGGGCTGCCGGCCGAGATGGCGCCGCAGCTGCTCAACTGGTCCAACCGCATGGTGACCATGTACATGTATGGCGTGACGCGCGAGACGGAGCTGGACGCCAACCAGGCGGCGGCCGACTTCATGGCCTATCTCCGCCAGGTGATCGCCGAGCGGCGGAAGGCCCCGCGCGAGGACCTGCTGAGCCACATGCTCACCACCGAGCAGGGCGGCGAGAAGCTGAGCGACGACGAGGTGATGTCCACCGCCATCCTGCTGCTCAATGCCGGCCACGAGGCGACGGTGCACACCACCGGCAACGGGGTGAAGGCCATCCTGGAGAGCGGACTCGACCCGCAAAGCCTGTTCGCGACGCCCGAGCAGGCGGAGGCGACGGTGGAGGAATGCCTGCGCTTCGACGCGCCGCTGCACCTGTTCACCCGCTATACGCTGGCCGATACGGAGGTGGAAGGCATCCCGCTGCGCAAGGGCGACGTGATCGGGCTGATGCTGGGCGCGGCGAACCGCGATCCGACGCGTTTCGCCCACGCCGACCGCTTCGATCCGTTCCGCACCGACGCAGCCAATGTCAGCTTCGGTGCCGGCATCCATTTCTGCATCGGCGCGCCGCTGGCGCGGATCGAGCTGCAGGAGGCCATGGGCGTGCTGTTCGAGCGGCTTCCGAAGCTGCGGATCGTCGAGCCTCCGAGATATGGAAACGTCTATCACTTCCACGGGCTGGAAAGGCTGATGGTGAGCTGGAAATGAAAAGGGGAGGCAATCGCCTCCCCTCTCCGTTCCTGCTGGCCCAGCCTATTCGGCCGGAACCGCTTCGGTATCGAGATTCTCGATGCTCTCGCCGCGGTCGTAGACGGCCTGGTCGAGAATGCCCTCGCGCTTGGCGACGATGGTGGGCACCAGGGCCTGGCCGGCCACGTTCACCGCGGTGCGGCCCATGTCGAGGATGGGATCGACCGCCAGCAGCAGGCCGACGCCTTCGAGCGGCAGGCCGAGGGTGGAGAGCGTCAGCGTCAGCATGACGGTGGCGCCGGTGAGGCCGGCGGTGGCCGCCGAGCCGATGACCGAGACGAAGACGATGAGCAGATAGTGCTCGATGCCGAGCGGCACGCCGAAGAACTGGGCCACGAAGATGGCCGAGATCGCCGGATAGATGGCCGCGCAGCCATCCATCTTGGTGGTGGCGCCGAGCGGCACGGCGAAGGCGGCATATTCGCGCGGCACGCCCAGATTCTTCTCGGTGACGCGCTCGGTGACCGGCAGCGTGCCAATGGAGGAGCGCGAGACGAAGGCGAGCTGGATGGCCGGCCAGGCGCTCTGGAAGTAGCGGACGGGATTGAGCCCGTGCGCCTGCAGGAGCGCCGGATAGACCACGAAGAGCACGAGGACCAGGCCGATATAGATGGCCGCCGAATACCAGCCCAGCTGGGCGAGCGCATCCCAGCCATAGACGGCGACGGCATTGCCGAGCAGGCCGATGGTGCCGATGGGCGTCAGGCGGATGACCCACCACAACACCTTGTGGATGACCTTGAGGAAGGAGCGGTTGAACGCCAGGAACGGATCGGCCGCGGGGCCGACGCGCAGGGCGGCGATGCCGACGACGATGGCGACGACCAGGATCTGCAGCACGTTGAAGCTGAGGCTGGTGGTGGCGCCGCCGTCGGTGACGCGGGTGGAGGCCTGCAGGCCGATGAAATTGGCCGGGATCAGGCCCTTGAGGAAATCGAGCCAGGAGCCGGTAGTGGAGGGCGCGCGGGCCGCGGCCTCGGTGACGGCGGTGTTGAGGCCCGGCTGGATGATCAGGCCCAGCGCGATGCCGATGGCCACCGCGATCAGCGCGGTGACTGCGAACCAGAGCAGCGTCTGCCAGACCAGCTTGGCGGCGTTGTTGAGCTCGCGCAGATTGGCGATGGAGGCGACGATGGCGGTGAAGACCAAGACCGGCACCAGCGCCCGCAGCAGCGCCACGAAGGACGAGCCGACCGTGGAGAGGGTCTGGGTGAGCCAGTTGGGGTTGCCGGCGGCATCGGGGCCGATATTGCGGGCGATGAAGCCGAGCACGAGGCCGATGACCATGGCGGCCAGGACCTGGAAGCCGAAGCTGGAATAGAAGGGCTTTGGCGCCCGCGGGGTGGCGGCGGTGGCGGATAGGGGTGTGGGTGACATGTGCGACCTGTGCGGTGACAGGGAGGTTCCTGCCCAAGATTTGGGCGCCCTGCCTTCGGATTGGTCGCAACCTTACGCCCCGGCCAAGGAAAATGCAGCGCATTGCGTTGCTTTTCCTCCGTGCGGAGAAGAATTTTCTCATCCCCGACCAGCCGCTGCGGAGAGGAAGTTGTCAGACCTTTCGGACGGCGAGGCGACGAGGCTGGGATTGGGCTCGGCTAAAGTTGGCCGGTGAGGTGAGCGTATCCCAAGAGCCCTCGCGTCAAACGCGAAAGTGACGAGTTGGATGGTGAAAAAGCAAAGGGGCCGGTCGCCCGGCCCCTCGTGCACATCTTGTGTTCCCGCGCTTAGCGCTTGGAGAACTGGAAGGAGCGGCGGGCCTTGGCCTT
>Ga0065721_10005009_pt1 | contig 22630 bp, 25 predicted proteins | sample Mesricmetagenome_FD_59108 | JGI IMG/M metagenome (GOLD analysis project Ga0065721, IMG submission 59108) | Mesophilic microbial community from rice straw/compost enrichment Sample: eDNA_1 v2 (version 2) | ecosystem: Engineered > Solid waste > Grass > Composting > Bioreactor | place: USA: Davis...
CAACGGCGGGCGGCACGTCCGGTCTCAAAAACCGCGCGAGCTTCGGCCAATCGGTCCGCAACTCGTTGACGATGGCCTACCGGGGACTTTTGAAAATCCGGCGCACGCCGGAGCAGCTATTCGACGTTACGCTGCAGCCGATTCTTTTTACGCTTATGTTTACGTACATTTTCGGAGGGGCGATCTCGGGGGACGTGCAAAGCTATCTCCCGGTCATCATTCCGGGCATTCTCGTCCAGACGGTCATCACGACCTCGATCGTCACCGGCGTTCAGCTCCGCGAGGACATGGACAAAGGCGTGTTCGACCGCTTCAAGTCGCTGCCGATCGCGCGAATCGCGCCTCTGGCGGGAGCGTTGCTGGCGGATACGATCCGGTATGCGATCGCGACGACGCTTACGTTCGGCATGGGCTTTGCCATGGGTTATCGTCCCGATGGCGGATTGGGCTGCGTCGCTTTGGCCGCCGTTCTCGTTATTTTTTGCTCCTGGGCGATCAGTTGGATTTTCGCGTTCTTCGGCGTCATCGCGCGAACGGCTTCCAGCGTGCAAGGGATTTCGATGATCGTGCTGTTTCCGCTGACGTTCCTCTCCAACGCGTTCGTTCCGGTCGAGACGATGCCGAAATGGCTGCAATGGTTCGCCAATCTCAATCCGGTCTCGCACCTGATCTCGGCCGTCCGCGAGTTGACCAATTCCGGAACGTTCGGTTCCGATCTCGTCATCTCGCTGATCGGAGCCGTCGTCATCGTCGCTTTCTTCGCCCCGATTACCGTTCGGGCGTACATGCGGCGGACTTGATTCCGATAACCGGCGAAGCCGTCCGGCCGAGAGGCGGGGCGGCTTTTCGCCGCGCGTCAGAAGACCGCGCTTCTCTCGCGCGTCTCGAATCGCTGGGGCCATTTTAACGCGTCTTGCTTCAAGGCTTCTTCCCATAGAATCGCCGAGAGCGTGCGGCGCTGGATCTGCTCCAGTCTCTTCGCGGCGAGCTCGAGCTTGACGCCGAAGTGGAAGGCGACGACTTCCGCGGCTTCGTCGATTCGCGCCGGCAGCTTCAGCTCGCGCAACATCGAGAACGGGATGGCGGCGTAGAGAACGAACCGGTTCGCCTCCGCTTCCTGGCCTTCGCAGAACAGCCTCGGCATGACCGTCTGATTGCCCGCATGGCGGAGCACGTGGCACAGCTCGTGGAGGAAGTCCTCCCACTGCGCTTCGCGTTCGAGCCGTTCGTCGATCAGAATCGTCCTTAATCCCATGTACTCGAGCGCCCGGCTCGTGTCCTTCATGAAATGCACCCACACGTCCAGCTTGTCGGCGACTTCCTCGACGGTCAATTGAGACGGCTCATGGATCCCGGATCTGTCCCATAAATGTTCGACCCACTGCTCGAGCGGAGTCGTGCGATAATATCGATACATAGCTTCGCCCTCGATAAAATGAGAATGTATGTTCGTATGCATGGTGAAAGGAAAAGCCCGTGCGGGCTTGACGGCCTTAGGGGCTATGGTTGACGATCGCCGGGCTTGCGGCCCTTTTCCTTCTCCATGATGAATTCCCAGAACCGGCGCATTTCTTCCTTGCGTTCCTCGGGAGCGTTTAAGTAATCCTTGAAAAAGACCCCGTGCTCGGGATTGTTGATGAATTCCTCGAATGCCGGATATTCTCCGCTGCCGGAAGGAACGTTCGCATCGGCGGCCGCGTAGTCCGTCCGTCCGAGCAAATAGTCGGTCGTCGTCCGATAATATTCCGCGAATCGCGCGAGCATGTCCGGGTCCGGCTTGCGGTCGTCGGATTCGTAGCGGGAGAGCTGGACGTTGCTGATTCCCAATCCCTTGGCGGCGTCGAGTTGGGTTCGGCCCAATCTCTCCCGCCGTTCGCGAAGACGATTCCCCAGAGACATCGTAATCTTCCTTCTTCTTTAAGATAAAACCAGTATACCACATTTTCCAAAATGGTAAACCCAATTATTTTGCCAAAATGGCAAAATAGGTGTTGACTTTGCCTATATGGTAAATTATGATGGCCATATATTACCGATATGGTAATAATACGTTTAATTTATCGTACAAATGTTCGTGCGTGTAGGGCTGCAAGGTAGGCGTCATGTTTTCTTTATTTTCATAGTTTGCCAAATTGGCAAAATTAAAAGGGAGTGAGTCTATGAAAACCGTTCGGATAACGAATCTGGGGCCTGCGACTTTGGAGAGCTATAAAGAGACGAGAAGAATGCTGCTGAGCAAGGCGGACGAATTGACGGTTCGCATGGCCAAGCTGGAGCCGGTGAGAACGATGGAGGAAATGGAGGAGCTGCTGGCGCTCGATCGGGATCGCGAGCTGATCGTCGGCATGATCTCCAGTTGCTCTTACGTCATCGAATGGCTGGAGACGGGAAGGCGGCCGGGCAACCGGCGGGGCATCGAACGACGGGCGGGCTACCAGCGCGAGGTTCCGACGGATCCGTCCTTGCTGCCTTCCTCCGGAACTCTCTGGGGTGAAGCGGGAGCGGAGCGGGAGGATGTCGCCGACGAGGCGAGCCGATTTCGCCTCGAAGCCGCCCTTCGCGGACTGACGGAGCGGGAACGCAGCTGCTACGCGCTCGCCCGCGGAGAATGCTTCTCCTATGGAGAGATCGCCGCGATGCTCGACATCAGCAAGTCCAGCGTCGGCACCTACATGGTGCGCGCCCAGCGGAAGGTGGAGAACAACGTGAGCGGCATCCACATTCTCGTAGGCTGAGAGCGCGGATCGGACAGGCTTGTCGTACGGTCGCCACTAAGGGGTGAGAGGACCATTTTGATAGGCATAGGAGGTTGAAGCATGGCACGCAGCATTTCTCTCGAACGCCGTGGGGTTCTCCCATGAGAGCCGCGATTCGCGATCGGCTGATCGATCGGATTCCGCTCATCGGGGGCCGCGTATACGAAGCCCACGAAACGGCGGCCGCCCTGGTTAAGCCGTATGTCCTTCTCGTCCAGGGCGCCGAAGCGGTCGACACCGATTGGACCGGGTACCGCATTCCATTCGAATGCTGGCCTTGCGCGGCGCAGACGAGCTTCGCCGAAGTGGACGAGCTCGCCGAACTCATCGTCTCGGAGTTGGACGGACAAGCCCTCGAGGATCCGGTTTCGGGACGAACGTTCACGATCCGCTACGAGGGCAACGTCGGCGCGGACAAGGTCGAAAGCGAGCGGGAGGCGATCTCCCGGGGACTGCGGTTCGCGGCGATCGGGGCCAGAAGTCCGGCGGAGCCGGAAGAACCGGCGGAGGATCCCGGGCTGACCGCGCTGACGGATTGGACGATCGGCTTGCTGGGCAACGAGTGGCGAGCCTACGGCCGAAGGTGGCCGATCGACGTTGTCCGGCCCTCCGTCCTGTGGAGGTGGGAAGGCGTCGAAGCGCTCGCGAACACGAAGGTATCCACGATCGAAGTGCGCAAGAAGGCGGTCGGCCACGTGATGGGCCGTTCGTACGGGGAACAGGCCGAGGCGTTGACCTTGCTCGTCCAAGGGCTGTCCGCGGCGGTCAAAATTCCGCTCGATCCGATCGAACGCCGCTATTTGACCGTCCTCGCCCCGTCGTCCGACGGGTCGCGGGACGCGATGACCGAAGGGCAGCTTTCGGTGACGCTGTCGCGGAAAATCGAACGGAATCCGGACCAGGGGCCGCTCATGCGGGAAGTCCGGTTTCAACCCAAAACCTAAGAACGGAGGCGTTCGCATGGCGAACAAGAAGACCGGAGGCGAAGCCGCGTACGGCCGGGACGAATTGACGTCGCAGGCTCGCGGGCTATTTCAGGTCAGACCGGAGATCGTCGCGGGAGCTCTGCATCCAACCGATAAAACGCATTTTACCATCGACGAAGCGAAGCGCTTGGTCGGCCAATATCTGAAGAGGAAGGTGCTGTAAACATGGCAGGAGGAACTTGGAGCACGACGGATAAGCCGGTATTGCCGGGATTTTACATGACGTTTCGCGCGGCGGCGACGGCCGCGATTCAACCGGGAGCGAGGGGAATCGCGGCGGTGCCGGTGAGGGCGCATTGGGGGCCGGCGAACCGGTTCGTCGAGATCGCGGGCGAAGCGGACGCGGCGAACGCGTACTCCCGTTCGGAGGCGAACGGCGCTACCGCGTACCGTACGATCAAGCTGGCGCTGCTCGGCGGCGCGAAGAAGGTGCTGGCCTACCGCGTGGCCGGGGCGAGCGCGTCCGCCGCGGCGGTCACGCTGACGGATTCGGCCGCGACGCCGGCGAACGTTCTGAAGCTGGAAGCGAAATACCCCGGCGCCCGGGGCAACGATTTCAAGGTGACCGTGCAAGCGAACGCGTCGGAGCCCGCGAAGAAGGACCTGAAGCTGTTCGAAGGCGCGACGCTGCTCCGCACGATCACGTTCGGAGGCGGCTCGATCCAAGCCGCCGCGGACGCGATTAACGGCGACGCGGGGAATCTGTGGATCGCGGCCGAGAAGCTGGACGACGGCAACGGCTCGCTCGCCAGCGTAACCGGCATGCCGTTCGCGGGAGGCGATTCCGGTATCGAGGATCTGACCAACGAGGAATATTTGAACGCGTTGGCCGATTTCGAGACGCAAGAATTCAACGTCGCCGCTTTGGATGGCGTATCCGATTCCGCGCTCCACGCGAGCGTCGCTTCCTGGACGAATCGCCTGCGGAACGAAGGCAAGGGCATCCTCGCCGTGCTCGGCGGTCCGGCCGCGGACGATACGGCTGCCGACGCCGTCGCGAAGGCGATCGCGCGCAGCGCTTCGCTGAACCATGAAGGGATCGTGAACGTGGGCACCGGCGCGAAGCTGGCCGGCGTCTCCTACAGCTCCGCGGAAACCGCGGCGTACGTCGCCGGCTTGATCGCGGGCCAAGGCTTGAACCAGTCCGCGACCTACGCGCCGACCCCGTTCGAGGACGTGACTCGCCGCTGGACCCGATCGGAGCAAGAGCAAGCCGTTCGCGGCGGCGTATTCCTGCTCGTCCACGACGGGCGGCTGGTTAAAGCCCTTCGCGGCATCAACAGCCTCGTGACGCTTCGCGAAGGCCGGAACAACGCTTGGAAAAAAATCCGCACGATCCGGGTGATGGACAGCGTCAACGCCGATCTTCAGCGGACGGCGGAAGACGCCTATATCGGCAAGGTGAACAACACCGAGGAAGGCCGCCTCGCGCTGATCAGCGCGTGCATGCAATACATGCAGTCGCTCGCCCAAGCGGGCGTCATCGAAGCGGAAGGCTACGACGTCTACGTCGATCCGGAGTTCACGCCGGAGCCGGATCAGGTGTTCCTGAAGTGGGAAGCGCGGCTGACGGACGTTATGGAACAAATATTCAGCACGTTTATCGTGCGCTAAGGAGGAGCGAAGAACATGATGGATCCGACAAGAGCGATTCTCGGGACGTACGGGCAAGTGTTTATCGACGGGGTGTGGCAGACGAACATCAACCATCTGGAGGCTTCGGTCGAGGCGGAGAAGCGCGAGCTGAAGCTGGCGGGCCAGGAATGGACCGTTCACAAGCTCGGCGCGAAAAAGGGCACGGGCACGATGAGCGGCTACAAGGTGACGAGCGATATGATCAAGCGCGGCTTTACGAAGTTCAATATCATCAACAAGCTGGCCGACCCGGAAGCGTACGGCTTCGAACGAATCGAGCTGCTGGGCTGCGTAGCCGACAAGCTGCAGCTGGCCAACTGGACGGCGGGCGAAGAAGTGGCCGAAGAGACGGCGTTCACCTTCGAAGGGTATAAGCTGCTCGATCCGATCGTCGCCGGTTAATCCGAAGGGAGAAGAAAACATGAATTTCGAACAATTGACGGACGAACAGGTGCTCCAGCGGCTGTTGGACGCCGACACGCTCCCCGAGCGGACGGTCAAGCTGGAAAGGCTCGACATTCCGGTCAAGCTTCGCGGCTTGACGGGCAAGCAGGTGTTCAGCATTCGCGAACGCTGCACGGAGCGCAAAGAAAGACGAGGGCAGACGATCGAACGGCTGGACGAGGAATTGTTCAACGTCTCGCTGATCGCCGCATCCACGATCTCCCCCAACTGGGGCAACCCGCAGCTGCTGGCCAAGTTCTCGGCCAGCGGCGCGGAGGAAGTGATCAAGCGCATTCTGCTGGCGGGCGAAATGTCCGCTCTCGGCGACGTCGTGCTTGATCTGTCCGGCTTCAACACGGAGCTGGAAGACGTAAAAAACTGATCCGATCCGGGGCGCTCGCCGGCATGCTTCACGCCTTGTGGGTTCGACACCACCTGCGCCCCGGAGAGTTCTGGCGCTTGCCTCGCGGCGAGCAGCTGTTTCTCATGGCCAGCATGGAGCTGGAGTGGGACGCGGAGAAAGCGATGTCGGCGATGAAAGGAGGGTGATGGGATGTCGCTTGAACAAATCGAAATCGTCATCGACGCGAATGGCTTAGCGCGCACGGAGCAAGTATTCAAGTCGGTGGACAAATATTTGGAGCGGATTCATCGGCGCGTGGATAAGCTCGGACGGCTTCGGGTAACCCCGATGGCCCGGCTGACCGACCGCGTGACGCCGCAGCTCGAGAAGATCAACCGGGCGCTGAATCGACTGACGGGGCAAGTCCGGCGGGTTACGATCGTGCCCGTGTTCAAATTCGAAGCTCTAGCGGAAATATCCGCGCAATTGGAAGCGACGTTGAAAGCGGCTCTCGAGCTTAAGGCGGCTTTGGATTTCAGAGCCGCGATGAACTTGAAGGCTTCGCTTGACGTGAAGGCCGCATTGCAGGCCGTGGCCAGCTTGAAAGCCTCGTTAACCGCGGCTCTGAACGTGAAGGTCGCGTTGAAAATAAAAGCGTCCCTGTCTTTGATCGTGAAGGGCATTTTCCAAAAGAAATGCCTCCCGTGTCCTCCCGACAAGACCAAAGACAAGTGTCCGCCGGGAAAAGGCGATAAAGGAAAGGGCAAATGTCCTCCGGCGAAAGGCAAGAAGGGTTCCCCTGCTAAGGACAAGTGCTCCCCGGGGAAGGGAAAGCAAAAGAAGGGCGGAGCGGGCAAAGGTCCGTTGAAATGTCCTCCATGTCCTCCCGGCAAGGATAAAGCGGGCGGCCGTCGGGATCGCGGCGGGAAGGATTCCCGCCGGAGATTACCGGCGAATCGCGGCAGGGCGGGAGGATTAATGCCCGAACCGAAAGGTCCGAAATTACCTAAAGCGCCCGCGGGCAAAAGCAAAGGAATCATCGGCATGGCCAGGGCGGGCATCGAAGCGATATCCGGCGGAGGCTCGGCGAAGGGGCTGGGCAAATTCGGCAAGGTGGCCGGCACGGCGGCGGGGTTTCTCGGCAAAGTATTTAAACCGGTCGGTCTTCTTACCGACGCCGCGAGTATCCTCGGAGCCAAACCGGGAGAAGAGCGGAATAAAGCCATTCGGAGCGCGGCCGGCGGCTGGGCGGGCGCCGCAGCCGGAGCGGCGACCGGAGCGGCGATCGGATCGATCATTCCGGGCGTCGGAACGGCGATCGGCGGTTTGATCGGAGGGGCGCTCGGAGGGATCGGCGGAAGCGCGATCGCCGAGAATATCGGCAGCATCGGCAAGAAGGTCGGAGGCGTAGGCAAGAAAATCGGCGGCTGGTTCGGCTTCGGCAAGAAAAAGAAGCCGGCAGAGGATCCGGCGGCTTTGCCGACTCCGGCGACCCCAAGCCAACCCCAGGGACCCGTCGGTCCGCCCATGGCGGCGGCAGCCGCCGGTTCTCCGGGCGTCCTGAACGTGAATCTTCCCGCGGGCGCCGTTCAATTGATCATGCAGGGCTTGGACTTGAATTACGAGGAATTGTCGGCCCTTATCGGCTCGAAGATCGCGGACGCGATTCGCAGGGCCATGGAAAACAAGGCTTGATTCTATTTATTTTATCGGAGAGAGGTGATCTCGCTTGGACTTTATTATCAGGGACCCCGTTGCGGGGGATTTTCGCTTTCCGGTGAATCCCGAAGAGGTTCTGATTCGGCGAGAAAAGCAATACGAGACGGCTACGCTCCTATCGCTCGGCGAAATCGACCTCATCCAAGGGGAGAGGGTCAAGGAGATCGCCTTCTCCTCTTTTTTTCCGAAACGATACGACGAAAGATATTGCCGTTACGTCGATATCCCGGACCCTCAGATCGCCATGAACCGACTGACCGCCTTGTTAATGAGGAAACAGCCGGTCCGGTTGGTCATTACCGATACGATCGTCAATACGCTGGCTTACGTGTCCGCCCACGATTCTACGTTTAAAGGCGGGGAAGCGGGAGACGTGTATTTCGATATTACGTTTCGGACATGGCGTGGCTTCAAGATCGGAACGGTCGCCGCCGCCAAGAAGGCGTCTCGCCCCGATACGAAGCCGGTGCCCAAGGTATATACGGTGAAGTCGGGCGATTCGCTGCGGGCCATCGCCAAACGCGAACTCGGGAGCAGCTCGAAGTGGCGGGAAATCTACGAGATCAACGCAAAGACGGTCGGTCGCGATCCGAACTTGATCCGGCCGGGTCAGAAGCTGGTGATGCCATGAATTACGAGGTCGTTTTCGATAATCAATACGACTTGACCGAGCTGATCGAGGATCTTTCCTTGGAGGACTCTTTGGAAGATATCGCTTACTGCACCAACATCAAGCTCGCGGTGACGCCGGACATGCCCGTTATCTCCCCGGGACAGGAGATTCGGGTGGCCGGCATCCCGTTCGGCAAGAAGAAAAAGGAAAACCTGCTGAACCCGGGCGTGGTCTGGGAATGCCACAGCGTGAATACGGGGCGCAAGCACTTGACCGTCACGGCCTACGAGAAGACGATCTATCTCGCCAAATCCGACGACGAACGATTGATGCCCGCGAACCAGACGGCGACCGACCGAATCAAGCTGTATGCCAAGGAATGGGGAATTCCGGTCGGGAACATGGCGGATACCCGGATCAAGCTCGCCAGGAATATCAAGCGGACTCAAACGATCATGTCGATGATCTTGGAAGACTTGAAGGAAACCGTCGACAAGGGCGGAGGACTGTACCGAACGCGGATGACCGAGCGGGGGTTGGAGCTGGTCGAGATTGGCGGCAACGCCGTCGTCTGGGAGCTCGAAGCGGTCGAAGAAGTGACCCAGAACCGAACTCTCGAGGGCGCGATAACCCAAGTGAAGGTGATCGGTCCCCAGGAGAGCGAGACTTGGGTGTCCAAGACGCTGGTCGTGATGAGCAAGGACACGGAGAAATACGGCACGCTGCAAAAATTGATCATGGACAACAAGGTCGAGACGGTAGAACAAGCGAAGGAAGTGGCGTCGAAGACGCTGCTCGGCCTCCAGGAGACCCTATCGGTTACGGCTCTCGACATCAACACGATCCGGGCGGGAGACCGCGTTCGCCTGAACGGGTGGGATCTCATCGTGATGAAGGTCCGACACCAGCTCGGGGATCCGGGCCGCATGGAATTGGTGCTCGCCTCCGAAACCAAAATCAGGAGGGATTATCTTGGCTGATCCGTTCAAAAGCCTCGTCGCTTCTCTGGAGAGCAGAATCTCCGGTATCGCGGCCAAAACGATATCCGGGGTTCCCTCGGAGTTGGGAACGATTACGGGGTCCGGCTTAAAGCTGGATTCCTTCAAATACGAACTGCCGGACTATCTCGTAGCCGACTGGGTGGCGGAATTGGAGATTCCGCCATTCTCGATGGTCGGCACGATGACGGCGCCGGTCGATGAAGAAGGCAACCCGCAGGGCGGGGGCGCCCCTTCGCAACGCACGCGATTCGACATCGCGGAAACGAAAATCGAGAAGGTACGGCTCAATTGGGCGGCCGGAATGAAACCCGGCGACCGGGTGCTGGCCGTACCCGTCAACGGCGGCAAGGATGCCGTCGTCGTCTGCAAGGTGGTGAGTTCAGGTGGCTAATTTGTTTCCGATACAGCAACAGACCGTAGAGCCGACGGAAGAGAGCGCGGAGCAGGTTTTTTTCGGGAGGAGCTGGCGCTTCGACTTCGAGGCCGGAGAATTCGTCACGACTCCGGCGGGGAGCGTCGCGTCGAGCGAGGGCAAGGATGCGTGGGTCGAGTGGTGCAAAAAGGCGCTCATGACCGAGCGCTATCGCCATCTCGTCTATTCGCGGGATTACGGACAGGAATTTTCCGAATTGATTCGTTCCGGGTTGCCTCGTTCCGCGATCGAAATGGAGATCCAACGAATCGCGACCGAGACGCTGATGAGCGATCCCAGAACCGCCGGCGTCGACGGCTTCACATACGAGTGGTCGGGAGAGAGCTGCTATTTTAGCTGCAACGTCACGAACGTCCACGAAGAAACGGTTGAAATCGAAGGAAGGGCGGTGAACGCGTAATGTCAACGATATTGCCGGATTATTTGCAGGATCAGACGGAGGAAGCGATTTTGGCCCGAATGCTGGGACGCCTGCCCGCCGATCTGGACAAGTCGGAAGGGTCGTACATTTGGGATTCGCTTTCTCCGGCGGCCTATCAATTATATCGGGCTTCCGAATGGGCGCGCGAGGTGTTAGGCAGAGGGTTCGCGCGGACGACGTACGGACCCTATCTAAGGCTGCGCTGCGAGGAGCACGGCGTGCTTCCAAGACCGGCCGTGGCCGCGACGGGAAGCGTTCGATTGACGGGCACGGCCGGGACGTCCGTTCCGATCGGAACGATCGTCGCGACGCCCGCCGACGAAGCGGCCGAAGCTCCGTCGATCGAATACGAGACGACCGAGGCCGCGGTCTTGAACGCGCAAGGAGTAGCGGTCATACCCATCAAGGCGGTAGCGGCCGGTACTAACGGGAACGTGCCTGCGGGCGCGATCGCGCTGCTGGGGCAGTCGATTCCGGGCGTAACGGGGATTTCGAACACGGAACCGATTACCGGAGGGGCGGACGAAGAATCCGACGAGTCTTTGCTCGCCAGATATCTCTTGAAGGTCAGGCAGCCGGGGACTAGCGGCAACAAAGCGGACTATCAGCAATGGGCGCTGGAAACGCCGGGCGTGAGCCGCGTACAGGTCGAGCCGCTGTGGAACGGGCCGGGGACGGTAAGGCTGTACGTATTGGATGTACAAAAAAGATCGCCCAACCCCGCTATCGTGTCCGCCGTTCAGGAGTCCATTGCTCCCGCGGACGGTCAAGGAGAAGGGAAGGCGCCGATCGGTTCTACCGTGACGGTGGAAGCGGCCATCGAGGTGCCGCTGAACATCGAGGCCAAGCTATCCCTGGCGAGCGGTTCTACGTTAGAGCAGGCGCGGACCGATTTCGAGGCGGGCTTGAAGGAATATCTCGAAGAGCTGGCCTTCGTCGATCCTCTCGTGCGCTACAACCGGATCGCGGCTATTTTGCTGGATATCCCTCGGATCGTCGATTTCGAGGATTTTACGGTTAACGGCGGCATTGACAATATCGACCTGTCGCTGGGCCAAGTCGCGGTCATCGGGACGGTGAGCTTCATTGAGTAAAACGGCGATGACAAGCGCGCGAGGGAAAGAGATGCTCTCTTTCCTCCCCGATTATTATGCGACCTCCAGAGTGATGAGCGGCAATATGGACGCGCAAGGGGGCGAGCTCGACCGATTGTGGCAAGCCTTGGACGGCACGTTGGAGCAATATTTCGTGTCCACGGCGACGTGGGGGCTGGAGCTGTGGGAGCGGGAGTTGGGCATTGCCGTCGACGAGACGAAACCCGAGGGCCAGCGCCGCAGCGTTATTTTGTCCAAGCTGCGCGGCATCGGCACCGTCACCGTGAAAATGATCGAGAACGTAGCCCAGGCGTACGACGGAGGCACGGTCAAGGTCACCATGCACCCGGAGACGTACACGTTTACCGTGAAGTTCGTGGATACGCGGGGGATCCCTCCGAATCTGGACGACCTTAAAGCGGTCATCGAGGATATCAAACCGGCGCACCTCGCCGTCGAATACGCCTTCACTTACACCCAATGGGACGAGCTGAAGCAAACGACGTGGGGCAATCTCAAGAACTTCACCTGGGGTGAAGTCATGACAAGGAGCTGGAGCTAATGGCGGAGACGACGCCGAATATCGGGTTGCGGAAACCGTTGGATAACGATAGCGCGGACATTGCCGTGATTAATGAAAATATGGACAAGATCGATCAGGCGCTGGGGGACATGTCTTCCGTGCCGACGACGGCCAAGGATGCGGCGGGGGCGATATCGGAGCTAGAAACAAAGATTTCAAACATTGATATTACTCCAATTTCTGACTCGAAAATCGGAATTCGTACTCTCTCGGACAATGTGGCACCAACTGAGGATAGCGGTACTGTTACAGGTTTGTTAAGCCGGTTGGCATATATGATTAAATCAATTACAGGAAAAACCAATTGGAGAACACCACCGCGTACAACCTTAGAGAATGCTGTAAAGCTGAGTGGCGATACCATGAGCGGGCAACTCTTACTCTCTGGAGATCCAACAAATGATAACGGAGCAACTAGAAGGCTTTACGTGGATCAAAAGTTTGGGGCGATTACAACAAGCGGAGTCTTAAACTGGAATGATCCTACAAACACACGTCCTGGTACGGGTTACACGCTCTTAATGGGGAATGTTCCCAATGGCCCCGGTCCTCTTGCTTACTATCACCCTTTTAACTTTGAGTATTCAACGAAAAATGGAAACGGAACAATAACACAACTTGCAATCCCTTATGATTTATATGTAAATCCAACGGGATCTATCATGATGAGAACCCGATACGAAGGAGTTTGGAGTAGTTGGACTAAGCTCTGGAATACAAATGAATTGAGAGTAAGAAACGGGCAACTGGAATTTTTCAATAATGGGGTGTGGTTAAGCGTGGGAGAACGAAGCCAGGATCTACCGGTAAAACTTCAAACCACAAATTCTATGGTCGTTACATCTTCCAGGCAAACATTGTTATCTGTTAGTGGGAGTGGGTATCTTACAGAGTTTAGTTTAGGTGCTGCCAAGTCAGATTATGTCCCTGGTTCCGAGTTGTGTTACGCAGAGCTTTATATAGACGATAGATTAGTTAGGACCAGTAGTGTCGTTGGACAAGGGACTAATTATGGGGGAAGTGTAATTACATTTCCAAATAGCGGTGTATTATTTGTAGGTACAATAAAAAAACCGATTAGATACAACAAAGGATTAAAACTGATGTTGTACAGATCCGGTTCAACAGGAACATTCTCTGTTGCCGGTCACGGTCAATTTCTCGAATACGTTGCAGAGATATCATAACAAAATGATTGGTTAACCTGTTATATTTCACTGGCTTACTCTTTCATCTGCACCGGGGGAAGTGCTGGTGTGAGGCTTAACTCAAGAACGTCACATCGTAGGTAAAGCTAAGATAAGGAGCTGAAGTAAATGGCGGAGACGACGCCGAATATCGGGTTGCATAAGCCGCTAGAAAGCGAGTTTGTCGATATTGCTACTCTTAATGGGAATATGGATCAAATTGATCAGGCCATTGGTGTAATTAGCGAAGTTCCAACGATTTCGAAGAATGCTGCAGGAGCAATCACAGAGATCTATGACAAGCTCAATAATAGACAATGGGAGTCAATGACACTAAGGGATGGCGTTCAGATCGTCCAAGGAGGCGACGTTCCCGCGATTCTGCATCCGACGATGAAGGGGCGAACGCTCGTCAATATGCTCGGACGAGTTGGGAACTTCGAAAGTCTGAGTGGATGGGTGGCAAATGGAGCTTTTTCTTCAATTGCATTAGATTCAGCTAATAAACTGTATGGCAATAACTCATTAAAGGTAACTATCGTCTCCGGCACAACCGCCACCGCTTATCGTGCAACTCTTTCGCTAAGTAACACAAAATATTATTTATTCGTAGCAGATTTAAATCGCGGTACTGCAAATAACGCCAAAGTTTTTATAGATGGAACTGGACTTACGTCCGCAATACACGGAAATGAGGTATCTGGTAATGATTTTCAGGTAAGCTATCGTACTCTTTCCCCTGCAGAAGTAGGTACGGCTACAGCTATAAACGTCCACATTGTTGCGACCGGATCAGCTAATCAGTATGTGTACGCCGACGGGTACCGCATGTATGAAATCACAGCAGCCGAAAAATCGTACATCGATAGCTTGGATATCGCCGAAGCACAAGCTTACATCGCTACTAACTACCCCTACGTAGACGACATGAAGCACGTCAATGCCGTTTATATCGAGAATAAGGGGAAGAATCTGCTTCCGCCGTTTTCGGAGTGGAATGCAGCAGGAGGAAGTGTAAACGCAACAGGGCCATATATGCTTGCTGTAACAGCGACGGCGACATTTGAGGGCGTTTATGCCGAAATATCCGTTACAAAAAATACGGACTTGGTTCTTAAGGTTGCGCACAACGGCAGGATCGGGGCATTTAAGACGGATGGCAGCACAAGTTTACATGGGGGATACACGACCAATCAACAGGTCACATTTAACACCGGGGAAAATGATCGCATCCGTATCTACTTTACGAGTACTGCAGCGGGGCCGTTTACCTTTACTAACCCAATGCTTAACGTCGGCTCCGAACCTCTCCCGTTCGAGCCTCAGAAACCATCCTATCTCTATCTACCAGAATGCAATCTGCGTTCGAACATAGACGGAAGCTTGGCAGATCAGTTGTATACGGATGGTATGGGCAAGCCGAGGGCTATTCGTCGGTATCGGGAAGTATTGTTAGACGGAACTCTTCCGTTTATAGTTCAGACCGACTATTCGGGATTTAAACAATTGACATGTGCTCTTTCATCTTTTGGTGGAATGTCAACTAACAGCACAAATATGACGGGGATAAAATACGACGGAAAAGTAATGCAATCTGTAAATACATCTAGCGCGGCAGATCAAGTGTACGCTGGGGTGTCCAACCTTTCGATTACGGTATCCGACACCGACAGCGGTTGGGGAGAATCCTACACACCTTCAGCAGATGAGATTAAGGCTTACTTCAATGGCTGGAGGATGTATCGGGATGGCATAGCTGACGACACAACCCCATACAGTTCGGGAACAAAAGCCTGGCGGCATATTGTCCCAACAGGCGCAACAAAAACAGGCCATACAACTACTTTGCCGACAACGGTCAATCCATTAAGTACATGGACGCCCTACCGCCTCATGTACCAACTCGCCCAAAGCGTTGACGAGCCACTCACCTATGAAGGCTCCTTAATGCTGCATGAGGGCAACAACCAAGTCGAAGTCGGAACGGGGATTATGGTAAGGGAAGCGGCCCCACTATCGATTAACTATGGAGTGGCGGTTGCAATGTGTGACGCTACTGTACCAAGCAAATATAGAACTCAAAAAATTGAAATGGTATACAAGAATAGTTTGCACGATGCTTTGTGGTACGAGTCGATTTTAGGCCCATACGGTCTTGTAAAAGCACGTCTCGATTGGCAAAACTACGACCCAACAGCCGCCTATTCCGTCACCTATCTTGCACTCGACACCTACATGATCGGTATCGCTCCAAAAACGGTTGGGGCCGCGTATGCTCCGAATATCAAGACGGCGGTGGATGATCTTGTTCGTGAACTGGTGGAGGCTAGGACGGAAACGTCCGTCTTGCAGAACACGAAGGCGCAGAAGCAACAGCCGCAATGGATTACCCCTACACTTGTGAACAATTGGGTTAACGATGGAAATTATGAAACCGCGAAATACTTAAAAGACGAAATGGGCTTTGTTCATATCGTTGGAGTAGTTAAAAACGGAGCTTATGGTTCATCCGTATTTTATTTGCCTCAAGGTTACAGACCGAAAGATGGAAAAGTTTACACTGGAATGTCCTTTAATGGTACGAACAGTGTAGAGTGTAGAATACTCATCAATGAAATAAGCGGAGCTGTTTCAGTTCAAAGCCCATCGACCGTACTTGTTTCGCTGGAAGTTCCGCCATTCGAAGCAAATTAAAGGAGTTGAGATAAGTGAAAGAAGCGATCAAAATTGATCCAGACGGTTACTTCGTCGAACCTGTCATCGTTCACGATTCACAAATTGGAGTACAAAATATATCCGAACAGGTTTTCCACGAAGGATCGGAAGAACCGGAAGAAGTTTTGGTCGGCTACATCATCGCCGAGAAAGTCCCGGACGGGCTGTTCAAGCCCCGATGGGACTTTACTTTATGGGAAGCATATAATACTGCGCTCGCCACCGCCCGCGATACCTACGAACAGGCAATAGCCGATTGGGCAGCGCTGCCTGAAGATGAACGCGGAGAGCGTCCAGAGTACGTCGAGCCAATCCGCCCGAATTGTTGGGTAGAGGGCTTAGCGCAGGAAGAAATCGACGAGATCCGGAAAGGTCCGTCGAAGCGGAAAACGTGGAGACGATTCTGGCGGCTGTAAGGGGCATTTACGATGCGACGAACTCGTCTACTTACCCGCACTTGAGAAGAAAATGCAAATCCAGGAGGTGCCCTATGTCCAGCGAAGAAGCGCGCGTGCTCTCGGAAATCCGGGAGCGCGTTGTTCGGTTGGAGACGAAGATAGATGCGATGACCGACGTTCGCGATACGGCGGAGGCTGCGAGAGACACGGCGCTGGAGGCGCTGCAGTCCGCGAAGTCGGCCCATCTGCGCATCGACGAGATCGCCGACAATCAGCGGTGGCTGTGGCGCACGCTGGTCGGGGCGATCGTCGCGGCCGTGATAGCGGCCGTGACCAATCTGCAAGGAGGTTGAATAGACTATGGACAACCTGATTTCGCTGACCGACGAAATCGCGATGCTGGCCCCGATCGTGGCGGCTTACGTGGGCGTGGCCAAAGAGTTTCGCGTGCCCAGCCGATACTATCACCTAATCAGTTTGCTGATCGCGGCGGCTTTCGTGCTCGTTCCCGAGTCGGTCAGGCATACGCTGACAACGATCTCGATCGTCGGATTGACGGCTTCGGGAGTTTATCATTTTACGAAAAAAAGGGAGGAGCAGCCGGATGGCCAAGCTCAGCAGGCCGGAGTTTATCGCAACGTTAGCGCCGATGGCGATTCAAGCTAGAAGGGAGGGCTCGCCGCTCTTTCCTTCCGTCCGACTGGCGCAGAACCTGCTGGAGACGGGAGGCGTCATTCACCCTTGGTATAATCTCGGCGGCATTAAAGTCGGGAGCGGGACTCCGAACGCTTATTGGAAGGGACAGTGGCTCCGCAAAGGGACGTGGGAGGTCGAGAACGGCAGCCGGGTCGATACATCGGCCTATTTTCGCGCCTACGAGAGCGTCTATCATTTCTACAAAGATCAGGATCTGCTGTTACAGCTACCCCGTTACGAACGCGTAAGAAAGGCGGGCACGCCGAGCGCCCAAGCGGAGGCGCTTCGCCAGTCCGGGTACGCGACCGATCCGCAGTACGGGGCCAAAATCAACTCGCTTATCCAGAGTTATCATTTGACTCGGTACGACGATCTAGCGGAGCAGCCGCAGGAACCGGCCGAGCAGCCGGAGACCGACGCGGCGGTTCCCGCGGAAAAACCGCCCGTCCTCATTCCCATTCGGCTGAACGGCGAGCAGATCGCGGAAGGCTTGCTGATCGATCGGCAGACTTGGGCCCCGGCGAGGCTTGTCGGCGAGGCCTTGAAGATGAGGATCGGCTGGAAGGACAAAACGGTCACGGCGAACGGTCAGCCGCTGCCGACGCAGGTGTTCGACGGCAAAGGATATGCGCCGGTACGGGAGCTGGCCGCGATCAGTCCGAACGCGAAGGCGGCGTGGAACAAGGAAGCCGGTACGGTCGACCTCACGACGACGGATTAGCCGCCCCTTCCGCCAAAAGTCGAAAGAAGGTTCCCTCTCCGCGAGCGCCTGCATATTCTATAGGCAATTACGCTGTTCGCAGACCGCGCTTGCGGCATAACTTTGGAGGGAGCTGCCCCGATGTCGCGCATTCCGAATTTTCCGCGAAGCCTGCTCGACGAGCACGTCAACTGGCATCACGCACGAAACCATATCGACATCAACAATCCGCCGCCAGGGTACGGGCTCGATTTTCTGCAATATCACCGCGATTTCATTCGCCGCGCTCTCGACTGGTATTACCGGAGCGGGCTGGACCCGCGCTTGGTCGAGCCCTGGGATTCCGTGCCGGAGTTTATCCGGCAAGCGCCCTGCTACAACAGGGCTGCCGAGGCGAGAATCCTGTTCCGGCCCGAGTCGTTCGCCAGCGCGGACGAACTTGGCCGGTTCATCGAGTCGTCCAATATTCATGCGTGCATTCATCAGATGGCGGCCAGCAGCTATGGAAACCCGGAGCTGAACGATTTCGATCTCGCTCCGCAGGATACGGTGTTTTACAACATTCACGGCATGATCGATCGGTGGTACAGAAATTGGGAAGGCCTGGGCCGGTTTAGATCGGACGGAGGGTATTGGTACGGCTCTTTCGAGGGCGACGGGGAAGAAATTCTGCTGTACAACTCGTTATTCGGGGATTGGTGGCTGGGCAAGCTTCGCGAGAATCACGCCGAGGAAGCCGATTACGTGCCGGGAGAAACGAGGGTGGAGTGGACAGCGGTCGGAGACAGCCGCAGCTTCGGCGCGATGAACGACGGACGCCGTTTCCGCATTTGGGACGCGGACGGCGACGGCAAGCTGGAAATTCTGTTCGAGCAGCTTCCGGGCGGAGGCTGGATCGAGGGAAAAGTGCGCAACGGACGCATTGGCTGGCGGCCGGTTCGGCTTCAGCTTTGCGGCTTTCCTTTGTCCTATAAGGCTTCGACGAAGCAAAGCGATGAAGCGCCGAGGGCTAGCCGCGAGGAGGTTACGACCTAACCCGTTCCTCGCAGCGCCAGCTCGCGCAAATAACGAAACACGCCGACGTAGTACCCCGAATCCCTGGGTACAAAAGAGCTGCAGGCAATTTCCGCTTCCGATGCCTGCAGCCGACCGTCCCGCAGCGCCACGCCTTCCGCTCGAATCCGTTCCGCCCGCCCTTCGAACAGGGCGATCAACTCTTCCGCGTCCGCTTCGTACAAGCCCGCGACTTCCTCCTCTTGAAGCCGGAAGCCGGCAAGCTCCGTCTCCGTCGCGAGCCCGAACACGCGGCTGACCTCATTGTCGTGATACGCGACTCCCCCGACGACGCCGGAGAGCCGCTCCCGAACGACTCCGAGTTCGCTTAGCCGACCGAATTCCACGACAACGCCCAGCTCCTCTTCCAGCTCGCGAACGACCGCCTCGGGCGTCTCGCCCGCCGCGAGGTGACCGGCCGCCGTAATATCGAAGCGGCCGGGGTTCGTATCCTTGCCGGCGGAGCGTTGCTGGAACAGCACTTTCGCGATGGGCGCATCGATGCCGTTCCCGTCCGCCTTGCGCACCAGCCAGCAATGAACGGTCCGATGCCACAGCCCTTTGGCGTGAACCTCGCGCCGGTCGGCCGTGCCGATCCACCGGTCCCGTTCGTCGTAGACGTCGAATATCTCGGTCATCCCGCTTTATCCTCTCGCCGACGAGGCTTGTCCGGCCGGATCGACTTCCGACGTGCAGTGCGAACAGCGGGAAGCGGCGAGCGGAATTTCGGACAAGCAGTACGGGCATTCGCGCGTCGTCGGCTCTGCGGCTACGGCTTCCTGCTCCTTCTTCTTGCTCAGCTTGTTGATAAACTTCACGAGCAGGAACACGCAGAACGCGACGAGCAGGAAATCGATCAGGATGTTGACGAACTGACCGTAGGCAATAACGGCTGCTCCGGCCTCCCGGGCTTGATCCAGCGATTCCGGAGCTTGGCCGTTAGCCAGCTTCTTGTCCGGATCTAAGTTCCAATACAAATCCTTAAAATCCACGTTCCCCAACAGCTTCCCGATCGGAGGCATGACGACGTCGTTCACGAGCGAGGTGACGATCTTTCCGAAAGCCGCCCCGATGATGACGCCGACCGCCAGATCCACCACGTTGCCCCGCATAGCGAAAGCCTTGAATTCTCCGAAAAAGCTCTTAAACATCTCGACCATCCTCCAAATGTAGACTGACAATGCCAATTTCCGCCGAAATCCGCGCAGAGAAACCGCAACTGGACGCCTAAGTCTAAGCTCTCGGATTCTCCGGTTCTTCCCCCGCCTCATAGGAATGAATACCCGCATTTTCGTTCCGATCATACTTGAAGGGATAGGATTATTCCCCTGCATAGAAAATGATCATCAAAACATGCAAAACTTAACATGTTCGATTTTTCAATCGCAACATGTTCAATTTTTCTATATCGATCAGAAAAGGAATTTGCTGGTATTCGTCGAATGCTATACATCACGAGCACAAGATGTCAATTCATGCGAGGGATAAACGATGAACGGTTCCGTAGCCTCATGGCCCAATTTTTTTCTGCTGCTGGCACTGTTAATTAGCATACTCGCATCATATACGATGTTCAACTTCATTGGCAATCTCAAACGTTCCAACGGAACTTTCCGCCAGTTTTGGCTCGCCGGAGGCGCCTTCGTCTTCGGGATGGGACTGTGGGCCAAACATTTCGTCGCTTTGCTCGGCAATCACGAGCCTCTCATTTTCACGTGGGTTATGCCTGTCGCTTTGACGTTTATTATTTTCTTCTCCCTGATGGCCTTCGTCATGTTCACCTTCCAGGGCGCGTTCAAGCACCGGCTGCTGTTCGGCAGCTCGATACTCGCGTTCGGGGTCGCGATCATGCACTTCTTCAGCATTTTCGGCCCGAAGATCGACAATCTGCAATTGCATACGGGCAAGCTGCTGGCATCGCTGCTCATGCTATTTCTAGGTACCTATCTCGCATTCCTGCTGTCGGAGGCCCCGATCAAAAGAAACAAGCTTCTGGCCAGCCTCTTGATGGGCGGCCTCATGGTCGCGATTCAACTGCTCGGCACGGAAGCGTTCCGGATCGAATACGCGGACGGCATCTACGTCACGTCGGACAAGCTGAACCGGGACATCAACCTGCTGGCGCTCATTCTCGGCCTGGGCGTCCTGCTTATTCTCGTCTCGACGTTAATCACTTGGTATATCGACAAAAGACTGAACCAGATGGACGAACGCTACAAGCTGCTGGTCGAAAATTCCCTGGACACGATCGCGATTCTGAAAGGGGACCGCTGGGGGTTCGTCAACGCCGCCGGCCTCCGGATGTTCGAAGCGGAATCGGCGAACGACCTGCTCGGCAAGTCGGTCTACTCCTTTCTGCCGGCCAAATCGCACAACGCTTTCCGCGAGCGGCTGTACAACTTGGTATTCGTGGGCAGCGGCAAGCCGACCGAGCAGGATTGGTTCACGTTAAAAGGGAAAGTGCTGCACACCGAGATCGTGGAGACGATGACGACGCTCGACAACGAGCCGGCCATCCAGATCATCATTCGGGACATTTCCGAACGAAAGAAAAACGAGGAGCTGCTGATCAACTCGGAGAAGCTGTACGTGGCCGGGCAGCTCGCGGCCGGCATCGCGCACGAGATCCGCAACCCGCTTACGTCTCTGAAAGGCTTCCTTCAATTGATCGTCTCCGGGAGAAAAAACAACAACAGCTACTACGACATCATGAACGCGGAGCTGGACCGGATCGAAGATATCGTCAGCGAGCTGCTGATGCTGTCCAAGCCTCAGGTTTACGAGCTGACTTACCAGGATATGCGGGTGATGATGAGGGACACGGTCACGCTGCTCGAAACCCAGGCGATCCTGCACAATATCGCCCTCGAGGCGGAGTACGGCACGGAGCCGCTCTGGATCTACGGCGTCGAGAACCAGGTCAAGCAAGTGTTCATCAACCTGATCAAGAACGCGATCGAAGCGATGAGCGACGGCGGAACGATCAGCATCAAGCTGTCGCGGGAGCACGACAGCGTGTACGTCCGCATTCGCGACGAAGGGCCGGGGATCGGCGAGGACCAGCTGGCGAAAATGGGCCAACCGTTCTATACGACGAAGGAAAAAGGAACGGGGCTCGGGCTCATGGTCAGCTACAAGATCGTGGACAATCACCAAGGCAAGATCGACGTCAAGAGCGAGCTCGGCAAAGGAACGCTGTTCGAGATCATGCTGCCCTTCCGCTACCCGGAGACGGAAGTCAAGAAATCGAGCTGACCGGGACGGATCGAAGCCCGGATCGGCGTCGAGCCGGAAGGCTCGCCGTCTCCGAACGCGAGCATCGGCTCCTCGTCGGCCGTCCGGATGTCGACTTCGCGTCCGGTATGCAGGGCGACGTATCGCTTTAACCGGGCGTGCCGTCCGACGAGCAGCGTCGGGAAGACGAACAGCAGCCGAAGAGCGCTGCAACGGTGCACGACGCAGACGTGGAGCAGCCCGTCGTCCGGAAGGGCGGACGGGCTGATTCGCAATCCGCCGCCGTAGGATGACACGTTGGTGACGGCGGAGAGCCAGGCCCGTTCGTAGCGGAGGGTCGTTCCGTCGACCGTCACCGCGATCGGGCGCGGCTTGAACTTGGCCAGCGTCCGCAGCAGCCCGATGACGTAGGCGAGAGAGCCGACGCCGAGCTTGTTGCACCAGCGTTTGTAGCCGGACGCGTTGACGTCCGCGGCGACCGCCGCGTCCAGTCCGACGGCCAGGGCGGTCAAGGCCGTCCGACGCTTCCCGTTCGCGTCGGTCGTCTCGAGCAGATCGATGCGCCGCTTACGGCCGGCCAAGACGATCTCGAGCGCTTGGAGCGGGTCGCGGGGAATGC